>Ga0163111_10000040_pt1 | contig 80295 bp, 60 predicted proteins | sample CRUFie1St18metaG_FD_109645 | JGI IMG/M metagenome (GOLD analysis project Ga0163111, IMG submission 109645) | Marine microbial communities from the Costa Rica Dome - CRUD Field 142mm St18 metaG | ecosystem: Environmental > Aquatic > Marine > Oceanic > Photic zone | place: Costa Rica: the Eastern...
AAACATTATGGGGACTAGGATGGTTTAGTGCAAAGACGACCTTCTTCATTTTTGTATTTATTTGGATAAGATGGACGCTACCACGCTTCAAGTACAATCAGCTCATGGACATAGGTTGGAAAAAGTTCTTACCTCTAGCATTATTGAATCTTATGATTGTAGCGGGTGTATTTGCCCTTCTAAAATATCTAGAGGTTCTCTAAGGTTAAGGTTTTTTTATAACGATTTCTAGTAACGTTCTAGAAGCGTTTTCCTTGAGATCGTGAGTTATAAGTACAGCGAATTACTCCATTTCCTTTTCCTTCTCATTGGTTAGGTAATGGTAGTCGGCTGCTTACTAGTAACTCACGATTTTTTTTATTATTTTTTCCCAATGTATCACTTATTGTAAAAGATATCCATTATTAGGGATTGAGATATATCAGACGCATAAAACAAGTAATTATTAGGCGAGACAGCCTCCAATATGGATAATATGGAATCCAATTTTTCAGATCGAGTCAAAGATGTCATTTCTTATAGTCGGGAAGAAGCGATTCGGTTAGGCCACGATTATATTGGTCCGGAACACCTATTATTAGGGTTAATAAAAGAAGGCGAGGGAGTTGCGATCAAGTTGATGCAAAACCTCAACTTAAGTTTGGCACAGCTCAAAGGAACGATTGAGGGTGCTGTGAAAGGGGTAGGCGCATCTATTTCAAAGAATTTGGCGAATTTACCTCTTACAAGACAAGCAGAGAAAATATTAAAAATCACATATCTAGAAGCCAAACTGTTAAAGAGTTCAGTTATTGGCACAGAGCATTTGCTTCTCTCCTTGTTACGGGAGGAGAATAATGTTGCGGCCAAATTGCTTAAGCAGTTTGGGCTTACCTATGATGTAGTGCGAGAAGAATTGAAGAATAAGCGCGAAACTCAAACACCGCAAATGGCAATTACAGATCCACCAGAATCATCACACATGAGTACATCAGGAGATAGACCTAGAAAAACTAGCAAGTCCAAGACCCCTGTATTAGATAACTTTGGACGAGACTTAACCAAAGCAGCAGAAGAAAACAAGCTCGATCCTATTGTGGGTCGAGGTCAAGAAATAGAGCGTGTAGCCCAGATTCTTAGTCGGCGGAAAAAAAACAACCCTGTACTAATTGGGGAACCTGGCGTTGGGAAAACGGCTATAGCAGAAGGCTTAGCCTTACGAATTATTCAGCGTAAGGTAAGTCGGGTATTGTATGGGAAGCGCGTAGTGACCTTAGATATTGCCTCTCTTGTAGCGGGCACGAAGTATAGAGGACAATTTGAGGAGCGAATGAAGGCAGTCATGGCCGAATTAGAGAAGTCGCCCGATGTCATTTTGTTCATTGATGAGCTACATACTATTGTAGGAGCTGGCGGAGCATCAGGCTCATTGGATGCTTCTAATATTTTCAAGCCTGCTCTAGCACGAGGTGAGATACAATGTATTGGAGCGACAACTTTGGATGAGTATCGCCAATATATTGAGAAAGATGGCGCCTTAGAGAGACGTTTTCAGAAGGTTATGATTGAGCCTACCTCTCCTGAGGAAACAATTACCATCTTGGAGAACATCAAGTCTAAGTATGAGGATCATCATAACGTCAATTATACTCCAGCAGCCATTAAGGCTTGTGTAAAACTAAGTGAGCGTTATATCACGGATCGTTACTTCCCTGATAAGGCCATTGATGTATTAGATGAGGCAGGAAGCCGAGTCCATATTACAAATATTCATGTTCCTAAGTATATACTTGACTTAGAAGCTCAAATAGAGAAAGTCAAGGAGAAGAAGAATAAGGTCGTTAGAAGCCAGAAGTATGAAGAGGCTGCTAAGCTTAGAGATCAAGAGAAACGCCTCTTAGAAGAGCTAGAACGGGCTAAGATTGAGTGGGAAGAAGAGACAAAGAACAAGCGCCATACTGTTTCTGAGGAGAATGTAGCAGAGGTAGTTTCGATGATGACAGGCGTACCTGTTACTAAGATTGCTGCTGGGGAAGCGAAACGTTTGATCAATATGGAAATGGATCTTAAGACCCAAATTATTGGTCAAGATTCTGCCATTGAGACCTTGGTTAAAGCGATTAAGCGCTCGCGTTTGGGCTTAAAAGACCCTAGTAAGCCAATAGGTTCTTTTATTTTCTTGGGACAAACAGGAGTTGGAAAAACAGAATTGGCAAAAGCACTTGCTAAGACGATGTTCGACTCTGACGAAGCACTCATTCGATTAGATATGAGTGAATATATGGAGAAGTTTACCGTATCTCGTTTGATTGGAGCCCCTCCAGGATATGTTGGATATGAAGAAGGAGGACAATTGACGGAGCGTGTTCGTCGTCGTCCTTATTCGGTTGTACTTTTGGACGAGATTGAAAAAGCACATCCTGATATCTTTAATATCTTATTGCAGGTTTTGGATGATGGGATTTTAACTGATGGATTGGGTAGACGAATTGACTTTAAGAACGTAATTATTATCATGACTTCTAATGTGGGGGTTCGGGAGTTGAAGAGTTTTGGGGAAGGAGTCGGATTCACCACTGAGTCAAGACGTAAGCAATCAAAAGAACATATGCGCAGCACGATAGAAGGTGCCATGCGTAAGGTTTTCCGTCCTGAATTCATTAATCGAATTGACGAGATTATCATCTTCAATGAGCTTGAAATAGAGCATATCAAGGAGATCATTGATCTACAATTGAAGGATGTTTTCAGCCGCATTGAAGAAAAAGGGTACAAGGTCAGTTTGACGGATGATGCGAAGATGTATATCGCAGAGAAAGGCTATGATCGTTTGTTTGGGGCAAGACCCTTACAACGCGCGCTCCAAAAGTATTTGGAAGATCCAATAGCAGATGAAATTCTACAATCTTCTCCTAAAGAAGGAGATATTCTCGTTGTTGAGTATAATAAAGAAGAAGATCAGATTGTTGTTCGGATAGAGACCCCTGATACCTCAGAGTTCAAAGAAGAAACAGAAGACGATAAGTAAGCTTTATCTCTAACAAAAAAAGCGGAATGATATACATCATTCCGCTTTTTTCATTCTCTATATCTCATTAAGATTTTATCCTCTTATGAAACCAACTCTCATTATTGGAGCCTCCACGAATCCTCATCGTTATTCGTATACTGCGATTAAGAGATTGCAGGGGCGCAACCATCCTATTTATGCTATTGGACGCAGAGAAGGCGAGGTAGCAGGGATTTCTATTGTAACAGATAAAGCCCAACTGAACTTGCCTTCAGATTTGCATACAGTTACTCTTTACATTCGGCCTGAGTTTCAGGAAAGCTATATAGATTGGATTATAGCATTAAACCCCAATCGGGTTATCTTTAATCCAGGCACCGAGAACGTTCAATTTGCCCAAAGGTTAGAAGAGGAAGCCATTCCTTATTTGTACGCTTGTACCCTAGTCATGCTAGGAACAGGCCAATACTAAGTATTACTCCATTACCTCCACTAACTCTTCTCCATCATATATTAAGATGCTTTTGAGAAGCCCTCTTTCGGTATAAGCCACTTCTATTCTTTTTCCTTTTAAGTTTTCCGTTTTTCTTTCGTTCGGGTCATCAAACAACTCTTCAATAAGCTTACCTCTTCTGTTATACTTACGTATCCAGATTTTATCTAGGTATACCTGTAGTTGTTCTCTTTTGATGGTACCACTACGATAATAGTCTCTTTTAATACCATTGAGGTAGTAATCAGTATCGAGGCTATAGGAAATCCATTCTCCAACAGGTTGCTTTCTTTTATCATATTCGACTCGTACGCCATATGCAATACCGTATTCGTCTACACGATTCACCGTATCCCCATTATGAATTGCGAAAGTTGGTTTTTGGAGGTCTTTATATTTGCTTGGGTTCACATCTATTTCTCTTCCTCGGAAGAGATAGGTATTGAGAGAGTCTGTACCTTCCGCAAGTAGGATTTCATAATCTAGCGAGAATAGGCATACACAGTTTAGCCCTGGGCATGTTTCACATACCCGTTCATAGCTTAACGAAAGGGTATCTCCACCCTGCTCAATCAAGTGTACGAAATCCTTAAAGTTCAGCTCGCATCCAGCGATAAAGCTAATTTTCAACAATAAGGTATCCCCATTCCGTCCTTGTCCAATAATCCCCTCTCTCATTTGCCGCAATTCATCCAAGCTATACTTTTCACATTCTCCTAGGTTATAACTGAGGAGTTTTTGGCTATGTGAAAAGGCGTACATGAAAATTAGCAAAAGAAAGATTCCGTATTTCTTAAAATTAGGTGTAGATACTTTCATATTTCCCAGAATTTGATTTAGAGGCAAAATTAATGCGGGTAGCATAAGAAGTAACGAATATAACGAATCAAAGGCTTCCATTCTAACTACCCTAATTTTGATACTACAAGAAAACGTTTAGATACTACAACAAATTCATCCTAAAAAATGATTAGATGAATACTCCGATGAAGTTATAAGTAATCTACTTAAAACTAACGCTCCTTTTTTCACCAAGATCGTATTTGCTGTGGCTTTATACAAAATTAATGGAAAAAATTCACAAGTAGCAATGTTAAGTTGATTCCCTTCTTGTGATCTATAAATTGGAATCCTTTGTGTTTTTTTATTATCTTCAATTAATTAAACCACCAATATCCAATTGCATATGGCTTCAGAATTGGTATCTCAGGTAACAAATGGTATTCGCGTGAGTATTCGATCTGCGTATATTCCTGACGAATCATCTCCTCGCCATCAATATTTTGTATTTGCCTATCAAATACAGATTCAGAATGAATCTACCGAGACCATCCAATTGCTTTCTCGTGAGTGGCATATTACTTCTGGCTATAGCAAGAAGCGTGTGGTTTCGGGAGCTGGCGTTATTGGGCAACAGCCTATCATTAAGCCAGGGGCTAAGTTTGAGTATGTAAGTGGCGTAGACTTTCAATGCCCAATTGGAAAAATGGAAGGTCATTACCTGATGACTTACCCTCATACTCAGGAAACCTTTAAAGTCCAGATCCCTCCCTTCATGATGGTTTATCCTATTCTATATAATTAGCAATTCTTTTATTCATGCCAACCGTTAGCCTAACCTATCAAGGATCACTTCGGACAGAAGCCGTTCATGAGAAATCAAACAATGTTCTTCTTACCGATGCCCCCACAGATAACCATGGCAAAGGAGAAACGTTCTCGCCAACAGACCTCGTAGCCACCGCCATGATTTCTTGTATGGTTACTGTTATGGGGATTCTTGCACGTAAACGCAACATGAACATGGGCAATGTATCTAGTAGTGTTGAGAAGATAATGGTCAATAGCCCTCGCAGAATTGGAGGAATGAACATTATCATTACCCTTTCGAATCACCGTCTTAGTATGAATGAGCGGCACTTATTGGAACAAACAGCCTTGAATTGTCCTGTAGCGAAGAGCATTCATCCTGATATCCAGACTCATGTCAAGTTTGTATACAATTAATCCCTTTATAGCCCAAGAGCCATAAAGGGATTAATTATATGGGGTCATTCTGACCTTATGAACAAGCATTCAAAATTTTCTGGGCATTTACTGCAAAATGGCTAGAATGGTGTATGGCTTTTCCTTCTTTCAACACAATAACTTGTGGAGATTGATGGAGGACATTCCAGTCATGTGCAATTTTATTAGACAAAGGGCGATAGGTCAATAAATCTAGGTAATGTAATTGTCCTTTCCCCTCTAGTTCTGAGGAAGCATTTTGTAGGGTAGCCCAAACGTGGCTTGATATCCCACATCTCGTACTATGTTTAAAGACAATTTGAGGAGAAGCGAAAGAAGCTTTTTCAATTGCCTGTAGATCTTCCTCAGAAGTGATATGGTTCCAATGTGCCATTATTATCTATGATTCCCGACCTTCTTCGCTTGGCAAGTGTGAGCGGATCCACAAGAAGAAGTAATTGTTGCAAAAGCAAACATCATAATGAGAACTACTAGTAGCTTTTTCATGACTTTCTACTTTAGAATTAAATATGTTATAATGAAATAGGACGTGAATTAAGTAGAATTCATCTCATAAATTGAAATGATACCGATAGGTATTTCAAAAATACAAAAAAAATGCTAATGTGCTATGCCTTCTAAATGACATATATGTAAGATTTTTTCAGTTAGGCTTTTTACGAGAGAGGGCAATCATCTAAAAGAATCCGCAATATGAACACGCAAGAAGATTTTGAGCAATTAATAAGTCCATATGGTCAAGGCCTCATAAACACTTATTTACATGTCTCGCCCGTTGAAATTGCGTTGAAACATAAGTTTAACGAAATGGCGGCATCTCTTATTGCAACGCAGGTCAAGTACTTACAAAAATCTAAAAAGAAACTGCCGCATTTTTATCAACATAGATGTATTATTCCGCCTTTATCTTTTGAGCAATCTAGTAGTGAAACAACGGCATCTCTTAAACAGTACTCAGGCACTCAAATGCTCGATTTAACATTCGGTTTGGGGGTTGATAGCTATTGTTTGTCGGCAGGTTTCGAGAGAATTATTGCGCTGGAGAAGCAAATATTATTGGCGCAAATTGGGAGATACAACATGACAAAGCTAGGGAAGAATCATATAGAAATATTACCAACAAGTGCCGAGGAATTCTTATCAGAATATGATGGTTCTTCCTTTGATTTGCTATATATTGATCCAAGTAGACGATCTCAAAAGAATAAAAAGGTCTTTCTATTGGAAGATTGTAGCCCCAATGTACTCACCTTAATGCCTCTGATGAAACGGGTTTCAAAGCTGATTGTCATTAAGTTATCTCCTTTATTTGATCTTACAGAAGTCATTCGAAAAATTCCTAATACACGTAAGATCTTAGTCATCTCTGTTCGGAATGAGTGCAAAGAAGTATTGGTAGAAGTAGATCCGCATCATACAAGCTCTACTATCATGCTTGAAATTGTGGCGTTGATAAAAGGGCAATTGCATCGTTTTGAGGATAAGCTGGAGCGTGACCCTCTCCCCATCAAACATTATGAACCGAAAGTAGGAGAATATATTTATGATGCTGATGTAGGCTTTTATAAGGGTCGGATGCTTAATCCTTTATTTCATTCCTATTTTCAGGAGGGTAAGGGGGGATTTATTAGTGCAGAAGAGGGATTTTGGGGAACAAAGCACTATGTAGAAACCGCATTTCCTGGTAGAATATTCCAAGTTGAGGCTATATTTCCCTATAAGCCCAAACAGATCAAACGGTATTTGAAAGGGATGAAAATAAAACATATCAATATCATTAAGCGGCATTTCCCCCATTCTACCCAACTCATACATAAGCAATTGCAACTCTCTTCTGGAGGAGAATACTTTTTATTATGCACCCGAACCTTCTCAAAAGACAATAAAGTCTTTCTGGTGAAACGCTTGATATAATCTTTCGTTGAATTACACAGATATTTATCCCAACTTGCACCCTCAATTGTAACATTCAAACAAAAAGTCAGAATTTAGTGAGTCTTCAGCAAGAAATTCAAAGAAGGAGAACCTTCGCAATTGTTAGTCACCCAGATGCGGGGAAAACGACCCTTACCGAAAAGTTATTATTATTTGGAGGAGCCATTCAGGTAGCAGGTGCGGTAAAGTCGAACAAAATTAAACGCTCAACTACTTCCGATTTCATGGAAATTGAGCGGCAAAGAGGGATTTCAGTGGCAACATCTGTCATGGGTTTCGAATATAAAAATCTGAAGATCAATATTCTAGACACCCCTGGTCACCAAGACTTTGCTGAGGATACCTTCCGAACCTTGACCGCAGTAGATAGTGTAATTGTGGTAATTGATGTAGCAAAAGGAGTCGAGATACAAACGGAGAAGTTGGTTAAGGTCTGCCGCATGCGCAAAACCCCTATCATTGTTTTTATCAATAAGCTTGACCGAGAAGGGAAAGATGCCATTGACTTGCTTGAGGAAGTCGAAGAGAAACTAGGTCTTTCTGTCTGCCCCCTAAGTTGGCCTATTGGCATGGGTAAAGAATTTAAGGGGGTATATAATATTTATCAAAAGGAGTTATGCCTATTCTCTGCACATGGAAAACAACTGGAAGAGGATACGGTTCGGTTTGAGAACTTAGCGGATGAAAGCCTTGAGTCTTATCTATTTGATAAAGCAGAGATTTTGCGGGAAGAAGCCGACCTTATAGAAGAAGTATATCCAACTTTTGATAAAGAAGAATACCTCGCAGGTGATGTTTCTCCTGTTTTCTTTGGGAGTGCGATTAATAATTTTGGGGTAAAGGAATTGTTGGATTGTTTTATTGATATTGCCCCAACGCCCCAAGCGAGTGAAACAGAATCGCGTATTGTCCAGCCTGATGACGCCAAGTTTTCAGGCTTTGTATTTAAGATACATGCCAATATTGACCCGAATCACCGAAACCGCATTGCATTCCTTCGTATTTGTTCAGGTCGTTTTGAGCGCAATAAATACTACTTTCATTCGCGTCTCAAGAAGAAATTTCGCTTCTCCGCCCCTACTTCTTTTATGGCCTCCAAGAAGTCTATTATTGAGGTAGCGTATCCTGGTGATATTGTGGGCTTACATGATTCTGGACGGTTTAAGATTGGAGATAGTTTGAGTGAAGGAGGTGTCCTTAAGTTTAAGGGAATCCCAAGCTTCTCTCCCGAATTGTTCCGATATATAGAGAATGCGAGCCCAATGAAATACAAACAATTGGCCAAAGGCATTGACCAATTAATGGATGAGGGAGTGGCACAGTTGTTTATTCGAACGCTTAACGGCCGAAAAATCATTGGAACTGTAGGAGCCCTACAGTTTGAGGTCATCCAATACCGTTTAGAGCATGAATATGGGGCATTGTGCCGCTACGAACCTATAGGAATCTATAAGGCCGTTTGGATTAGTGCAGAACATAAAGCCGATTTGACCGACTTTAAACAGAAACAATATAAGCACGTAGCCCTCGACAAGGATGGCCAAGATGTATTCCTCGCTGAGTCTCGATGGGCTTTACAATGGGTACAAGAGAATTTTCCTAAGATCTCTTTTCATACCACTTCGGAATTTTAGTTTACTCTGATTTCAACATACCTGCATCTGCAAAGGAGTAATACCCATCTTGGGTAATAATGAGATGATCCAATATGGGTATTTCCATAAGTTTTCCCATCTTAACCAAACGTTGGGTAATCGAAATATCTGCCTTACTTGGCTTTAGGGTTCCAGAAGGATGGTTATGGGCAACAATCAAGGCGCTTGCTAGATGTACAAATGCCTCTTTGAATATGAGTTTATAATCAATAATTGTCGTACTCACCCCTCCCTTAAAAATAGCTTTTTCTGCTTTTACTACATTCTTTCTGTTTAGACATAGCAGATAAAATACCTCTTGTTCCAAATCAGCCAATTTAGGATGGAGGTATTGAAAAACGGTAGCAGAGCCTGTAAAACGTACCTCCTCTGCCTGTACAGCATTTTTACGCTTGGCCAATTCAAAGGCAGCAACCAACGTTAAAGCTTTGGCTTTCCCAATTCCTCTGATTTTTGTAAGCGCAGCAACTGAGCTACGCCCGAGTTGGCGAAGCCCTCCCCTCTCCTTCAGCACCAAACGAGCTAAATCAATTGCAGACATTTCACGGGTACCCGTGGATAACAGAATCGCAACCAACTCAGCATCTGTCAATGCAGCAGCTCCTCTCTTTAAGAGCTTCTCTCTCGGACGATCTTCGACATCCCAATGTTTAATCGGTATGTATTTCTCTTGTGACATGTAAAACTGACTATATACGTCCCAAAGGTATCTCCTATTCTTAGGGTGTCCATGGAAAGTTTGGCTTCAAAACCACAATTCTATTATATGAGAGCTTACACAGTGGCTCACAGTGGGAAATAAAAACGCTCTAGAAAAGAATTTACGCGTATATATATCACATTTGACTGTACTGAGTCCATATTCGCGTGGATATAGGCTCAGCACAATTGTACATAGACACTAAAAAGTAAATTTGCATACAATGTACAATTGTACATAGGCACTAAAAAGTAAATTTACATGCAATGTACAGTTGTACATAGGCACTGAAAAGTAAATTTGTATGCAATGTACAATTGTACATAGGCATAAAAAAGTAAATTTATATACTATGTACAGTTGTACATAGGCACCAAAAAATAAATTTACATGCAATGTACAGTTGTACATAGGTACCAAAAAGTAAATTTATATGCGATGTACAGTTATATTGCCCTTACAGCTTTAAAGAAAATGGATTCGGGGAAATCTATCGAAGGGGAAATTCTCTAATAAGTGCACTTGGGTTTGAGAGCTTATGTATGATTCGTTTGTCGAAGAAGTGTATCAAACGTCATTCATCTTTTCTAAAGGGAGCGTTGGTATCAATATTCCATCTATTGAAAGAAAAGTATAGGCAAAAAAAATGGGGACTTCCATTAAAGTCCCCTATCATGATGTACGTACCACCCATTATTCACAATCTCATCCTACTATTTTAAACTCCTATTTTTAAAACCTAAAAAAACATTTTCTCTCTTTCTTACACTGTTAAGACAGTGCTTTTTTTATAAGGTCACACAAATAACAGTTTTTTTTTCTTTTTTTTCAAATCTTTTATTGAGGAAGCTGTTCACTGTCTGGTTCAAGGCTATCATCCGATAATTTAACTTGTAGAAACACTGGTTGGTGATCCGAATAAGTAAAGTTCATTTCCAAGCCCTTGACAGACAATGTTTCAACATTTGGTGACAGTAAAAAGAAGTCAATAACAGATCGAGAGGTAGTTTGTTGATCAAATGGTTTTTCGAGGCTTCTATTGGTGGCAATTGTTGGATCTACTGCCCAATGCCAGCCAGCTTCAGGATATATTGTAGGTACAGACATTTTTGCTGCATTTTCTTTGAGCTCAAACCCTTTTACTCCCTTAAATTCAGGAGGAATTTGGTTCCAATCTCCTCCTACAATCACGTAATTTCCCTTTTTATACTCCTTTATTAACACTTCTTTCATTTGATCCATTTGTTTTTGCTTCAATGTTCCATCGTCATAAGCAGAATTATGGGTATTGACCACAACTAACTCTTTACCATTTTTTAAGGGAAAACGCTCAAGCAAAAAACATCGATCTAGAAAAAATAAATACGTTGGCCAATCATAATTGCCCTTAAAAGAGTAGCGGGTAGCCTCGGTAGGAGTATATTTACCATAGGTTGTCAATCCTGCTAATACGCCTCCAAGAGGATTCGTGAAAGGCAATGGAACGAAGGTCACATCGTAATTTGTTCCAAAAGCATAGGTATTATTGGGTAATACTGCTGCGATTTCCTCCATTTGATTGACTCCATGGCTCCTTTTCGCATCTAAATCAACCTCTTGTAATAAGAAGAAATCAACCTCATTGGCCAATTCTTTTACCTTGGATTTTACACCCTCTATATTTTGCTTCACTGTATCCTTGGGCATTCTTACCATTTTTCCACCATCATAGAAAAAATCAGAAGCGCGCCCTAGCCCCCCATATCCGATATTCCATGTCAATATTCCGAGGGTATCTTTATCAATGGTAGCTTGTCCTTCTCCTTCCACTTTTACAGTAGTTGTAGGAGGCGGATCATAATCTGTGGCCATACTAACCGCAATTACTCCTCCTACATATAAGAGGGGTAAGAGCACAATAAGTAATAAAAGACGAAGTACTTTTTTCATATGTTTGGCTATTCCTATCCTTCTTAGAATTTATATCGAACCCCAATGTTTATCCCAACACTATTATAATTGGTCTTAAATCGGAGCTCTTCTCCTGGCTGATCAGGATTGGTACCATTGGGATTATATGCATGATTAGAGTTTTGGGTAATCTCTTTTACATATTGAGTTTCAATATCAAATAGGGTAAGGTCTTCAAGTGATTGAGTAAGAGGCTCTGAGATGAAGCTAGCATCTGTTAGATTTGAGAACTCTGTAAAGATGGTTTTCTTTGCCTGAACAGCAAGCATAATCATTTCTACTTCCCCGAATATCCCTAAGTTATCATTCAATCCTAGGTTAATCCCGAAAGCAGCATGTCCGCCTAATGAGAAAGCACCAAATGACTCTGCTTTAGCAGATATATCAGAGGTAAAGCCTTGTATAGGAGCAGGATTGGGCTCATCTGGCGTCAATAATAAACCTGCTAAGCGCCCTTCGTCATCATTTATTAGAATATCCGACTTTAGCACCCCCGTTACAGGAATTACGATCCCCATTCTTGCATAAGGATTGACTTTATGTCCTGGCCCTGCGCTCAGAACTATAGCGGGCATCAACTTAAGGTTCACCGATTTTGCTCTATGATATGCGTTGTAAGTTGCCCCTTGAATTTCTGCCATGGTTACTTCCGTACCGATGGTGTAGTTGACACCCAATTCTACTCCAATATGCTCGCCAAACATATAACCGACTGTTAGTCCGAAGTTTGTACCTCCTCCTAAGGTACCTACTGCTTGCATCTCAGAAATGGTGCTCGTATCAGGAACCATGAGGTTGGTCTGGCCAATTTCTGCTCTTGGAGACCCAAGTTCATCATTTGTCATCTGGAAGGCATGTCCAGCTCTTACTTGTAGATAGAGGCCTTTTTGTGCATTGAGGGAAACATATGAGAGCCCAATACACACAAGTGTAAGGAGTAATTTTCTGTGCATCGCAATATACTTTTATGGTTTATGAGTGAAAGATTTCTCTTTTTTCGGCCTTAAAGATACGGAGAGAAAAGATTGTATTGCAATACTTTCCAGTGTAGGCACTCCATTTTACCCCATTCATAAGCGTTTGTTTCTTTCCTATTTTCCTCATATGCATAAAAATACCCCTCCAATTAGTGATAATTGGAGGGGTTCTTCTTTATAAAAATGACAGATTATGTGATCTCCTAATTATGTATCAAATCCTTATGAGAGCCGTTTAACTCTCTATTCGGTTCAGGATTCTCGGTATTATTGAGGTATTCGGCAAGCAATGGAATAAGTTTCTGGAAATCAATTGGTTTGGTTACATAATGATTTACGCCCACTTTCAATGCTGCTTCTTCTTTCTCCTTAAAGGCGTCTGCAGAAAGTGCAATGATAGGAGTTTCCTTGAATTTCTCCATTGACCGAATTCTTCGAGTCGCTTCTAACCCACTCATCTCAGGCATGTGAATATCCATCAAGATTAATTCGGGGTTTAATTCGAGGGTTTTTTCTACCCCTTCTCGACCGTTATTAGCAACATGAATCGGCAATCCAAGTTCTTCAAACAATGCCTTAATCATTATCTGATTGTGCTCATTGTCTTCAACCAATAAGATCGTATGATTGCTAGAGAACTTATAAGAATCTAGCGAGAATTCTCGTCCCAATCCGCTTACAACTGCTACCTCCCGAATCGGGATCATCACAGAGAAAGTAGAGCCTTTTCCTTCTTCGCTTTCCGCCCAAATGGTTCCTCCCATAAGTTCGGCCATCTTTTTCGTAATGGTAAGCCCCAATCCTGTTCCACCAAAACGACGTGTAATGGTATTATCTGATTGCTCAAAGGCTTCAAATACATGGGGTAAACGCTCTTTGGGTATCCCGATTCCTTTATCAATGACCTGAAGAAGCATATACTTTCCTTGTCGAGTCGCTTTTAGTTTAATTGCCTGCCCTTCAGGTGTAAACTTAATGGCGTTCGAGACAAGGTTCATCAAAATTTGATTCAGCTTTGTCCGATCCCCTTCAACTTGCTGAGGCAAAGAATTGTCGAACTCATAGGTATATTCGATCTTCTTATTCTTCGCATTGTTTTTATTGATATGATAAATACTCGTAAACAATTGCTTAAGGTCTAGCACCTCATAAGATAAGTCCATCTTACCCGCCTCAATCTTAGACAAGTCCAAAATATTGTTAATCAACTCCGATAGATTCTTACAACTTAAGTTAATGAGTCCTAAGTACTTATTGAATTGTTCGGGTACTTTATATCGCGGAACTTGATGCGAGAGGATCTGGCTCAATCCAGAAATAGCGTTCAAAGGAGATCGAATTTCATGACTCATATTGGCCAAGAATTGAGATTTAGCCTTATTAGCGCGTTCTGCAATCTTCTTTGCTTCTTCTAATTGCGCCTGCGTCTCACTCAATTCATCGACGTGCTCCTTCAATCTTTGTCTATGTTCAGTCAATTGCTCATTCTGCAATTGTGTTTTCTTCAATAGCTCTTCTAAGTAGATTTCCTTATCCTTCAATTCCTTGGTTCGCTTTTGGATCTCGCTCTCCAAGTACTTTTGACGGTTCTGAATTCTCTTCACTCTACTTCTATACAGACTGATAATCACAGTGACGAGTAGGGTTATTACCGTCAGGATGAACCACCATTTCATCCAGATAGGGGCTTCCACCACAAATGTATAGGTTGCGGGTTCACTCCATACTCCATCACCATTTGCAGCCTTCACTTTAAAGGTATAGGTTCCTGGCTTTATCTGAGAGAAGCTCGCAAAGTTCTCACTTGTAAAAGGCGACCAATCAGAATTGTACCCAACCAATTGGTAACGATACCGAATTTTCTGTGGATCTTTCAGGCTAATTCCCTGAAATTCAAATCGGATGTTATACTTATCATATGGAAGGCTCAAATTATCGTCCATCACCCGCTGATCATTCCCCGTAAAGAAGGCATTGATGTAAATAGGAGGAGCTGCAGTATTCAACTGGTCATTTCGCGAATTATAACGAATAGCTCCTTTGGATGTACCAAACCAAAGGTCTCCATTATCTTCCTTGAAAACAGCATTTGAAAACATCTCCAGCCCTACTAAACCTGCATCTTCACTATATTTCTTGAAGATATTATCTGAAGGCATGTATTTACTAAGCCCCCTTCTCGAACCAATCCAAACCTCGCCATTGTCTCCTCCAACCAATAAATAACAATAGTTAGAGAGTAAGCCATCGGCTGTTGTATATTGAGCGAACTTCTTTCCTTTCAAGTGGAAAGCACCATTACCATCTGTTCCAATCCAAATTCCCCCACTTTCATCTTCTGCAATACAATTGACATTGATTCCTCTGAGCTCGTCAAATGGAATCAATTCATCTCCTTGCATGTACCCTACAGTTGCACCATGAGACGCAATCCATGTTCGATTTTTTGAATCGACATATATATCCCGAACATTGTTGATGCGATATCCTTCCTTAATAGAATAACGGTCAAAATGGTCGGAGCGCATAGAGTATTTGTATGCCCCATCTACATGAGTCGCAATCCAAATATTCCCATACTTGTCACCTGTAATTTTATTGATGCTACTTGCAGAGAAGTCTTTACGCCCATTAAAGGATTGTAGATTTCCAGAGATGGGGTTCATTGTATGCAAACCTGCATCACGTGTACCAATCCAAAGTTTTCCATCGGCATCTTCATACAAAGCAGATATAGCTTTTCCCTTCAGATAACCCGATGCAGAAATTCCATTTCCATTAATATCGAAGCGGGTCAGTCCTTCTTCTGTTCCAATCCAATAAATTCCTTGGGAGTCTTGCAAAAGCGTATGTACTCGATTGCTAAGTAGGCCATTTCGCTTCACATAGATAGAAAAGACTTCTCCCCGAAATTGGAACAAACCATCTCCATAACTCCCAATCCAGATATTATTTTCTCTATCTTTGATGATAGATCGTACAAATAAATTATCTAACCCATCTTCTTCATTGAATTTCTTTACAGAAATAATCTTTTTATAATCCTTTGAAAAGATAACTTTACTCAAACCGCCACCATTGGTTCCTAACCACACAATCGGTTTATCCTTCTCGGATAAAATCACCTGAATGTTATTAGCTGCAACTCCAGCGAGTTCGGGAAAAGCTTGTAGTTCCTTTCCTTCCTCATATAAAAATAGACCTTGTTCCTCTGCTCCTATCCAATAACTATTACTACCTGTCTGGCTAGTAATAGATTGAATTTTTTGTCCAACCAATTCTTCAATATGCTGTTTAATAACGAGCTTCTCCCCCTTGATAGTTCCAAGTAAGAGGCCTTCATTGGTCGCGAGGAGTAGTTTATTATCATCTAACTCTGCTAAATCATAAATTAGATAATCTCGCAAACCTTTATACGACTTCATACGCAAATCAGGGAATACCTTAAGTAGACCACTATTTTGCGTTACGTACCAAACATAGTCTTTTCTTCCAACAACGATTTTGTTGATACGACTATTTACCTCCTGCGGAACAGTAGTAGGTTTTTGGAAGATTTCTGTATGATAGTCATACAAGCTAATCCCTCCATGATAGTGTCCTACCCACAAACGGCCAGCCGAATCAATACAAGAGGCCGTTACGAAGTCTTCTGCAAGACTATCCGATACTGTGTACGTCTTGAACTGTCGCCCATCGAACTTTACGAAACCTTCCGCTGTTCCGGCCCATAAATACCCTTGCTTATCTTGGCTAAGTGTATATATATAGGGCTGAACTAGCCCTTTATCAATTCCATAATTCCTAAAATTACTTGACTGGGCATGAGCTAGTATAATGAGGCTACAAAAGGTGCATAATAAAGCAATGGTTTTTATATGTAAAATACCACTGTAACGATTCATAATATGTGAGCCAAAGAAAATTTTGCTTAAATCAAATAATTACCCAAAATTCAACATTTCATGCTAGTTTTTATATAACGAGAAACATAGGCAATAGGTAGTCACCGTTAGTGAATTGTCTGGATTTTTATACTTACTAGGAAGGAATTTATCAGAATATAGAAAATGCTATATGCTGTTTGGTTCAAAAACCTTAGAATCAAAGCCTTTATTCTATAAAAATTCGCAGCTTCCGAGTAGAAGTATTGCCTAATTTATCAATGGCTCTCACTAAGATGAAGATGGCTTCTCCTGATTCAAAATTTTTGATAGGTCGGGTATATTCTACTTCTGCCTCTCCATTAATTGAATAATAAATCAAGTCGCTTCCTACTTCAAAGTCTGAAGCAGACAAAGAAAGAATCACATGAGATGGATATATATCTAACTCGTCATTGCCAATTGATTTTACGCCCAGTCTTCGAGTACTGTAATGAGCCTCAATATCTGGAGGAGTAGCATCGACAAAGAAGCTAATCACATCTGTTTCCTCATTATTCACATTGTCTACAGATCGAAACTTCAAACTATGATACCCTTGTTCAGTAACAACCAAATCTTCTTCGGAACGGTATGTCTGTTCCATATCATTATCTAGGGTATATGCAGTTTCTTTGACTCCAGAGGCTAAATCACTAGCATTAATCACTACTTCAGTTTCTGGAGAAGTAAACATTGTATCACGGGTAAAGAATGTTGGGCCATCGTACTCACTTGTCAATTCAGGTGCTTTATCATCATAATACAGATTAAGGCTCGTTTGTTTATTCTTACTCGTATTAGAGACCTGATCAATGGCATAATACTTAATTCGAACGTCTCCTGAGGTCAATGGTAATAAAAAGGGAGTTTCATAAGGCTTCTCAATCCCATTATTGATACTATAAATGATTTTATCAACCCCTGATTTGTTATCTATTGAAGCGAACTTAATTTTGCTTCTTGGTGATACATAGGTTTTAGTAGATTGATAACGGTCTCCAATTATCTGGAAATTTGTCAATGGTGGAATCTTGTCTAGATAAAAACTATAGGTCTTTTCCACTTCCTTATTTGATACTTTATCGATAGCATAGTATACAAAGGTATGTTCTCCATCTTCTAATTGACGCAATGAAACGGGCAAAGAACCAAATCGATTAATTCCTGCAGAATTAAAGCTGTAATAAATTTGGTCAACACCAGCTAATTCATCGTTACTACTTAATGAAAAAGTAACATCTGGTGAAAGGATATTTCCTTTTTTGGTACCTGATGCTACAAAATTTGTAGAAGGAGCCGACAAGTCGACTGTAAATATAGTTTTTTTGGCAGCTTCTATATTTCCTACTTTATCAGAAGAATAGTACAATAAAATATATTTCCCTTCTTGGCTGAATGATAAGGTGCCTCCATAATTCTTATAAGAATCACCATTTATAGAAATGTATGTATTCTCAACTCCTGACATTTCATCTCTAAAGAGCAAATCCCCTGTCAAACCTCGCCCGAAATAATCCATATCGCGACGTGTATATTTGGGAGCGTTCAGTAATGTAATAGCTGTAACTGGTTGAATACCATCTACATGTATCTTAAACTTCCCTTTACCAGGGATCGAAATGGTTTCGACTCCTGATCGGTCGAAGGTAATAGGGTTATCAAATGTAGGAGGGGCTTCGTTTTTTAATAGGAATTTCTCTCCATCAGGAGAAGTGGATACTTGAATATATAATGGCAAAGATTGTTGGATAAAAAAGTTTTTCTCCTCATCTACATATGTACGTTTTTCTTCTTGGAGTTGTGTTTGTGTGAATCCAATTTGAGGCAGAATGATACAAATGATGGTGTAGAATAATAAGTGTGAAACAGAACCGATGTTTTTCATTTCTATATTTAATTAATATCCTTCATATGTGCTGAAAACGATATAAAATCTTAATTGGTGGTCTTTATTAGATTACATGAACTTTTTTTTTGAAAAATAGCTAAGGCTCAGAATATTATGCACATATTCCAAATATATTATATCAGGTTATTCATCAAGGATACTCTGCCTATATAACCTATAAAACTTAAAGCTGGCTGAGAAGTTTATTCTTCTCAGCCAGCTTTAAGTTTTAATTTTGAGTATCTATCTTACTCTATGGTTTATTATGATAGAATATCTGAATATTATACCTGTATTTAGGAATTCCCCCAATAGGGCTACTATACAAGGGTAAGTGTTTTCCGTGTTGATCAGTAATATAAAAAACGAAGTTATTTACAGGGACTCCCCTACTCACAATCTGAATATCCATAGAGGTATTCTGCTCTTCCTTTAAAATTGAGTGAGAACTAGAGACCCAATTACCTTCTCCAGAAACTCGCACAGCATGTCTATTTTTTCGGACGGAATACAAAAATATTCGCCCATCATTATCATAGTCGAAGTTATGTTGTGTAACTCTTGTAATCCCTTCAGGTATAAAAGGATAAAAGTGCAAAATAGATCCCTTTTCTTTATTCCCTCGAACACAATATTCATATGTAAATGCACGAGACCCTTCTACATATGTATTGAAGTTCGCATCTTCACTGATATAGTAGTAATACAAATTACCATCATCTCCCGTCAAACCTTCAGCAGTAATCTTAAAAACATATCCACCTAACTCTTGTATGTTTTCTCCTTCATAAGGGTTAAATGGACCAAATGTATACCACTTTTTATCGTAAGAAGGTTCATCTCCAAAGGTTTTAGAAGCGAGTAGGTTTCCACTATTTTGTGTTTGCTTTAACTTGCTTTTGCGAGAACTATATGCAGAATGTGCTCCTTTTCCTCCATATACAGAAAACTTAGTTTTTGTATTAAAGTTACCATTTACTTCGTCTAGATTCCCTCCAACATTAGGGTCGAAAACTCGTATATAAATAGGTTTTTGATAAGTAGGAGGAATAATCACAAAGAAAGTCTGTAAATGATCATCATCTCCCCACGTACCGATGCTTTCTTTCCCGAAAGTAGTTAAATATCTAATATTTTCTACTTTACTAGGAATGCGTTGAGCAAATAGTTGAGAGTTCATTAGAAACCCCAACATCAGGAAACTCAAACAAATCCAACGAAAAAGTGTCATCAACATTTTTCTTTTTAAGCCAAGATTCTACTCTTGTAATAGATTCATACCAAGAATCCCACCTGCTATACTACAACAAATACTTTCCAAAGAAAATATTAGGGTGGGGTTGTATTTATTCAATAATAATCTACAAGATGTATTCCTTTTCTCCTGTGTTAATTTAATAATCAGAATGACCTTGTAGTTTTAGGCATTTAGATTACTCAACTGTGATCAATTTCTTACCGCAAGCATGGTATTCTCCTTGATCCACAGAAGTTAATTTTATCAGCAATCGAACCCAATAATCACCTTTATCTTTATACTTATGAAATGCCAATGATTGACAACCATACTGGCCATCTCCAAAGTCCCAGAAATATCCATGAGACTCACTATCATTTGCAATGAAAGATTGAGAGGCATCAAAATAGACTTGTGCAGGCTCAGGAACCGTTTCATCTATTTTGATGAGTGTTTCTATATCAATCTTTACTTTAACTCTATCTTCTAGAAATGTATCATCCACAGCGAAACGAGCAATGAGTTCTCCTTCATATGTACCAGGATTTTCATAGCAATGCTCTACCTTAATTCCCTCCAGCATATTTCCATCCCCCAAATCCCAGGTATACTTTCCCTCTAACCCTTCTGGGTCAATTGCTTCTGTTATATCTAATGTAACGCATAGTTCATTACTAGAATATTCAAAGCAAGGCCCATCATACTCAGCAAATGCTTGCTCAGATAAGCAGTCACCTTGAGCAAGAACAAAATTACACAAGGATAATCCTAAAAAAACACAGGATAACAAACGTTTAATCATACTACATTTAGCCTTAAAAATCCCAGTTATTTCTGAAGAATAGTGAATGATTTCTTTAAGAATAGATAAATTATATATCTCACCATTTTTAAGACGAGCAAATCCTAATATTAGTCACACAATTATACAAAAAAAATATAAGCTTTTTCACTAATTCCCAAAACAAGAAACAAAAAGCATACCGTAACTAACAGAAGAGTCTCTAAAATCCATACGAATAGGATTTTAGAGACTCTTCTATTTCTTATAGAGAGAATTCTATTTACTCATCCCTCTGGACAAGTGCATTCGAGGCAGGTTGCTTAAAGAAGTCATCTTCCTCAAAAGTCTGGGTTTTAGGAGTAACTTTTTGAGGGGTTTGTTCTATAGCAAGTTTTTCAACTAAACAATCTAAATCATTTGATAATACTTCATAGTTCTGGTATAGAGTCTCTAACTTGTCAAGATTCTCTTTACCGCCACAATACTCTTGAGATGACTTTTCTTTATCATCATCAGATAGGTTTAGTATTCCTTGGCCGTTGGTAGTCCCCACTACCATCAAGCATAAAAGTAGTAGTAATATGACTCCTGAATGTTTCATAATATCCCTTATATAACTACAAAACGTCAAAATTCAGTTATTCGTTGGTTCTTTCTATAGCTCATATAGAACAATATGCCTATAAAATAGCCATTTTTAGGCTAAATGAGGAGGGTTTTGTAAATAAATAAATAGGCACAATCGTTTCCCAAATCATACAATACAATATTCACAAATATATATCCAACTCTCAAACCATTCAATTTACAACCCTTACGCACATAAAGGATTCATTTTTACTCTATACAGACAAATAAATTACATATAAGGAATAGAATAGAAAAAGGGGATTTACACTGTGTAAATCCCCTTTTTCTATTCTTTATAACAATTACTTTACTCAACAACTATTTGGTGAAGAATAACCTCTACTCTTGTATTTCGAGATTGGCTTTCAAAGGTTTGGATTGTGTTTCTAGGAAGTTTTTGTCCTACCCCTTTAACAGTAAAAATTCGTCTACTACTAATACCATTCTCCTCTAGAAACTTCAAAACCGCCAACGCTCGCTTTTTTGAGGCATTTTCAAGTTTCTTTAGCTGTGCAGCTGTTCGTTGTTCTTTATACGCAGTATGTCCAATTAAGCTAACAGAAACATTCGGATTTTGTCGTAGAAAGTCTAAAAGTCCTAAAGCATGTGGCTTATCTGTAATTTTTAAACTATTGAAATCAAAAAAGATGTCCATTATCCACCCTCCTTCATACACCAACTTCCCATTCCATGATAATGAATTTTTTATTTCTTTTTGATTTTCTACAACATCATTTCCCCCTTTAAAACTTGAGAAATTACTCTCATCTGAACTTATAAGCTCTACAACCTCAGCAGCATTTTTACGAGTTACTTCATTTGACTTCTCTAAATCAGAGACTGGAGGCTTAGCATTTAATGCAACTCCTGGTGTCTTACTAACGATTTCGACTTCCTCTTCAAGCTCTTTAGATTCTTCCTCTTCAGACCGATATTTACCTGAAGGGGCATTGGTTTCAATAGCAATGGCTTCTTCCTCTTTTTCATCGTCAGAGAATAGCTCCGCAATATACACATCCATTAAAGCATCTTCGACTTTAAACACTCCCCAACCTTCTGTTCCAATCCACATTGTATTATCCCATCCAACAGCAAGACATAATGCCTGCTGGCTGAAGAATCCATGATTTCGATCATAAACAGACCATTGGTCTGTCTCAGGATCGTACTTACCAAGTATATTACTACCTACCCAAAGATTTTGCTTTCTATCAATTGCCAAACATTCTATTCGGTTATCTGTCAATCGATAATCGATAAATATAGGCTTAACTGTTTTTCCTTGTGCAATCTTCCAGATTTTCTGCTTTCCTGCTACCCAGATATCGCGCCCTGCAATCTTCATCGCTGTTACTTGTGGTATCTCATTCTCAAATACCTGTGACCATTTCGATTGATCAAATCGGCAAAGTCCTGTCTCAGTAGCAGCCCATATTCTTCCTATATGATCTCGTTCAAGCTGATAGACATTGTTGCTCGAAAGGCCAGATCCCTTACTAGTGTATGTTTGCTTTTTATCTAAACGTTCTAGATCGAATATCCATATCCCTCCCCTTTCTGTACTCACCCATATCTCATTTTTGTCGATTAGTAAATCCGTAATCGAATATTGAATAGGAATATCTAACCAGAATTGACTGATATAACGCCCGCCCGTTATTTTATTCAGTTTGTATTTCCCTTGTGAGATGCTTACAAACCACTTATCCCCCCTATGTATCACAACCTTTCGAACACTTTCCTTTGATAGAACAACTGCATGTGGCTTGGTTTCCATCATAGCAATTGGTGATAAGTAGGCGAGGCCTTTATCTGTACCCAGCCATAATGCCCCGTCCTCATCTACTAGCACAGACTTCACTTGTTTAACCTTATGGTTTTCACAAACAACGCTCTGTACTGGAAATATTTGACTAGAGCTGAGGAGGGGGTATAAAAATAAGATAGAATAAATGACGTATCTCATAGGATGTAAATGCCTAATTCTCTGTATTCAATTTGCGAACAACTTTAAATCGATGATTAGAGATTACGACCTTTTCGTTGTATCGTATCGTAATGATATATTCATCAGGAGGTAATTCTCCTTTTTTATTTAATGGAGTAATAGGAATTTTCCAACTAGCTTCTCCCCAACGGCCATTACAATATATGTAATCAGTCCCTTCATGAATAGACTTACCATCTGACGCTCGGCTAATGATATAACGAGCTTCAATCATATCAGCACCATAATCATACTTATCCAAAAGTAAGTCATCAAATGATACATGAATTGTATCAATATGTTTTGCATAATGAGACGCCTTATCGTCTAACTCAGCAGAGGAAACTCTCTTTTTTTGCCCTTTACTATCTCGACCAAATGGATAGTAGTAAATTCTTTTTCCTTTTTTATTCTTCAATTCCTCCTGAATCGTTTTCAACTCCTCTTCCATTGCCAAGATTTTTTCCTTCTGCAACCGAATTACTTTATCAGCGACTTCCTTAGCATGTCTATAATCAGAGATTAACTTTTCTTGTAATTCAATTGTAACCGTGGCGCTATCATAGGCACGATACAAATCCGTTAGTTCCTGATTTTTCTCTAGTAGCTCCGCTTCCAGAAGTTCTTCTCTTTTTTCCCACCCAATTTTTTCACGCATATGCTGCGTTCTATAGGTGTGCAGTTTACGTATCTTCGTTTTTTGCTGATCTATTAAATCTTGTTGTTTTGCGATTAGGATTCGAGTCTCCACAGGGTTTTGAACAAGATAATCACCAGAAACATCTGCAATGGAACTAGGACGCTCCTTCACCTTTGGAATGGGTGTTTGCGCCATTGCTGTTGATAACGCAAAAACAGCCAGTGCAATTAGTTGCCATTTTATATATTTACCCATCTTGCTTTACATGATAAATGAAATACGACTTTTTTCTATATTTCAACTTTCAGACCAAGTCGGACAAAAGGGCTATACGTATATCGTGCAAGATTGTGAATTTGGCCTAAAACAGATTAAACATTCAAAAGAAATGATGCACGTATTATTTCCCGTAAAATTAGCTACTTAAATCTAGTTAATCTACTCTAGAAATAATAACTTCAATAAAATGAGAGCAATTAAAAATATCATTGGGCTGAACGCTAATTTCATTGAAATTTATTTCACACAGGCTACTTCCTTCTATTTTCACGCTCTCATCCTCATTTACAGTAAGTACGTTTTGTAACGTAGCAATTCTTCTTTCTACAAGTTGTTGTAAAAATGCAACTTCTAATTGATTTTCGTCACTCAATTTTGGGAAATGTCCTACATAACGAATGGATACGTTAGGATAACGGTTAAGAAATGATTTTAGCTTTTTCACCTTTTGATAATCATTTGGGAGGAAGCTATCATCCTTATATGTGAGATAAATAATAGGATCACTTTGAGTGAGTATTTTCCCCTCATATGAGATCGAATTGTCTTCTATTTTATCCGTTATGTTCTTTTTGGGAGTCAGCCGATTATCAAAATACTCCTTTAAAGAAGGTAAATGATTCATCCTTTTAGTTGCCACTAATGATTCATGTTCCTCCATTAAGTATGATATAATCTCAGCTTCAGAGCACCCATCTAGTATAAACAATCCTTTCCCTTCAGTACCTATCAATACTTGATTAGGTTTTTGGACATTAATGCAATATCCATGTGTACTTGTAAACCCTTCCTCTTCTCCTAAGCAAATCCATTTTGAAGCTTCATTGTCATATCTCCCTAAGGTATTGCTTAGTGCCCAAATATACCCCTGCTTATCTACTGTTAGTTGCTGAATAGGTTTTTCTGTCAACCTATAATCCAATTTATGCTTTTCAAACTCATTACTTAGCGTCACTTTCCACAAATCATTTCTACTTGCACACCACATCTCCTTGTTTTTTAAGGTGAGTGCACTTGCAAAAGATATCTCGTTCTGCAAAATAGGCCTCCATTTATTACTGTTTGCCTTGAGAACAAACAGCCCTATATTAGTTGCACCCCAAACATTCCCTTTATCATCTTGTAATAATTCAAAGATATAATTGGTACCAATATTTCGCTTTTCTTTGGTGTAGTGTCCCAATTGTCTCATATTATCTTTCTGAAACTCATAGATTCCAGCCTTTTCTGTAGAGATCCATAAGCGAGAGGGAGCGATTTCCATTGAGCTAATAACAGCTGATGGATTAATAGGAAGTTCAAATATTTGTTTATGGAATTTTGAGATATACCCAATTTTATACTTCCCCTCTACCAATGCTAAAAACCAAATATTAGCATTCTCACTTTTCAGAATAAAAGAAGGATAATGTGTAATATATTTACAACTTGCCTCTGCTTTGTTTTCGCCATCTGTGGTAAGCTGAACAATTCCTTGATCTGTGGCAATCCAAAGAAGACTATCCTTGTAATACTCTACATCGGAAACCTGAGAGAAAGGGCAATTAACGGATTGTAAGCTCTTTATTTGTAAATGTTGAGCATATAAGGGAGAAATAACCCCTAATAAGGCTACTAATAATAAAATGCGCATATAAGATTACTCAGGGGAAAAGTATATAATTCTTTTTATATGTTAGGGCTACAACAAATAATAAAGCGCATGCGGGCTAGTTAGTTAAGAAGAATCATCTATTTTTTTAGCAATTGGAAACGGTGGTTGGCAATTACCGAACGTTCCATATAATAGACATCTAATACATAACGGTTAGTGTCTGTTTTTTTAGGATTGATATAATCTTTTATCGGAATCTGCCACATTGCCTCTCCCCACTTACCATTTCGATAAATAAAGTCCTTTCCTTCATGGATAATATTTCCATTATACGCATCCCGAATTTGATAACGTGCGAGTAGAGACACTCCATCAGATCCTTGAAGCAAGAGATCATCAAACTCAATATAGAGAGTATCTATATCTTGCAAGTAATGTTCTCCTTTCAGATCTAAATCCACCTTCGCCATTTTCTTTTTTCGGTTATGGCTATCTACTCCCCAAGGACGATAATAAATCCGTTTTCCTTCACGCGTTTTTAATTCTTCTTTAATCGCAACAAGTTCCTTCTCAGACTTCGCAATTTGTGCCTTTTGACGACGAATAATTTCGTCTGCAACTTGCTTTGCTTTCTGAAAATCTTGTATAATCTTCTCTTGGTTATGAATCAACGTTACTGCGCTATCATAGGCAGAATACAAATGGACGAGTTCAGCCTCCCGACTGTTTCGTTCGAACGACAAATTATCAAATGACTGACTCCACCTTTCTTTCTCCATCACCCATCTTTCCTTCTCTTCGGTATAGGAGTCCTCTACTCGTTGAAGCCGAGCAATTTCTGCTTTTTGCGACTCAATCACTTCAGCTTGTTGAGCAATAATCCTTTTTTTCTCCTCTAAATCAGCAATATACGTATAATCATCTGCTGGCGCGTCTGCACTAGCATAGGCTTGATATTTTTGAGCATATACACAAACCTGAAGGCAAATAAGACACAAAAGGGCTGTTAGTTTTAAACTGTTCATAATTTAGATAGAATTTGAGCAGTTGTCTTCCAAATCACTAAGAGGCTAAGACGATGAAATAAACAAAAACACGAGGCATTCTTTACTTCAGTATGTACGAAAACAGTTATTTACAAATATACATTCGATTTATAATTAGAAATAGATAATTTCTACTGTTTTCCTTTCTTATGAATCCTAATAGTTTCATCTAAAAAATATCTTGGCTACTTGGGTTAGAAACTCTGAAAACAAAGAAAATAGGACAATGCTTAATTTTATCGCAAACCTAATAAATGTTATACCACTCAAACAATTGCATAAGGCTATCTCACACACGTTCTCACCTTGTATTCAAAATTTTCAATTTTTAAGCTTTACACACATCCTAGAAAAAGATTCTTATTTACAGAATTTTTAGATCGTTATGATAAGGGTATTGTTTACGTTCTCTATTATCAATAGGTAAATACATAAAACAAGTTAGAAAAGCACCTAAACAATATTCATATCATGAAATATCTTTGATTGTTAACCCAAGCCAAAATGATACCTTTTTAGAGATTTCAGCGTGTAATTATTCATAAAAAACACACAATAATCAAAAAACTATTACATATCCAAAACGGCGCAACCATACAAACTAGGAATATCTCTCAAAACAGGGAAATTCTTACATAGAATAATACTCATTGGAATTCTTTAAAAATTAGTGTAAGTGTCTGTGAAGACCATATGAACAATGGAGGAATTTCACATAGTTGATTCATTTTCGCCATAACTCACACTTTTTGTGCAAAATAAAGGGTCTTTCATTTCAAACTACAGTTCTTTGAGTAACCTAAACCTATAGCATTTCATAGTTCAATAATCAGATGTCTTACTCATACATTTGTATGCAAAATTGTTCAATAAGCATACATCATTCCCTCAAAAATCTATCGGCTCCTATACAAAGGAACGAAAAAAAAGCATTTTTCGCACAATTTCTTTAAATTTCTTACATTACCCAAAGGGAAAACCACCAACCACAATATTATTTATGATAAATATAAAATCAATATATTATCTTAATACCTGTAAATATTACGCAATACAATTTAAGCATTCTATAAAAGTAGAGAATGCTGACACAAAGATAAAATCTGTCTAGTAAAACACTTCAATATATAAACCAATAGACTTTACCTACCAACTGTTAGCCTGTTTTTTAGTTCCAATAAACGAAATAGTTTAAACTTTATACATGATAGCCAATGAGATAGACTATCAGAACAATCTTTTCTTAATTTTTATTTGAGGTCTCATTTACCTTGACGCATTTAATCCAATAAAAAAAATACCCATATAACAGAAAATCAAACAAGTAGATACCTAATAATCTTACCTGTTTTTTATAGAGGCAAATTAGGAAATAGCTCTTAAATTTGTCTCTTTTCTATCAAAATATAACATCAGCATATCTTCATATAACAACTAAATAATCCTGACGAAAATATAAAAATCCTGACGTATATATATAGCGCTATACAACATAGCAAAAACCCAAATAACGCATTCTTCATTCCGCATTGGAAATAAGAATGCTTTTCTGTTTATTGATTTCAACAACTATGTATATAAAATCATACACTAATTCCTCATAATATGAATGCCTATACCATCAGAAGGATTTTCTCCTCTATATTAGTTTGTATACTATTTCTTACAGCATGTAAAGAGGTAAGGGAAACCAGTAACGATGCCCTACAAACGGATCCTCATTCCTATGCTCGCCCTGCCGAGGCAGTCGTCAAACACTTAGATTTAGATATAGAAGCGAATTTTGAGAAGCATATCATTGAAGGAACCGCTACCCTCACCATTGAAAAAGGAGAAAATGCAAAAGTGCTTCATCTAGATGCAAAAGAAATAGGAACCAAAAACATTTGGATACAAGACACAGAGGGGAACACTAAATCTGCTTCGTTTCATTCTGATAAGTCCGATCCGATTCTGGGGAAAGACCTAGAAATTAGCCTAGAACCTAATACAGAAAAGGTCATAATTGACTATATGACGCATCCTCATGCAGAAGCATTGAAATGGCTTAATCCTCAGCAAACTGCAGGAAAGAAACATCCCTTTTTGCTTACGCAATCTCAAGCAATTAATGCTCGGACATGGATTCCTATTCAAGATAGTCCTGGTATACGATTTACATATTCTGCCAAGGTGAAAGTACCCAAAGATCTCATGGCCGTAATGAGTGCAACCAACCCAACAGAAAAGTCAGAGGATGGAGTGTATACCTTCAAAATGGAACAACCAATTCCTGCTTATTTGCTTGCCCTTGCCATTGGAGATTTAACCTTCGCTTCATTAGGAGATCGAACAGGCGTTTATGCAGAACCAAGTATGCTAGAAGCTTCTACATATGAATTGGGGGAGATGGAAGATATGATGAAAATCGCAGAAGGCTTATACGGCCCCTATCAGTGGGATCGATATGATGTAATTGTATTGCCACCAAGTTTCCCCTTTGGAGGGATGGAGAATCCTAGATTAACCTTCGCAACTCCAACTATTATTGTAGGAGATCGCTCTCTTACCTCTTTAATTGCCCATGAACTCGCCCATTCTTGGTCGGGAAACCTCGTAACCAATGCAACATGGAATGACTTCTGGCTCAATGAAGGCTTCACAGTCTATTTTGAGTACCGTATCATGGAAGCCCTCAAAGGACGAGAGTATTCAGAAATGTTGGCCAAACTGAGTTTTCAAGATTTAGAACAGGAAATTGAAGAAATTGGGAAAGATCATGCAGATACTCACCTTTATTTAGAACTCAAAGGGAAGAACCCTGATGATGGAGTAACGAGTATCCCATATGATAAAGGATATTACTTTCTTCGCCTCATTGAAGAGACTGTAGGACGTGAAAAGTTTGATTCATTTTTGAAAGACTATTTCAATACAAATGCGTTTAAGACAATGACTACAGAAAAATTCTTAGCGCATCTCAATACAACCTTACTTACTCCAGAACAACAAGTGACTGTAAATATTGATTCTTGGGTTCATGGTCCTGGCATTCCAGCTAATCACCCAATTGCGAAATCTGACAAATTTACCCAGGTAGAAACAGCAATTGAAGCCTTTATGAACAAAGGAGAAGCAGACAAAGAAGGTAAGAAAACATGGACAACCCACGAATGGTTGCATTTTATTCGACACTTACCAGAAGCTATTACCAATGAACAACTGACTGACTTAGATAAAGCTTTTGATTTAACCAATAGTAAAAATCCAGAAATTCAATGTGCTTGGTATAAGGTGACTCTTAATCATCAGTATGCTGCAGCGAATGATGCAGTAGAAGCATTCCTTATCAGAGTGGGAAGACGAAAGTTCTTGACACCTCTATACAAAGCAATGGTCAAAACCGAAGAAGGGAAAAAAATGGCGAAAAGCATTTATGCAAAAGCCCGCCCAAACTACCATCCTATCTCAACAAACACCCTAGATCCAATTGTAGGATATACCCCTTAAATTGATTGTATTGTCACAAAATATATCACTCTTCGATTTTATATAACATGATTGATCCTCATTCTTACGCCCGCCCAAGTGAAGTTGTCGTAACGCATCTTCACTTGGATATTCGGGTAGATTTCGAGCAAGAAATCATTGAAGGCGATGCCCGTTTGGATATTAAAAAGGCTCAGAACGCTTCCCTTTTACGCTTAGATACAAAGGAGTTGAGCATAAAAGAAGTTTGGACAATAGACCATGAAGGCCAAACGAAAAAAGCTCAATTTGAAGTGCAAGATGCGGATCCTATTTTAGGGAGTGCACTTATTGTAGAGATAAACGAATCAATACTATCTGTACAAGTCAGATACTCTACAAGTCCACATGCTGAAGCCTTAAAATGGCTGAATCCTCAGCAAACAGCAGGAAAAAAACATCCTTTTCTCCTCACTCAATCGCAGGCTATTAATGCCCGAACTTGGATACCCATTCAAGATGGGCCAGGCATGCGATTTACCTATTCAGCAAGAGTACAAGTACCACCTCACCTCATGGCTGTTATGAGTGCGACAAATCCTACTGAACGATCTACAACAGGCATATACGAGTTTGAAATGTGCCAGCCCATTCCTGCCTATTTATTAGCATTGGCTGTAGGAGACTTCACATTTAAATCGCTCGGTCCTCGAACGGGTGTATATGCAGAACCTGTTATGTTGGAAGCATCGGCTTATGAGCTAGCAGAAATGGAAGATATGTTGAGATTGGCCGAAGGACTCTATGGCCCCTACCGTTGGGATCGATATGATGTAATTGTATTACCTCCTAGTTTTCCTTTTGGAGGGATGGAAAACCCACGACTCACCTTCGCCACCCCCACAATTATTGTAGGAGACCGATCGCTTACCTCATTGATTGCACATGAATTGGCGCATTCTTGGTCGGGCAATTTGGTAACCAATGCAACATGGAATGAGCTCTGGATCAATGAAGGCTTCACCGTCTACTTCGAATATAGAATCATGGAAGCCCTGAAAGGACGTGAGTATTCCGAAATGCTCGCCCAATTAAGCCTATATGACTTAAAAGCAGAGATTGCAGAAGTGGGAGATTCAAACCCTGATACACACCTCTATCTTCAACTAGAAGGGAGAAATCCTGATGATGGAGTCACTAGTATCCCGTATGAAAAAGGATATTATTTTCTTCGCTTAATAGCAAACACTGTTGGGAGAGAACGCTTTGATGCCTTCCTAGCATCTTACTTCAATGCTCATGCCTTTAAAAGTATGGATACCCCTACTTTCCTCTCCTACATAAAAGAGCATCTATTGACCCAAGAAGAAGAAAAACAAATTAATATCCCTGCATGGATTTATGGCCCTGGCCTACCAAGTAACTTGCCCACTCCCAATTCAAATCGTTTTGAGAAAGTGGAAGCAGAAATAGAGAAGTGGAAAACTGGAGCAGCAGCAACTTCCTTGGCATCTTCCAAATGGACAACGCATGAGTGGCTTCATTTTATTCGCCATTTACCTACTCCCCTTACAGAATCTCAAATGATAGAGTTAGACAATGCCTTTGGCCTAACTTCCAGTAAGAATCCTGAAATTCAATGTGCATGGTATCAACTCTGCTTACAAAAAGGATATAACCAAGCAAATGAAGCGATTGAAGCCTTTTTGATTCGAGTAGGGCGGCGAAAATTTCTATCTCCTCTCTATAAAGAAATGGTGAAAACAGAGTCAGGCACTCAAATGGCAATGTCAATTTATACAAAGGCTCGCCCAAATTATCACCCTATTTCAACCAATACCATTGATAAGATTGTAGGATTTTCTATAAAGTAATGTTCATTGGGTAGATAAGGGAAGCCTAACGCTTCCCCTATCCATCTAATAAGCAATTTCTTCTCCTATTCGAAGTCTTAGCATGTATAGCTCTCCTAGAAACCTTATTTATTTATCGAATGGTAATCTCCTTATAAAACCGTCTTTGTTCTGTATCAGCAATCAAGTAATATTTCCCAAGGGGCAAAGGCTGGGTGTATTTAATGAGATTTTGACTATTGGCCTCTACCGTATCCGAAAACAAAATAGAAAGCTCCCTAAATTGTTCATCTAACAACTTAATTCCAACCTGCTGGCTTTTGCGAGAGAAAAAGCGAATATTTACCTCTCGGCTAGCCAGTTGAGTACTTAGAATCACATTCATAGAAAAATCGCCAGAAGCCTCTTCTGTTTTTACTTCTACCTCCTCAGACTCAATTACATTTCCAAATTTATCCACATTATATACCCGATATTGATAAGTCTGGTTTTTCCCGATTGTCTCATCATAGAAAGCATAACGTTCAATCGCTTGCGAATTCCCCTTTGCAGGAACGGCTTCCAACTGTTTAAAAGACGACTCACCTTCCGCTTTTCGCTCAACGATATGCGTAAAACAATCCTCCTCAAATTTACTCACCCATTTTAATGTCACAATTCCCTCTACATATTTCGCATCAACACTCGTATACGCAGTGGCAGGAAACATATTCTTCCGTTTTGAAGTAACCCTCCACGTACCATTGATTTTGACAAAGAATACAGCAGGGTCAGGTGCCATTTGGAGAAAGTTCCAAACCGAGGCACTTTCAGTCGGGATATCAAAAGTAATCTTATCCCGCTGATAAGGGAAAAAATCTACCTTTTCTGACAAAAACTCGACTCTAGGCCTAGGAGCATAATAGAAGGCATCTACAATTCGAAAATATCGGTTGAACATCACGACGTAGTCCCCAATTTCATCTGTGGTAGAAATACGGATCATAAAATCTTTCATCTCGTCATATGCCAATTCAAAAGAACCTTTACCCTTTCTGCTCTTACTCAATGACAGAGAACTCTGCGGGGGAATAATAGTATTATTGGGGAGAGTTAATACATATTGGCGGGTTACAATCGTATAGCCTGATAAGTTCTGATAATCCTCTGTGGCATTGAACAATTCGAGTTGGTGACGGCTATCTGTAAGGTAATTCCCACTTACATATTTTGACAAATAGACCGATTGAGCCTTGCCAAAGTAGAAACTGCTTATAAAAAGCAAGAAAAATACAAATCCACGTATATCCGTCCTCATTATTAATCTGTTATTATACTCATACTTTAAAAGAATTGTCCCTAGTTTGAATTGTATTTTCGGGACGCTTACTCAAGTACTTGACCTTCGAATACCCAGCGGGGAATACCTTACTAAAGCGCTTGACCTTCGAATACCCAGCGGGGAATACCCTACTCAAGCACTTGACCTACCAATACCCAGCGGGGAATACCTTACTAAAGCGCTTGACCTTCGAATACCCAGCGGGGAATACCCTACTCAAGCACTTGACCTACCAATACCCAGCTGGGAATACCTTACTAAAGCGCTTGACCTACCAATACCCAGCTGGGAATACCTTACTAAAGCACTTTTCGCAAGAACCTCCTCTCAATAATACCTATCATCTCTGAAAATGGGCATGAAGATGATTTAAACATACATTACGATCCCTATTTTACCTTATCTAAAAAGAAAAGGACCTTCCCATAGGGAAAGTCCTTTCATATTAAGAAAAAAAGTGATGTAATCTAATCCATTACTTCTTAGATTCTGCAATCGCTGTCTTAACTGCTGGAGTTGCAACCTTAGTAGCAGCATGAGTTTTGTTTGCACCTTGGCAAGCTTTCTTTTGAGCAGCAGTACACGCTTTCTTTTGGGCAGCAGTACAAGACTTCTTCGTAGCAACAGCAGCACCAGTAGAAGTTTTCACAGCAGAAGCAGTTGTTCCAGACTTAGAGCCTTTGCAAGCAGCTTTAGTTTTAGATGCACAACAAGCTTTTTTATTTGCAGTAGGAGCAGTAGCAGCAGAAGTTCTTACAGCATTAGAAGTTCGTGCAGCAGTGGTTCCTTTCTTTGCACCTTGGCAAGCAGCTTTCTGAGAAGCCGTACACGCCTTCTTTTGTGCAGCTGTACAATTAGCCTTATTTGCTACAGAAACAGGAGTTGCAGCCTTCTCTGCATTAGAAGTTTGAGCAGCTTTTTTTGCAGCATAAGGACATTGTGTCTTAGATGCCTTTTCCACAGCAGCTTTCTTTGTGCTTTGGCCAAAAGACAACCCAATAGATAATACAAAAACTAATACAAGAGAGGGGATAAGCTTCGTAATTTTCATATCTCTGTTAAATTTAATAAAATGCTGAGTAATAAATAGATGACTAATATACTGATTTTCCTGTGAGATTCGTGTGCAGGGATTCGCTTTTTCGACGAATTACCACAATGCTACGCAATACAGCAGTTTTGAAGGTCATCCACAAGACAAATCATCTTTTATATAGACGGATATTTCTGTTAGGATGTTTATTTTTTTCAGAAGTCACTTCCTATTTAAGTAGGATTCTTCCAGAAGATACCCTACTCTATTAACCCAAGAAAGGGTAGCGATAGTCTGTAGGCGGAACAAAATTTTCTTTAATAGTTCGAGGAGATACCCATCGAAGCAAGTTCAAATAACTACCCGCTTTATCATTCGTACCCGAACCTCTGCCTCCACCAAAGGGTTGTTGCCCCACAACAGCTCCTGTTGGCTTGTCATTGATATAGAAATTTCCTGCGGTATGTCGAAGTTTATAAGTCGCCCAATCAATCACTTTACGGTCTTTAGCGAAGAATGCTCCTGTTAGAGCATAAGGGCTTGTTTCATTCAAAATATCAAGCGTTTCCTCTAATTGGTCATCCGCAAATTTATATATCGTTATGACAGGGCCGAAAATCTCTTCACACATAGTAAGGTAGCGTGGATTTGAAGTAACAATAACGGTAGGTTCAATAAAATACCCAACACTATCATCGTATCCGCCTCCAACAAATATTTCTGCATCATCAGACGCCTTTACCTTTTCAATATATCCTGCAATCTTATCAAAAGCGCGCTTATCAATCACAGCATTGATAAAGTTGCTGAAATCTGCAGGATCTCCCATCTTAAAGCTTTTCACATCAGTGGCTACTTGTGCCATCACTTCTTCATAAATAGACTCGCTCAGATATACCCGTGAAGCAGCCGAACACTTTTGGCCTTGGAATTCAAACGCACCTCTCGAAATAGCAGTTGCTACTTGCAGAGGAGGCGCAGATTTATGGGCAACGATATAATCCTTCCCACCTGTTTCTCCTACAATTCTAGGATACGAACGATACTTCGCGATATTGGTTCCAATGGTTTTCCATAGATGTTGGAATACACCCGTGGATCCAGTGAAATGCAAACCCGCAAAATCAGGGTGCTCAAAAACGATATCCCCTGCTGTTGGACCATCTACATAGATTAAGTTTATTACTCCATCTGGCAGTCCAGCTTCTCTAAACACTTCCATTACCATAGCCGCCGAATAGATTTGACTATCTGCAGGCTTCCATACACACGTATTTCCCATCAATGCTGCTGATGCAGGAAGGTTACCAGCAATCGCAGTAAAATTAAAAGGAGTAATACAGAACACAAATCCCTCTAATGGTCTATATTCCAATCTATTCCAAATACCCGCAGAAGAATTAGGCTGATCGCTATAAATCTGCGTCATATAATACACATTGAATCGGAGGAAATCTGCCAATTCGCATACAGCATCAATCTCTGCTTGGAAAACATTCTTTGATTGTGCCAGCATTGTACCGACATTCATTCTCGCACGCCAAGGCCCCGAAATCAGGTCTGCAGCTTTCAAGAAAATAGCTGCTCGATGCTCCCAAGACATCGCTTCCCAATCGGCCTTAGCAGCCAAACTTGCCTCAATTGCTGCTTGCACATGCTCAGCTCCTCCCCGAGAATATCGCCCAACAACATGTTGGTGATTGTGTGGAGGAGAAAGCGAAACTTTGTCATCTGTGTGTACTTCCTTCCCCCCTATATACATGGGAATTTCTTTGACTTGAGAAGAAAGAGTTTTGAGGGTCGCTTCTACTTCGGCTCTCTCAGCTGAGCCCGGAGCATAGCTCTTTACGGGTTCATTTTTCGGAATGGGTACACTAAAAAATCCCTTTTGCATAAGATGTGTAAGATGATAGAATTAGTACTTCTGATTCTCAGCAAAGTTAATATCTTCATAGATAATTCGCTAATGAGGAGACAGATCGCACAATCGAGATTGAAGGAGCGAGAAATCATTAGCGGCTTCTAACAGAATTCTTTAATATTACTCCTCCAATTCAGCACTCAACCCTAACCCATGTACCAATTCATCATCGGCCGAATTCGTAGTTTCGGATACGCATTCAAAGGAATCTGGCTCCTTTTCTCCACTCAGCCCAATGCCCAAGTACATCTTATAGGAACCATTGTAATCGTTGGGCTTGGCTTTTACATAAACCTAAGCCCCTTAGAATGGTGTGCAATCTGCATATGTATCGCTATGGTACTGATGGCAGAAGCCATGAATACAGCCATTGAGTTCCTTACTGATTTGGTATCCCCCGACTATCACCCCCTTGCTGGCAAAACCAAAGATGTAGCAGCAGGAGGCGTACTCTTAGCCGTAATCATTTGTGGAATTGTTTGGGGAATTATTTACCTCCCTAAAATATGGATGCTTCTATCCTAGTTTATAGGATAACAACCTTTTTACTGATTCAACAAACATCCCCAAAGTCACAGAAAAATAATTATGAAAAAACTGACTATCAGATTATTATTTAACATCAAGTTACCCTTTCTTTATCTATTCCTTATCACAGTTTCGATTCCTGTTTTTGCCCAACAAACAGATGAAGTCGTCATTCAGGAAGCCAGAAAACATATTGAAGTTTTATGCTCAGAGGAGTTTGCTGGAAGGGGATATATGGACGATGGCCACTTAACAGCTGCAAATTATATTGAAAATCAGTTTAAAAGTTTAGGATTAACCCCTGTTGTGGAAGGAGGGAAACAAGCATCTTACTTCCAACCCTTTTCTTTTAAAGTCAATGTAGTCCCTACAGTAAAAGTTCAATTCGGCAATAAAAAGCTAGAAACAGGAAAAGACTGCATCCTTAATCGTATGAGTGGAAGCGGTTCAGGAACCTATACGGTATTGGATATGGGGTATGGGTTAAAGGTTCGACCTATTCGGCCAAATACTGCTATCATCATCCGTGATGGCCTACCCCCAAAGATTCAAAAGAATCCGCGTAAGAAAGAAGCCTACAAAGACATTACCCGAACCGATCAAAAGATTAATACGTGGTTACAATACAAACCTGCATGTATTATCATTCTTAAGTCGAAACTCACCGCTTCTCTCTCTCCTTATGCAAGTGATATCCCTATCATTGAAATCCTAGAAAGCAGTATTCCTGTCAAAAAATCAAAAACAACGGTTAAGGTGCAAGTGAAGGTTAGACAAGAAAACATTCGGACACAAAATGTATTGGGATTGATAAAAGGTACCAGTAAACCCGATTCCGTAATTGTTATTTCAGCGCATTATGACCACCTCGGAAAGCAAGGTACTGCCATATTCCCTGGCGCAAATGACAATGCTTCTGGAACCTCCATGCTATTATCCATGGCAAAGTACTTCTCCCAAAACCCACAAGAGCATAGCATTCTCTTCATTGCATTTGGGGCAGAAGAAGCGGGACTAATTGGTTCTCAGTTTTATGTGGAGGAAAACCCTGTAATCCCTCTCTCCAAAATCTCCTTTATTTTAAACCTTGATTTGATGGGGAACGGGGTAGATGGAATCATGGCAGTAGGGGGTAGAGACTTCCCCAACTATTTCGAAAGGCTTACAAAACTCAATGCAAAACTTAAAGCCGTACCTGAAGTAAAACAAAGAAGCAATGCCCCTAATAGTGACCATTATTTCTTTTTGGTAAAAGGAGTTCCAGGCTTCTTCATTTATACATTAGGAGGACCAAAACATTATCATGATATAAATGATAACGCATCTACTATTGTCTTATCTAAATATACAGAGGTTCGAACATTACTGATTCAATTCATAGAATCATTTTAGGTTAATAATTCTTAGGGGATAAGCCTAGTATATAAATGTTATATTTTTGCCGAAATAAAACATTATTTGGGCTATTACACTAGGCTATAGGAAAGTCATCATAACTCTTTCGTTTCTAACAATATAGGAGCATATTAGAGAGTTTTCTGATGATTTTCTAGTTCTTTTTTGTTCCTATCAAATGTTTTTATTATTTCGCGTACATGTAAATAACGAATTCCCACCTCTTACTAGAACTTGAATACACTCGACTACACTTAATCGCCCCCCTTTTCAATTGTTTTTGTTGTTGAATTTGAAAACGTAAGCCACTCACTGAATCTGGATTGAAAATGCTTAATTCAATCAAGTATTTGCATTCGATTTATTGGGAACATCTCCGTTTTTTTAAAAATCCTTTATGAAACATTATCTGTCTTTACTCACAATCGCAATTGGGATAGTATTATTGGGAACAGTAGCACAAGCCCAATCCTTTTATGCACACCTACCTGAAGGAAAAGTTGTATTCGAAACATCAAACACACAAATCTTAGTTAAGTTCGATGCTAACACTTCCTTCAACCGCCAACAAGAAATCTTAGCAACAGAATCTCTTCTTGCCCCCTTAACAAAAGAGATGCAATTACCTGCTCCTGTGGTTACAGTAGCTCAAATAGCGCAAACAAACGCCTCAGAAGTAGATATACTTGAAGCCATAGAACGGCTTAATACCTTCAATGAAGTAGTATATGCAAACCCATTCGTAATATATGCAGATGGAACACAGCAAGGGGTTCAAGACCGAATCCTTGTACGCTTAAGAAGTTCCTTAGATTATGCCTACCTTACAGAAACTGCCGAGGTGCTTGATCTAGCTATTGCAGAACATAATCAATTCGATCCCAATTTATTCGTCCTCACAACAACCAAAAATACAGGTAAAAACGCCATGGAGATTGCGGCATTTTTACACGAAGGAGGACAATTTGAGTATGCAGAACCTGACTTTATTCGTTTCATGAAACGATTCAGTACCAATGACCCATACCTCAACTATCAGTGGTCATTAAACAATACAGGTTCTTCAATTCAACACAATGGTACTCCAGGAGGAGATATGAGCGTATTTGACGCTTGGTCATATACAACTGGCTCACCTGCTATCAAAGTAGCCATCCTTGATGAAGGAGTTGATTTGAACCACCCAGACCTAGTAGGAAATATGCTCGGAGGATATGATGCAACAGGTCAAGGAAGTGGCGGAGATCCTTCTGGGGATGACGCACACGGAACTGCCTGTGCAGGTATCGTAGCTTCTGTAGGGAATAATGGAGTCGGAACAGCAGGAGTTGCATATGGATCTAAAATTGTACCTGTAAGGATTGCTTATAGTAGTGGCCAAAACTGGGTAACCTCTAACGCATGGATTGGAGACGCCCTTAACTGGTCTTGGCAAACAGCAGGAGCCGATATCCTTAGTAACTCTTGGGGAGGAGGAAGTTCTTCTTCAACAATCAATAGTGCAATCTCAGGCGCTGTGAACAATGGCCGTGGTGGACTCGGAGCACCCGTACTATTCGCAGCAGGAAACGATAACTCTTCTGTAAGTTATCCTGCAACCAATAACAATACCATTGCCGTTATTGCAATGAGCATGTGCGAAGAGCGTAAAAGCCCTTCTTCTTGTGATGGTGAAACGTGGTGGGGTTCTAACTATGGTACAAATGGAGACATCGCTGCTCCTGGTGTAAAGATTGCCGCAACAGACATATCAGGTTCCGCAGGATATGCTTCAGGCGATTATACAACGACATTCAATGGTACCTCTAGTGCATGTCCAAATGCAGCTGGAGTAATGGCCTTGATTCTTTCTGCCAATCCTTCCTTAACAGAATCTCAGGCTCGAAACGCCATCGAGTCTACTTGTGATAAAGTAGGAGGCTACTCCTATTCAAATACTTCTGGCCAACCTAATGGAACATGGTCAAATGAACTAGGGCATGGTCGAGTAAATGCAGAGAAGGCAATTCTCTCTATTCTACCCGCCTCTACCCCTAATGATGCAGGCATCTCTGGTATCGCTTCTCCACTTGGTAATGTTTGTTCCACTTCGTTTGTCCCTGAAGTGACCCTAACCAACTTCGGTTCAAACAACCTTACCTCTGTTGCAATCAACTACCAAGTAGATGGCGGAGCAATCTCTACCTACAACTGGTCTGGAAACCTAAGCACACTTGCCTCAACAAGCGTTACACTACCTACCATCAGCGTGAACTCTGGTTCACATACGTTCTCAGCTTCTACGGTAAATCCGAATGGACAAAATGATGGTAATACAAACAACGATGGCTCATCTAGCCAATTTGCATCCGCCACAAATTCCCTAACCCTTACAATTGTTTTAGACCAATATGGTAGTGAAACGACTTGGGAAATTAGAGACGGTTCTACAACTATCGCTTCAGGAGGGCCTTATCAAAACAATGCAAGTGGAACAACCGTCACAGAAAACCTCTGTGTGGAAGATGGATGTTTTGATTTCATCATCAACGACTCGTATGGAGATGGAATCTGTTGTTCATATGGAAATGGTTCATACCTCCTTGTAGATGACAACAACAACACTCTTGCTTCTGGTGGACAGTTTACCTCAACAGAGACCACAAACTTCTGTGTCTCTGGCGCACCTCCTGCCCCAGATGCGGGTGTTTCTGCGATTCTCTCACCAACAGATGCCTGCTCTTTAACAGGAAGTGAAACGGTTATCGTTACCGTAAACAATTATGGAACTGTCGCAATTTCAAATATTCCTGTCCGATACCGTATCAATGGAGGCTCAATTGTTTCTGGTACGGTTACACAAACCATTAATGGAGGTTCTTCTTTCGACTATGCTTTCTCAAATACAGTAAACCTTTCTTCTGATGGAAACTATACCATTGAAGCTTGGACAGTACTTTCAGGAGATAGCAATAACGGGAACAACCAAACATCTGACGTTATTTCAAACTTTGCCGCTCCTTCTGTATCGGTTTCTACAACCAATGCAAGTTGTGGATCAAGTGATGGAACAGCTACTGCAAATGTTTCTGGAGGAGCCCCTCCTTACAACTATCAATGGTCGAATGGAGGTACAGGAACAAGCATCTCAGGACTATCAGGAGGAACCTATTCCTTAACAGTAGAAGATGCAAATGGATGCCAAACCATACAAAACTTCACCATTAACCAAGCTTCATCTAATGTATTGGCAACAATTACAGGATCTAGTGATGTTTCTTGTAATGGTGGAAGCAATGGAGCTGCATCTGTATCAGGCTCAGGAGGTACAGCTCCTTATTCTTACCTATGGAGCAATGGACAATCTTCCTCTACTGCAACAGGCCTTTCAGCAGGCTCGTATAGCGTAACAGTATCTGATGCAAATGGATGCCAAGACATCGCAAGTGTCTCTATTGGACAACCTTCTGCATTGAGTGCAAGTGCAAATAGCGCATCTGTATCATGTAACGGTGGAAATGATGGTAGTGCAAGTGCCTCTGCAAGTGGAGGAACAGCTCCTTATTCATACCAATGGTCTAATGGATCTACTTCTGCTTCCATCTCTGGATTATCTGCTGGTTCTTATAGCGTTACAGTGACGGATGCAAACGGCTGTACAGCTTCTGCAAATACAAGTATTAGCCAGCCTGCTGCTTTGTCTCTTTCTTTCTCAGTTACTGACGCAACAGCAGGCCAAAGCAATGGTTCTGTAAACCTATCTGTATCAGGTGGAACATCTCCTTATAGCTATCAATGGTCCAATGGATCAACAAGCCAAGACCTTAACAATATCGGAGCAGGAACATACTCTGTTACAGTTACAGACAACAATGGATGTTCAGCAACAGGTAGCGCAACCGTACAATCTGCAAGCATTTGTGCAGGAGCTACTAGCTCATTCCCTTATACAGAAGGGTTTGAAAGTGGTACAGGTGCATGGTCTCAAGTATCTGGAGATGACTTCGATTGGACAAGAAGATCTGGCGGTACACCTTCTAATAATACAGGGCCAAGCTCAGCACACGGAGGAACCTACTATATGTATACAGAATCCTCTACGCCTAACTACTCTAATAAAGTAGCAATCTTCGAAGGGCCATGCTTCGACCTAGCAGGCCAAACAAGTGCAAGCCTAAGCTTCTGGTACCATATGTATGGAGCAAACAATATGGGTAACCTACAATTGCAAGCAAGTACAGATGGAGGTGCTACTTGGGGAGCAGCGATTTGGTCTTTGGCAGGTAACCAAGGAAATTCTTGGCAAGAAGCAACAGTCGACCTTACTTCTTTTGCAGGAGGATTCGTAAAACTCCGCTATGTAGGAACAACAGGAACGACTTGGAGAGGCGATATGGCAATTGATGACCTTACCCTTACTGCTGGTGGAGGTTCTGGCAACCAAATCGATGTAGGAGTATCTGCAATCACAGCTCCTTCTTCTGGTTGTGGTTTGAGCGCAAGCGAAGATGTAGTTGTAACAATCACCAACTATGGCTCAACTTCAGCTACCAACTTTGATGTAAGCTATAATGTAAACGGCGGAACTGCACAAAGCGTAACCATTACAAGTAGTCTTGCAGCAGGAGCTTCAGGTTCTTATACATTTGCAGGTTCTGCAAACCTATCGATCGCAGGTACCTATACCGTTAATGCTTGGACGTCTTCTGCGAATGACGCTAATAACGGAAATGACCAAAGTAGCATCTCAGTAACGAATTATGCTTCTCCTACAGTTACCGTATCAGGTTCTGACGCAAGCTGTAGTGGAGGAAATGACGGATCTGCAACGGCTTCTGTATCAGGAGGCGCATCTCCTTATTCGTACCAATGGTCTAATGGAGGTTCTGGCGCAAGCATTTCAGGTCTTGGTGCTGGAAACTATACGGTAACCGTGACAGATGCAAATGGCTGTTCTTCTACGGGTGCTGTAACCATCTCATCTCCTTCTGCGCTTTCGCTATCTTTCGTTGTAAATGATGAAAATAATGGAGCAAGTGATGGATCAATCAACCTAACCGTAAGTGGTGGAGTTCCTGCATATGCGTACCAATGGTCTAATGGTGCAAACTCTGAAGACATCTCTGGACTATCTGCTGGAAATTATTCCGTGACGGTAACAGATGTAAATGGTTGTTCGACTTCAGGTAGTGCAACTGTACAAAATATCACTTCTAACAATTGTTCGAATACAATCTCTAGCTTCCCATACACAGAAGGATTCGAAGGAAATAACTTCGGTGATTGGTCAAATGCTAGTGGAGACGACTTCAATTGGTCAGTAAATTCTGGTGGAACGCCATCAAATAATACAGGCCCTGGTGGCGCGAATAGCGGTACATACTACGCCTACGTAGAGTCTTCTGCACCTAACTATTCAAATCTTACGACCATACTCGAAAGTGCTTGCTTCGACCTTAGCGGACAAAGCAATATGGAAATGTCCTTCTGGTATCATATGTATGGCTCTACCAATATGGGTAACCTCCAACTACAAGTGAGTACGAATGGAGGAAATAGCTGGTCTGCCGCAATCTGGGCATTAAGCGGAAACCAAGGTAATAACTGGCAAGAGGCAACAGTTGATCTTTCGGCTTATAGCGGAACAATTAAGCTACGATTCGTAGGAACAACAGGAACGACATGGCAAGGAGATATGGCAATCGATGACCTATATATTGGTTCGGCAGGCGGAGGAACTCCCGTTACATATTGTCCATCACTTGGCCAAAACACACAATATGAGTGGATTGACCAAGTCGCTATCGGTTCTATCTCTAATCCTTCTGGAAATAATGGCGGATACGCAGACTTCACAAACCAAAGTACAAGCGCAGCAGCAGGTGCTACAGTATCTTTCTCTTTGACACCTGGATTCGCAAGCACAGTTTACGATGAGTATTGGGCAATCTGGATTGACTACAACCAAGATGGAGACTTTGATGATGCTGGAGAATTAGCATTCAACCTGAGTACAGCAAGCCAAACAACTGTAACAGGAAACTTCACAATTCCTGCCTCTGCAACGAATGGCTCAACGCGTATGCGGGTTCAAATGAAGTGGGGTGCGGCCATTGCAACTTCTTGTGAGACTTTCTCGTATGGAGAGGTAGAAGATTACACCCTAAACATATCTGGCGGAAGCGCACTCATTGGCAATCCTTCTAGTATCCCAACTCCAACTGCAAGCATCCAAGCCACAAACGCGATGGGTATGCAAATCATGAACCTCTATCCAAATCCAGCAACGGATTGGGTGAATGTTTCATACAGACTTGAAAACGCAGCTGCGAGCACAATCCGTGTATTAGACATCAATGGAAAAATGGTACAAGAGCAGCAGTTCGAGAGTATGAAAGGAGAAAATGTGAATCGTTTGTCTCTAGACAACTTGAACGAAGGTTCTTACTTCATCATGCTTGAAACAAATGGTACCAAGCAAATGAAGCCATTCGTTATTGTCCACTAAACAATAACCTTATATAAGATAAAAGCCAGTAGGGATTTCCCTGCTGGCTTTTTTATATGTATATAATGGAACCCGCCCATCCCATCTATTGAATCTCACAAAACAACAGCAAAGCTGCTCCTGCTACATCACAACCAAACAGCCCAACTTCCAATCTCCCCCCACCTCCTCCCCAATTCCCCAAACTTATCCACACATCTGCCCACCCCGCTTACAAACCGACCGAGCTTCCTTACAAACTTCGCAAGCTTCCTTACAAACCTCACTAGCAAACTTGCAGACTTCGCACCACCACTTACAAACTTCGCAAGCCTACTTCCAAGCTGCCCCACCCTCCTTCAACCCCACACAAGCCTACTTTTCAACCCAAAATCCCTCCTTACAAAAGCCGCACTCATCCTTACAAACAAAAACACCCTACTTCCAAACCATCCAACCTAACCATCAAAACAACAACACCCTAAAGCCAAGCTCAACAAGCCTACTTCCCAAATCCCCCTCCCAAAAACCACAGTAGAAACGCCGACTTCCCCAATTTCGCACCTCACTTTCAGACTTCGCACGCCCATTTCTTAGAAGGACTTTCAAATTTCACCAGTTCGCAGGCTTACTTGCAAAGCTCGCACCCCCATTTTTACTTCTCACCAACTCCAAATCACACCAAAACACCCAACTTTCAGACTGCACCTCCCAATACCTTACATTCCCCCTCTCACTTACAAACCGCTCAATCCCTTCCCCAAACTACCCAATCCCCCTTTCAAACCTCCCCACCAAACCCGCAAACCGCACCATGAAAAACTCACAATCAGTTTACTAACTTTCAAGCCGCACCCCAAACCCCTCAAACCAACAAACACACAAAAACAACTTTTTTCTTACATCAACCATTTTTTTCTGCACAAAATCGGCCTTTCGTGCATAATAATAGTGAAGGGCAACACCTTCACAAAAACAATCAAAAATTAATTTTAACCCTTTAATCAAATTTCAAACAGTATGAAAACACAAAGAAAGTACACCTGCAAAGTTGAGGAACTTCCCCTCCTTGCAAAAGTCATCAAAGACCAACTCACAAGAGATCTACAAGATTTCCAGACACGTTTCTTCATGTTCGATTCCAACTACATCACGGAATTCGACCAACTAATCAACCTCCTCAAAGAGCAGGACACCTATCACCTCCGAATCGTTCTTCGAAAACAGCAAACCAAGCTCGTCAAAAAATTCGAAGCAACCCTCAGAGACAACCTCCTCATCCTTGAGTATAAGGTCAACCAACACCCACTAATCCCCCTCTCAAACTTTCCCTTCAACACCCTCAGAAAGGAAATGAGACGCGCAAACACCGAAGGAGTGCTCGAAACCCTAAAGGAGATTATCCAAGCAATCGATTTCTACGCCAACGAGCTTGACTCCCTAGGCTGGAAAAACACCCACACCACCCTCCTAGTAGGGATCGGAACCCAAATCGATTTCCACAACAAAAAGCAGCTCGACCTATTCAACAGCACCTCCATCTCCATGGACGACATCCGAAAACTCCGAAACCAAGTCTGGGACACCATCAAAACCATCACTAACTTCGGAAAAAGATGCTACCACGGAACCGTAAAGAAGCGACAGTACACCATAAAGTACCTCCGCTCACTGATCAACCACGAAACCCCAACCCCCAACCCCCCCATCCAAAATCACCCCCCATCAACCAACTAACCATCACCCAAAACCCCTCCCCACAATCCCCCCAACTCCCACAAAGGGAGAGGCCAACAGGGCAGTCTCCCCTCCTCGGGAGGGGGCGGGGGTGGGTAAGATACTGAATGGCGAGTATAAAAACCTTCCCACTAGATACTTTTTATACAACCCCTCTTAAACACCACAAAACCCCAGACTCACCTGGCAGTCTTCAACACCTCATGATACATCTTTGCCAACAACAAATTTTCGTCCGTTTGACGCGAAGTATCCCAACCAAATAATTCAGTTACATATTCTCCCACAACTGGCATAAGACGTTCCATTGAAGGACGGTTAAAATACAATCGCCCCGTACGCCGAACCCAAAAATCATCCAACCTCGTTACCATCTCATGACGAATACAAAAATCCACCTCAGCCAATATTAAAGCCTCCTCAGTATCGTATTCCTTCTGTAAAAAGGCAGCTTGTTTCGCTAAGATTTCTCCCGTTTGATGACCATAATTATGCACTAAATATTCGGCTGTTTTCTCATCAATCCCCTGCGCTTTATATTGCTCAGCTATCCCTATGATATATTTCTTCACCTCTTGAGCAGATTGGAATGTATTTCCCTTTAGCCGAATCTTATCAGTCTGGCATGAAGGGATTGAAGAGATAGCACCTTCTTTCTTCAAAGACTTCAGAACCACATCAACCACACGTTCAGCCATCTTTCTGAAACCCGTTAGTTTCCCTCCTGCAATAGATATAAGCCCAGAGTTTGCATAGAAAATCTCATCTTTACGCGACAATTCAGAAGGCGACTTCCCATCCTCATGAATCAAGGGCCGTAAGCCTGCCCAAGTAGATAAGATATCCTGCTTCCTTAAAGGTGAATTCGTAAACATCCGATTAACCGCATTCAAGACATAAGAAATATCTTCTGAAGTGATAGTAGGGTTATGATCAGGGCTTGCATAATTCGTATCAGTTGTACCAATGTACGTTATTCGGCCACGAGGAATCGCGAATATCATCCGCCCATCAAAGACATCAAAGTAAACGGCATGTTGTAAAGGGAGTTTCTCAAACGGAACAACCAGATGAATCCCCTTAGTCAAATGCAAACGCTTTCCTTTGACTTCTTCATCCAATCCCCGAACCTCATCCACCCAAGGCCCAGCAGCATTCACCACTCGTTTTGCATAGATATCATAAGATTCTTGCCGAATCGTATCAAAAACCTGTGCGCCTGCTGCTTGTCCATTCTTATAAAGGATCGAAATAGCTTTAGCGTAGTTTATAGCCATCGCCCCCTTTTCAACCGCCGTCTTAAGGGTTTCTATTGTAAGACGGGCATCATCTGTACGATACTCAACATACAAGGCACCTCCTTTGACTCCTTCCATATTCAATAAGGGCTCTAAGCTTGGCACCTTAGAAGCATTATACATCCTAAAACGTTCTTCCTTCTCTACTCCCGCCAATCGATCATATACCCATAATGCAATTGCAGTAGAGAACTTACCCAAGGAGCCTCCTTCTACAATAGGCAAGAACATTTTCACAGGTATCACAAGATGAGGAGCATTACGGTGGAGCACAGCCCTTTCCTTTCCGACCTCTCTCACCAATCGAAACTCCAATTGTTTAAGATACCGTAATCCGCCATGAATCAACTTCGTGGATTTACTGCTCGTACCCGAAGCAAAATCTTTCATCTCCACCAGCCCAACCTTCAGGCCTCTTGTCACAGCATCAAGTAAAATACCAGCACCTGTAATCCCCCCTCCAATAATAAGTAGGTCTAAAGGTTCTTTAGCAAGGGCGGCAAAGCATTCGGCTCTTTTTAGGGAAGAGAATGTATATATACTCATTCGTTCTATCTACTCCTCTCGTTTAACTCCTTCCTTATGGAAGGAAGCATTCTCTACATAATGATCGGCAATCCCACTAAAGAGAGGAAATTGTTCTACAGGAATAGGCTTAATCTTCTTGGCAGGAATCCCTGCATACAAAAAGCCACTCTCCAATTTCATTCGTTCCAACACAACTGCGCCTGCCGCTACAATAGTATGCTTAGGCACATAGGCTTCATCCATCACAATGGCTCCCATCCCGATGAGGCACTCGCCTTCAATCGTACAACCATGTACAATTGCATGATGCCCCACCGTGACATCAGCCCCAATAATAGTAGGAGTTCGGTTGGTAGAGCAATGAATCATCACACCATCTTGGATATTCGTTCGTTCTCCAATAATAATTTCACCTACATCTCCTCGAAGTACAGCATTGTACCAGATGTTTGCATCTTTTTTAATGGTGACCTTCCCCACAATAGTAGCATTCTCTGCAAGGAATACATTTTCGGCTATTTCAGGAAAAATCCCTTTAAACGACTTGATTAGTGCCATTTTATTCTCTCAATAATACTTCTGATAATATAATAAGGCTTCTTCAACCTCTGCTTTATGAATCAATTGGTTGATGCAAAAGCTCCCTATTCCCCTCAACAATGTACAATTCACATTTGTTGCTTTGTTCTTCTTGTCTTGCAACATCCGACTGTATACCGCATGAATGGACACAGTATCCAACAGAACTTTTGGATAATGCAGCCGAATGAATCGCAATACCTCCTGAAATTCCTCCCACCCAACTAAAGCACGCTTATAGGCAATATAGGTTTCACATACCATACCTAAAGCAATAGCTTCTCCATGTAGTAGAGTCGTTTCGGTATCTTCAAGGAACAGACTCTCAATTGCATGCCCAATCGTATGACCAAAATTCAATGCCTTACGAATCCCTTTCTCAATAGGATCAGACTCAACAATCCTTAATTTAATCCCAATTGAATGCCGAATCACCTGCCCTAACGCAATCGTTCTTAAATCCTTCCAGGTCGATAAAGTCTTCCACCCTTCTTCGTCCATAATAAGATGGTGCTTAATCACTTCCGCAAACCCCGCTCGCAATTGTCGAAACGGCAATGTCTTTAAAAAGGGAGGATATACAATAACCGCTTGAGGATTCTTGAACATCCCTATATGGTTCTTCAGCCCCTCAAAATCAACCCCTAATTTCCCTCCAAAACTCGCATCTACTTGAGCCAACAAAGTGGTAGGTACATGGAAAAAGTCAATTCCACGTTTATAGGTAGCCGCAACGAAACCTCCCATATCTCCTATTACCCCCCCACCCAAATTCAATAGAACCGCATTACGATCCATATTGAAATAGGTCATCTGATGCCATATTGCTTGGCAGGTATCCAAGTTTTTATGAATCTCTCCGCTTGAGATTTGTATAACTTCATGTGTAGGCAGAAAAGGACGAACAATAGGCAGACAATCCCGTGCTGTATTCTCATCAACTAATACAGCAACCTTCGAGTATTGTTTTTCATTTAATAAACGAACGAGAGCTTCTAATGCTTGAGAACCCATAAAAATCGAATCGCTGATCATCCCTATTACCTTTTGGATTAATGAGACAGCTGTTCGATTAACCTTAGTCCCACCTGCTTATCATGCTCCATAGCATGTACAAGCTCATTTAGGGAATGAAATTTCTTCTCCTCTCTAATATAATGTAGCAACTCTACTGTAAGAGTCTCTCCATATATTTCTTGGTCAAAGTCATAAATATATACCTCCAGACCCACAGGAAAATCCCCCACTGTAGGCTTATTGCCAATATTCAATAAACCAAAATAGCGATTAGCTCTATGCTTCACCTTAACGAGGTAAATACCATTTGCAGGAATCAACTTCCATTTATCACTAGGTCGAATATTCGCGGTAGGAAACCCGAGTTTACGCCCCATCTTTTGCCCATGAATCACATCTCCCGAGATACTGTAAGCATAGCTTAAGAAACGATTGGCTACCTCAACATCCCCTATTCGCAAAGCATTCCTAATTTTGGTACTGCTCACATTCGCATTATCAATCGCTTGTGCTGGAATCTCTTCCACTTCATATCCCAAACTAGGAGCATAACGTCTAAGCTCAGTTATATCTCCCGTTCGGTTTTTACCAAAATGATGGTCATAGCCTATAACAAGCTTCTTAATACCTACTTGTCTTACAAGGATATCTTTTATAAATACATCAGAAGATGTTCTAGAGAAAGATCGCGAGAAAGGGATGAGCAGCAATTTATCAATTCCAATTCTTTCCAGCTGTTCGATCTTCTCCTCCAAGGTTTGAAGGAGTCTTAGGGGATTATTATTAGGGAACAAAACAAGGCGAGGATGAGGATAAAAGCTAATAAGCACCGATTCTCCCTCCATTGCCTTTGCTGCTTCAATCACTCGGTTTAATATTTTTTGATGGCCAATATGTACGCCATCAAATGTTCCTATAGTGGCTACGGTATTTACCCCTTTCCTATATTCCGTCAGGTCACGGTATACTTCCATGTAATTGCAAGAAATTTTGGGACATATTGAAATACGGTGAACCTCTCGTCACACGTATACATCCTGCAAGTTACAGAAGATGCCTATGAATCCCTTCATTAGAACCGAAAAATCTTACGCAAAAAGCAATCTTTTGAGGATTCCCTCTCACCCAACTACTCTACTTTATCAGGAGGCTGTTTCTTAAATGTTTGGACAAACTCACTTAACTCCCAAGCATTCTCCAATTGATTATCTCCTATTCTCGTTCTAACCAATTCTGTCATATACGCCCCAACGCCTAGATATTGTCCCAAATCATGCACCAATGTCCTGATATAAGTACCTTTGCTACAGGTAACAATCGCTTCAATTGCATCTGTACCTTCAAACTTCGTGAGGGAAAATTGATAGATATGAATGAGACGAGACTTTAAAATGGGTTTTTCTCCCTTTCTAGCCAATTTATAAGCGCGTTTCCCCTTAACCTTCACAGCAGAGAATACAGGAGGAACCTGCGAAATTTCTCCAACAAACGTTTCCATTGCTTTCTCTACTTGTTCTTGTGTAATATGGCTACATTCAGTGAGATTCTCCTCGGGGAATTCCGCATCATACGAAGCAGTTGTTGCTCCTAATTTAAAGGTTACGATATACTCTTTTTGCTGATCCTGAAAGCCAGGAATTCTTTTGGTATACTTACCTGTACATAGAATAAGCAACCCCGTAGCGAGTGGGTCAAGCGTCCCTGCATGCCCAACTTTCTTCACTCGTATCGTATTCCGCACCTTTTTTACCACATCAAAAGAAGTCCACCCTTTTGGCTTATTGAAAAGGAGAACTTGTCCTGCCTGAAAATCCATTGAACTATTAAGTAAAAAATTCCTCTTCATTTAAAATGAAGAGGAATTTACAAAATAAAAGTATTCTTCCTTTTATGGTATCAATATTTTCTTACGATGTTTATCGCTTTTTGAACGAGAAAACCCCTCCTTCATCTCCAACATTCTGTAGAGGATTCCCAACAGGAGTTTGCTCTGTATTACGCTGAACAGCTGTCTTTACCTCTAGAATGAGTTCATCTGCTCTGAATGTATCTTTGGTATTTCCTCGTAAAGAAGAAATCATATACTTCGCAAATGGGCTATTCTCTCCAGGCTGGCCATCCCATACTTTTTCAAGATCTCCTGACGTAAATGCCCAACGAGACTTATTGTTTTCATTCAGTACATCAGGGCTCCGATAGAAAAGAGAGCCTGCATAACAAGCATCTGCAATTAACAATGTATGATGCGAGTTTACTGTTTTGATGTAATCATGAATCGTTGAGTTAGGGATATAGTCTGGGATTTTCTTCTTACGAGCATCCACAGGTACCCAATACCCTAACTTAGAAGACTTATCATAGAAGCCATGTCCTGCATAATAAACAACTAAGTTATCTTTAGGAGTCACAACCTCTTGAAGTTTCTCAAACATCTCGAGTATACCTTCACGAGTTGCTTCTTCATTATATAACTTAAATGTGCGGCTTTCTGCAAACTGATAATCTTCGACTAGCACGTCTGTAATATCATCACAATCTCTTACAGGATTATGCAGAGAAGCCCAAAATTCATATGTATCAATTCCTATAAGTAGCAAGAAGTTTTGGCCTTCAGAAGCAGCATCAGCATAATGGATAGAAAAGCTCTTCTTATTTAAATTGCTGTAAACATCCTTTGCTTCAATGCTAATTGTGGTTGTTCCATTAGGAATATCCACCATTGCCATAAAACTTCCGTCTTCGGCTACATCAATCGGAAAATTATTGATTCGTACTTCTTTAATTCCAGCAGGATCATATACTCTCCCAGAAACAGATTGGGTACTACTACTTACTTCTATTTGCCCAGAAGCAGGAACCTCAGGGTTTGTAAGCATGATAACAGGCCCAGTAATATCTGCACTTTCTAGCGAGCTAACAGCAATATAATCAACTAATACTGCCATATTTCCTCCTACTGTAAAGCCTACGTCGTCTCCAAATAGTACTTGCTTATCCATTTGATATACCAACTGCTGGTTGATAAAGAAGTACCATTGATTTGATACACAACGCAATGTAAGTGTATTGTACGCATACTGCTTCAACCGCTCGGAATCCTTCCAATCGGTATAATCGTGGTATGCACCATTGTAATATTTTGTGATTTTATAGCTTCCATCAGCCGTAAAGTAAAAATCATACTCGTTTCCTTGTCGGTCACGGCCAAATGTCAGTCCAATTCCTAGATCTTCTGGTCCCTCTTTGAACTGTATGCTAATTTCAATCTCAAAATCTTTAATCCCTCTCATAGGGATTTCACGTCGTTTCACATATGTATCTCCAGTCAATGCTTTACAATAAAAATCGCCATGATCGATTTTCATGTCTAGCGAAGAAGAGAATAGATTCCATTCGTTTTGATTATTATCAAAATCGTCGAAAAATATATGCTGCTTGTCATACTTAGGTACTCCATGATAGGTATCGGGTACCCAAGATTTTGGGGACTGCGCGAAGGTAGCAATTGCAGCCAATAATAAGGTAGTAGCAAGGAACCAATGCTTACCAGAAGTATATTTACGTGACACCATAATAACTTTTATTCGGTTGAATACTAGGCGATGCAATTAGTAGAAGACACTATAACTTGAAAATTTTAAGGGCATAGTAAGCACCCGATAAATATAGGAAGATTTGATGGATTTTCCATACGAGAAAAAACTAATCCATTACAAATGTATTGAATCTTTATACAAAAAGAAATTCCTTTTACAAGGAGAGCTAATGGATTAAGCTTTAAAAGTAATTTCAATATAGAAAAAAGAAGGGTTATTTTCCCATTGTGAGTGTTGTAAGGATTTTCATTGTATCGACATTATCAGAAAAACTATTTATCTTCGGATACTGTGTTTTACCAAATTTCGTGCCTTTCCCTACAATACATTGGATGTCAGATAAAAGAGGGTGTAAGTACTGATCTAGCTTTTCCTCCTCTTGATAAAAAACACAGTTCAAGTATCCCATAGATACATTTCTCAATTCTTGTCCTGTAAGTATTAACAATTTATCTGCATTGATGAACTTTTCACCAAGCATAGATAATCTCGCCCTCTCTATTGCCACCTTTTGCATATACCAATCAGATAAATATTCAGCATGGTACTGTTTACATATATCCAACCAAACAGATAAATCAGTCCCTTGTTCAATCAACAAATTATTCACACTACGGCATCCCAAGCCATTGTAAAGAAAGACATCTTTTGCCAATGCGTTCCATTCTCCCTCAGTAGTAGAACGATTTACTAAGGCTATAGAATAACGATTCTTTCGGATTACGCGTGAGGTATCCTTATAAGCAAATTCGAAGTAACGTGCCGTATTATCGCTTCCTGTGGCGATTAGAAGATCAATTGAAGTAGGGATACTTTCACTTACCTTAAGTTTATGAAAGAGTAAAGGAAACATCCCCCTCCACTCCATCAAAAACCAATCCCACAACACTCTGTCTTGCCGAGAAGGTTTTATGATAATATCATGACCACTTAGTATTCCTAAAATAAGATCATGCATTCCAACCCATGGGATATTCCCCGCCATAATAATCCCTACCTTTTTGGGAGAATATTCATATTCATATGTTTGAATGAAAGGATCTAGAGATTTCCCATCCAACCACGGGGTGATTGCTTTCATTGCTGAATGAATAAAATAAGGAGTAAACCATGGATTGTTTTTTATCGCTTCCGTAACAACATTAGTTGGAATTCCCTTATCTTCAATACGCTTCCTTAGTAATTCTAGGCTATCCCTCACATTTTTTTGCCATGTACGCATTAACTTTTATCATTAATTTCAATGAAAAATGTATACATTTTTGAATTGATGTGTATATAAAAAGGCACGTTAGAATTTTATCAAAAAAGTTTTCAAAGCATTAAAATATTTTCTTCCAACAAGGAATAGCCATGCTTCTATTCATTTTGGGCAACAATCTTCAAATTAAAGGTGTAAGAAGCTCCAGTTATTCGTAGTATATAAATGCCATCAGCGAGGCTCTGTTGAAGCTCGGATAACTCTAGCTTATGGGCTCCTTTCTCTAAAGCCAATACTTTTTTAGTATAAATCATACGTCCCGCAGAATCAAAAAGCAAGAGTTCCAGATCTCCAAACTCAGGAGTTGTAATAGAGAGATAGCTAGCACTTGATAAAGGATTCGGAAACACTTCTGGGAAAACGATGTCATAAGGCATCGACATATCCGTTGAGGTAGTTTGGCTAGCAGCTAGCACAGCCTGATGGGCATTGACTCTTCCGTATCCTAGTTCTTGACTCCACATACCCGAAGCTTTGAGAGTTGAATAATCGTATCCTCCTACCTGATCGCAAGTAGTTTCCAGTATAGTTCGTGCATCAAATAGTGATAAGCTGGGATTCACAGAAAGAATTAAGGCCATAACTCCTGCAGCATGTGGGCATGCAGCAGACGTACCATTAAAATCCGAAGTATAATCCCCTAACTCATATCCAAAGGCATTCGCGAAATCAGTTGTATAAATCATCACACCTGGTGCTCCTATGTCTAAGCTATCTCCATAATTGCCTCCCCAATTTTCTCCATCACAGGAAGTTGGACTTTTACGCTCATCGCACATACTTGTTGCAGTCACTGAAATCACATAAGGTAAACGAGAAGGCCATAAAGGCGCAGGGGCATCATCATTTCCTGAGGAAAAAAATACTGGCATCCCTTTTCCTCCTCTTCCATCTTGTACCATTTGCAACATAGCTTGTTCTATGCTTTCAACCCCATCTGGAAAAAATGCAGGTATAAATATATCAGGAAGTCCGACAGAACTGCTCAAGATATCAGCATCACTATATAGTCGAATCCAAGCAAGTGCATTTAAGACCCATTCCTCTGTCGTAAAAGGAATAATACCCAGTTGACCTCCATCCTGATAATGAAACATCCTTACAGGTATCATCCGACATTCGGGAGCAACTCCTGTCACCCCTAAATTATTATCGGCGATTGCTCCTACAATACCCGCTACGGCCGTACCATGTGCATCTTGCGGGAAAGTGGTGGCTGGAAAGCCAACACTACCTTGATTAGTCGCATCAAATCCAGGCAACATATTGTCAGCAAGATCATGATGTAAAAAGTCTACCCCAGAGTCAACAATTGCCACCTTAATATTCGAATCCCCTCTAGTAATTTCCCACGCTTCACGAATCGAAATATCTGCTCCCGAAATTCCATTCCCATGTTGAGGGGATCCTGTATTCTCTAAAGCCCATTGCGAACTAAACAGAGGGTCTGTTGTATGAACAATCGGAGAATAAAGCAAATTAGGCTCAGCATACTCAACTGAAGATTTAAGCCTAAAGTAGGCAGCCAACTCTGCAGCATCCCCCAACGAATGTCGATTTGTTTCAAAGATAAACAAGCGCTCTATAAACGGATGTGCATATACAAGTTTTGCCCCTGTTTTCTTGAGGTCTTCTTGAATTGAAGAAATGGAAGTTCCTTGTTTTATTCTAAGTAAAAAGGTGGGAAGTATCCCAGCCCATTCCCTTGCAGTATTTGTAAATGTCCGATTAATTGATTGAACTTCTGAGAAGTTTATATATATATCTTCAATAAGCTGCTGGAATTCATTCTCTGATAATGGGCTATTCATTACTAGTAGGCTAACATTTGGAGCTGTCAATGCTTTACAAGAAGCAAACTTCCCCCATCTCATTAGCTTATCACCAAGACTTTGTCTTTGTTCCAATAATAGTTCTCCCTTAAACGTCAAAAGGAGTAAATCTGTACGATAGGAAACTTCTGTGATATGCCTAGCCCGAATTTCTTGAATAGCCGCTTTCTGAGACCAGCCGTAATGAGGTATACTGATATATACACAAAGGATTAATAGAATTTCCTTCACTTTCATATATAAATATTCTTAAGAGTGTCCATCAATTACAATATTACGCTTTGCTTGTTCGGGTAACTTCCTGATCCAAGTCTGGATATTTCCAATATACAAATCTTGAACAAAAGCTTGAATTTCAATTTGGTCTTGTGATACAACTTTAAGATACATATCTCTATATACCCCTTTTCCTTGCCTCATACTCGTTCGCCCTAAACTTCTTATATGATAAGTATTTTCTTCGACCTCATGAAACCCTTTCCATTTAACATTCCCGACCTTATACACATCATCAGCAATATTGTTAGGAACATTTATAAATGTACCAACATATCCATTTTTTGTTTGTTCAACCTCCAATAACATCCCTGCAAAATCATCGTTAATCCTCAACCAATGCCCTGTTAGTTCTACAGTATGAGGCCGATTTCCCATCATTAAGATTCCAATAAGCAAGAGAAAGCTAATCCAATAGTTTGGTTTCATCATTATAGTAAGAATATCTAATTAAAGGTGTATATGTCTCAGGTAGGGGGTCTCATACAAAGAAGGAAACTCCCTTTACCTAACGAACGCATTGTAAACAACACATATTCTTATCAAATTTCTCGCAGCTTAAACTTGAAAAAGATTCACCTCAACCTTTACTAGACTTTCGTTCAATCAGCTGTTTGATAATAGGAATATCTCCTTCTAACCAATCAAACTGTTCTAACTCCTCTACTTGCACCCAAGAAAATTGATCATGATCAATCAAGGTCAGGTTGCCTCCTATCAATGTAGCAGTATAAGTCAATAAATTGACTATCAATTTATTACTATACTTATGTGTATGAGAATAGAATTCTATTTCGACACGAATATCCAACGTAAGCTCCTCTAGAATCTCCCTTTGTAAGCACTTAGCTGGACTTTCTCCTTCTTCAATTTTTCCTCCAGGAAACTCCCATTTACCTTTGTGTCTTCCTTTCTTCCTCCGAGTAATCAAGATCTCATTCTGATCATTATAAATAATTCCACAAACGACCTTTATTGCTTTCATTTTTCTTTTCCAACTATAAGTAAATAAAAAGATTTTCCTATCCCCTGAGGTTTAGGAAAATCTTTCTATTTCATATCAAATATACTACAGTTTATTCGACAGTAACCGACTTAGCTAAGTTTCTAGGTTGGTCGACATTACATCCACGCATCAATGCAATATGGTAAGAAAGTAGCTGTAAAGGAATCACAGAAAGCAATGGAACGAGAGACGAGGCAACTTTGGGAATTTCAATTACAAATTCGGCCAAACGAGGAATTACTCTGTCTCCTTCTGTAACAATAGCGATTACTTTTCCTTTTCGAGCAGCAACCTCCTCAATATTAGAAACAATCTTCTCATAAGATTCATCTTGTGTAGCGATAAAAACGACAGGCATATTTTCATCAATTAGAGCAATAGGCCCATGTTTCATCTCTGCTGCAGGATATCCTTCCGCATGAATGTAAGAAATCTCTTTCAGTTTCAAGGCACCTTCTAATGCAACAGGGAAGTTATATCCCCGCCCTAAGTAAAGGAAGTTGGAGGCGTCTTTAAACATTTGAGATATTTCAATAATTTGATCATTCATACTCAAAATCCATTCAACCTTCTCACTTACTGTTTTCAAATCGCGGATGGTTTCTTGAATCTCTGGAGAGAAGGTTCCTCGAAGCTGTGCCATATAAGCAGCCATCAAGGTAAGCACAACTACTTGGGAAGTAAAGGCTTTCGTAGAGGCCACCCCAATTTCAGGTCCTGCATGAATATAAACGCCACTATCTGTTGCGCGAGGGATACTTGACCCAACAACATTGCAAACCCCCAATACCATCGCTCCTTTTTTCTTCGCTATGTTTACTGCAGCAAGTGTGTCAGCAGTCTCACCACTTTGACTAATGGCTATGACTACATCCCCCTTATTGATAATAGGATTGCGGTATCGGAACTCAGAAGCATATTCGACTTCTACTGGAATTCGAGCATATTCTTCAAATAAATATTCTGCAACGAGTGCTGCATGCCAACTTGTACCACATGCAACAAATATCAATCGTTTCGCTTCTCTCAGCTGATCCTTCACTAGGGATAAGCCTCCTAAATGAACTGTATTGTTTCCAGGATTGATTCGGCCACGCATACTTTCTTGAATCGAGCGAGGTTGTTCGAATATCTCCTTCAACATATAGTGATCATATCCGCCTTTTTCTAAAGCTTCTAATTCCATTTCAATGTGTTCTACATAAGGCGTTTTAATCACATTGCTAATGGTCTTAATAGTAATAGAATCAGCTGATAGAATCGCCATTTCATCGTCATTCAAATACACTACATCTTTTGTATACTCAACAAGTGGAGTCGCATCTGAAGCAATAAAGAACTCATCTTCTCCTACCCCAATAACAATCGGGCTGCTTTTACGAGCAGTAATAAGTTTGCCTGGTTCATCTTTGCACATTACAACAATCCCATAAGCTCCTACGACCTTATTCAAAGCTAATCGAACGGCCTCTTCTGGAGATACTTTGCTATTGGCATAGATATCTTCAATCAATTGAACCAGCACCTCAGTATCGGTATAACTACGAAACGTATATCCTCTTTGCTTAAGCTCTTCTTTTAAATAGGCATAGTTCTCAATTATTCCATTATGAATGATAGAGAATTTATTGGACGAAGAAGAATGTGGATGCGCATTTACATCATTAGGCTCTCCATGAGTAGCCCAACGGGTATGTCCCATCCCAACACAACCATGTACTTTCAATACCCCAACATGATTTTCTAGGTCTGCGACTTTCCCTTTCTTTTTATAGATTTGAATATCTCCATTCATGACCGCAACTCCCGCAGAATCATATCCTCGATATTCCAATCTTTTTAAGCCTTTTATAAGTATAGGGTAGGCTTCTCTATGACCGACATATCCAACTATACCACACATAGCGTTTGCGCTTTTACTTTTAAAATAAATGATAAATAATAAGACGGATGGGATTTAATAATTTTAGGCAAGAAGGGTGAATATTAAACAAATATTCGAATTATCAGGCCAATAAATTAAGAAGTCTCAATTATATATGTATACAAGAATACTAACTATAAAGCAAACTTCCTACCGATGTCTCAAATTATGAGTGCTTCACTACATAATCTGCAAATGAGAAATATGTAACGAAAATCACTCACTATCCCAATTTTAGTTTACTCTGGAAGGGGGGTATATGTAAACTTAAGAACAGGTTTAAGGGAAGGGTGGGCATTACCTCCTAAAACAACCCTATTTAAGGCAACTCCTGTATTAGCAGGCCATACAATTAGCTCTCTAGTCTCTCGGGCGCCATTCAACAGTTGTTGAGAATAGTTGGTAATAGTAAATGTATACGATTGTGTGCTACTTTCATAAGTCGCAATGGAAACTGGAGCGGTATAGTCCTCATTCCCTAATGAGTCCGTTTCATATAAGAACAAATCTCCAGGCGGAACAAAACGATTGGCTAAACCTGTAAAAGAACCAAAGAAATCATCTTCAGCATATAAGATTAATTCTGCTCTATTTACCCCTACTTTACCAAAGTTTTCTAAGTAAGGGATATTCAAACGTCCTTTAATCAAAGCACCAGATTGAACAAACTCATATTCGTGTATGCCTGTTGAATCAGCTTCAACTGCTCCCAAAAGCTTATCCTCATAATCTGCACGACTAATAGAATGATAATAAGGCCCCGTACTCAGAAAGAATTCTTGCAAAAAGGAAGTATATTCAGTTTCACCAGAATCTCTTGCTTGAAAATACAAATATACTTTACTAAGTGCACTCCCAGGATTAAAGTAAAATACTGCACCTGGTTCTCTAGAAAAATAGTCAACATCTTCCGTTGTGATACTTAGGCCTTTAAAGTATTCTGTAAAAGCATCATTACTAGCTAATACTGAATCTGGAGCAAATAGAACCCTTTCTCCTAGTTCATCTGAAAGGCGCATACGCATATCTGTAAAACCAGGAATACTTCTGAAATCAATTGCTCTAGAATTTGATAGTTCAGTTCCTTTAGTAGCAAGAGTCAAATTAGAAGTGACAGTATCAGAAACGGGAATATCTTCATCTATTTCCAACACTCGGATCTTTTGGGGAGAATCATATCTTCCATAAACACCTGTCACATCCAATTGTAATACCATGGAATCAAATATGACATCATCACCAAAATCTAGGCTACTTCCAGGAATTCGGAATTGGAAGTATGAGGTAGCCTTGATTCGTCCACACTCTGGGTCAATATAGTTCCCAAACATAGAACGGCTTAACCCAGCAGTAATCACACTATCTTCCCGGTCAGTATTTAATAAAACCGTAGAAGTATCGGTATACACGAGATTAATTAGATCCTCTGGGGGCAAAACATTCGCTCCTGTATCTTTAGGATCATCACATCTGCAAAAAAGTATGGCTGTCGCAAATGATATTGCGAACAGCCACAAGATATTTCTTCCTTTCAATGTTACTAAATCTTTTAAGTTGCAACTGTTTGTGCGATTGCATTAGAATACAACTCGTGATAGTGTTGTACCACTCCTTTTTTGTCACTTGGATCATAGTATTCACCATCGATATTGTTTTCTTGCAAATACGCTTCTAATTCAGGGGCGATTTGCTCACTACCTTTTGTCACAACATCAGCTAATGAGATAGCACCCTTACAAAGCCCTAAATAATCATTTGATTCATACATTTGCAAGGCATCTCCATTTACACCATCCACAGAAACTTTATCAGAGTAGTTTTTAGCAAAACTTTCTTCAAAGCCATTATTGTATAAGCTGTATACAATTTTTGAATTTTTAAACGTAGGATCTTCTTTGTATTGAGAACGAAGATATAGAGGTACGAAAGCAGACATCCAATCGTGGCAGTGAATTACGTCTGGTGGCCAACCCAATTTTTTTACCGTTTCAATCACTCCTTTACAGAAAAAGATCGCTCGCTCATCATTATCCTTAAAGAATACGTTCGTCTTTTTATCTGTTAAGACTGCCTTTCTCTTGAAATAATCTTCATTGTCTAGGAAATAAACCTGCAGTTTTGCATTAGGTATAGATGCAACTTTAATGGTCAATGGTTTCTCCTCACCCGCTACTCGAATATTGATTCCTGATAACCTAACAACCTCATGTAATCGATTACGTCTCTCATTTATCACTCCAAATTTAGGCATGAATATACGGATATCGTATCCTTTATCTTGGAGTTTTTGAGGAAGTAATCGTATAAAATCGGAGGCAGAACTCAACTTTAAGAACGGATTGATTTCGGATGCAACAAAAAGTATTCGGATTTTTCTCTTCATATTTATTCTAGAGTTAGTGACCTTCTATACTATTATCTTACTGCCTTATGTCTAATTTTTAGTAAACTTAAGGCAAAAATACGCAAAATTATTTGCATTAACAATGAGAGTGTTTATCTTGACGAGATTTTGGGTTTTTCCCATAAATTTGTCATTAAATAGCCTCTGATGAAAATCACAAAATCAGTAAGATCTATTCGTACTGAACTATCTAAAGAATGGCCATATAAATCCATCGGTTTTGTACCCACAATGGGTGCCCTACATGAGGGTCATGCCAGCCTCATGAGAAGGTCTGTTAAAGACAATGATCTCACAGTAGCCAGCATCTTTGTCAACCCTACACAATTTGGCCCTAATGAGGATTTTTCTCAATACCCAAGGACATTTGAGCAAGACTGTGCCCTATTAGAGAAAATAGGAGTAGATATTGTTTTTGCTCCTTTAATGACGGAAATCTATCCCAAGAAGGCACACATAACATTCACAGTCAATCAATTAGCTGACAAGCTATGTGGAGAGAGTCGTCCTGGGCACTTCAATGGGGTACTACAAATTGTATCAATCTTGTTTAATATTATTCAGCCCAATAAGGCTTACTTTGGATTGAAGGATTATCAACAGTACCTGCTCATTCGTCAGCTTGTATCAGAATTATTTTTTCCATTAGAGATTGTTGGTTGTCCTATTATTAGGGAGAAAGATGGACTAGCCATGAGCTCTAGAAATCGCTATTTAAACAAAGAAGAAAGACGCCAAGCATTATTTTTATACAATACCCTCAGAGCCGTACAATCTCAAAGAAGCGTATTAGGGTCTGTTGAAAAAGCTAAAAATTTTGTTAAGGTATCTTTACAACAATACCCGTTGGTCAAGCTCGATTACTTTGAGATTTTCAATGGAGAGACACTTAATCCCATTGATTCATTAAAGATTGAGAACGCACCAAGAGGATTCATTTCTGCCTTCTTAGGTAAGACTCGTTTAATTGACAATATGAGTCTGGTGGCAGATACCTCTCAGCCATCATCTGACTCATAAGGAACTTTTATTTACTTAAATTCACTGAATCAAACGAAATAAAACGTATGCTTCTGAGTATTTTCAAGTCAAAAATCCACAAAGTACGTGTTACTCAAGCCGAATTAGGCTACATAGGTAGTATTACCATCGCATCAGATTTACTTGAAGCCGCAAACATGTTAGAGGGAGAACAAGTTACGGTGGTAAACATCAATAATGGGGAGCGGCTTGAAACCTATACCATTGCTGGAGAACCCCATAGTGGAATCATCTGCTTGAATGGTCCGGCAGCGCGTAAAGCACAAGTTGGAGACGATGTCATCATCATTAGCTATGCTTTTATGACTGAAGAGGAGGCTCGAAAGTTCACTCCTACCATCGTCTTTCCTGATGAAAATAACCAATTACCGTAAGACCATTCTATAAAACCAATATAGGCTTTGAAAATTCGAATATCATCTATTCTTCAATACATAGCGGGGCTATCCTTAGGGTTATTTCTGTTATGGTGGGCATTCCAAGAAACCTCTTGGGAAGAATTGAAACAAAGCATTCAGAAAGCAAACCTATCTTGGTTAGCGATTGCTATGGGAGTCGGGCTATGTAGTCACTTCTTTCGAGGGCTTAGATGGCGAATGCAGTTAAAAGCAACTGGTTATAATGTATCTATTTTGAATACGTTTGCCGCCACAATGAGCACCTATGCTGCCAATACACTTGTGCCAAGAGCAGGTGAAGTAGCTCGCTGTACCTTATTACTTAAAAGTGATAGAGTACCATTAGCAGTAAGTTTAGGAACAGTTGTTACAGAAAGGTTAATCGATTTACTCATCTTGCTGACTCTCATAGGGTCAGCCTTTTTATTAGAATTCGAACGAATTCAGACATTTATTGCTCAACGTTCAGCTGAACAAACAGGAAATGAATCGCCTTCTATATTATTATACTTAATTGGAGCAGGTATCATCATTGCCCTTGTTCTATTTCTTCTTCGAGGCAGGCTCCTTGCCAACCCGCGTATTAAAGCATTATTTGAAAAAGTCAAACAACTAGCTACAGAACTCATAAAGGCAGCTATAAGTATCAAGGATTTAGAACGTCCTCTACTATTTATATTTTTCACCCTTGCAATTTGGTTTTGCTATTGGCTCATGACCTATTTGGCTTTTTTTAGTATAGGAGAAATGCAAGATATCAATATATCTCTTGCTTACTTTGGCTTTATCGTATTCATTATGGGAGGAATAGGGATGGCAATCCCAAGCCCTGGAGGGGTAGGTTCATATCATGGAGCAGTAATCTTCACATTTGTAGCGTTTTCAGTAGCAGGAAGCCCTGAAGCCTCAAAAGAATTAGGACAAGTATTCGCATTCTTAATGCATACTTCTCAAATCCTAATGATTACATCAGTGGGGGCATTGGGTGCATGTTACCTCCTTTTGGTTCCACCAAAAGACGCACGAATTTCTTCGCAGGAAACAAGGGTACAGGAATCTTAAACTCAGTATTTAGGATTTTTTATTTCCTTTCCTTATGACTAATTTGGACGAAAATATCTAATGTGTGTGCTTCTCCAACACTTTTTGAAAGGAGTAACAAAGACCAATCATAAGAACTTGTAAGCATTCATAAGTATTGGATATATTTCTTTAATTTTTTTTCGTATCGTCGTATAAATGTAGAGAAATGAATAATGAAGTAGCAAAGCTTATTGTTAGAGACCAAACCATTGAGTTACCATTAATTATTGGGTCTCATGATGAAATAGGCATTGACATCTCAAAACTCCGTAAAAAAACTGGTCTCGTTACGCTTGACCCCGGATTCAAAAACACAGGTTCAACCACAAGTGCAATCACATTCTTAAATGGAGAAGAAGGAATACTCCATCATAGAGGCTATCTTATAGATGAATTGGCAAGTCAATCAACTTTCTTAGAAGTTGCTTATCTTGTAATCTATGGGTCTCTACCAAGTAAGACGCAGCTAATCGCTTTTACAGCTGCGATTAAGAATGAAATGGATCTTCCTCCTATAGTGAAGAGCATATTGGATAGCTTTCCTGCTACTGCACACCCTATGGGTATGCTCACAACGCTTTATGCTTCTTTGTCTTCGGCTTATCCAGATTCTCTAGACCCACATGATGAAGTAGCAAGAGATCGAAACATTGTTCGATTGATTGCAAAAATGCCTGCTCTTGCCGCAGCAGTCTATAGAAAACAAAAGGGATTGGACTACATAGAAGCAGATCCTTCCCTCGGATACATTGAGAATTTCTTATACATGATGACAGGAGAAGTAAACCAAGTGGTTGCTTCTGCCTTGAATACACTTTTAATTCTACATGCAGACCATGAACAGAACTGTTCTGCTTCAACTGTAAGAATCGTTGGTTCTGCTCATAGTAATCTTTATGCTTCTGTAGCAGCAGGTAATGCGGCATTATGGGGGCCTCTTCATGGAGGAGCAAACCAGAAGGTTGTTGAGATGCTCGAAGCGATTCGTCAAGATGGAGGAGATACCTCTAAATATATTTCCAAAGCAAAAGATAAATCAGATCCTTTCCGTTTGATGGGATTCGGACACAGAGTTTATAAAAACTATGATCCACGTGCACGAATCATCAAAGGATATTGTGATAAAATCTTATCAGAACTCAATCTACAAGACCCTGTATTGGATATTGCAATTGGTCTGGAATCTGTTGCACTTGAGGATGAATACTTCGCAAAGAGAAAGCTATTCCCTAATGTAGATTTCTACTCGGGTATCATCTACAAAGCCCTTGGTATACCTGTCAATATGTTTACAGTGATGTTTGCATTTGGACGATTACCAGGTTGGATTGGACAATGGAAAGAACTTCGGGATAATAATCAACCGATTGGTCGCCCACGTCAGATTTATACAGGACATACTCTCAGACCTTACACGCCAATGTCTGAGCGTTAATATATGAATAGCAATATTCAAAAACCTGTATCCTGTTTATGGGATACAGGTTTTTATTATTAAACCATTATGTTTTAGTTCGTGTTAGAATCACGTTCCTAGGCCTATTCATCATTATGATGAGTCCTTAAAAGATAAAAAGTCTTTGTAGGGTAAAATCAGTAGAATCAATTTGATATTCAAAGTTTTTCATCTATTGTGTTTGGGATTCGTAGGTGAATCGCTTATATTTATTAGTGAGTTTACTTTGGACACCTTACTAATTAGGTTATCACATCATTCTGAAAGGCACTAGAATACACCTGAAACGTAATTTAACTTACTTTAACCTTTCTCATGTTTTAATTCTCAAGCTCCTAGGTTTATGCGAAATACGAATCATACCTTCGATTTTGAAAAGCCAATCATCCAACAAGAAAAGTTGGTAGAGAATCTACAAAAACGAAGTATAAAAGAAAATGGAGAGGCAAGCGAGGAACTCATGCGAATGAAGGCCACTCTCCAAAAGTTGAAGCAAAATATTTACACAAACCTGAGTCGCTGGCAAAGAGTTCAAATTTCTCGCCATCCATCACGCCCTTATACATTAGACTATATTCACCAAATATCTGAGAACTTTATTGAGTTATTTGGTGATCGCAAATTCAAAGATGACAAAGCAATGGTAGGGGGTTTAGCGACAATCGAAGGCCAAGCAGTCATGTTTATCGGCCAACAAAAGGGAAGAGATACCAAAAGCCGTCAATATCGAAACTTTGGGATGTCAAATCCAGAAGGGTATCGAAAGGCATTTCGCTTAATGAAATTAGCGGAAAAGTTCTCTGTACCTGTTATTTGTTTGATTGACACACCTGGGGCTTATCCTGGGTTAGAAGCAGAAGAAAGAGGCCAAGCTGAGGCAATTGCACGTAATCTTATGGAAATGGCGGTATTAAAAACCCCCATTATATGTATTGTTATTGGAGAAGGAGCTTCTGGAGGTGCATTGGGTATTGGTATCGGAGACAAAGTCATGATGATGCGAAATACCTGGTATTCAGTTATATCTCCTGAGTCTTGTTCAAGCATCCTATGGAGAAGCTGGGACAATAAAGAACAAGCTGCAGAGGCATTAAAGCTTACAGCTGAAGATAATTTGCAATTTGGTATTATTGATCAAATCATTGAGGAACCTCTAGGGGGGGCACATAAAAATCCAGAGCTAGCCTTTGCAAATGTAAAAGAAGCCATTCTTTCTTCATTGGAAGAGCTAATGTCAATGCCGATTGAACAAGTCATTCTGAATAGAATTGATAGGTTTAGTTCTTTAGGAGAGTATAAAGAAGCAAATACTCTTACATCAGAAGATATAGAACAAACTCGCATCGTGGCAATTACAAAAGAAGAAGGGATTAAGAAAGTGGCTTCTTCAGACTCAACAGGGAAACTATTTTCTACAGCAGCAATGTTGTAATTAAAATGCTAATCATAAAAGAAACGAGCGTCTATACCTTAAGGTATAGACGCTCGTTTCTTTTATCCTTATCTAATCGAATTTCCTATTTCAAGAGAGGATTTTTAGGCTTTGTCGCTGCCACATTCTTTAGGTAATAGGGTTCAAATGTAATAAGGTTATCCCAGTCTCTATTATGGAAACGTATGGTAGCTGCTTTTCCCATATATGCGGCCGTTGCAAGCTCTTGAGTTAGTAAAATTGCATTAGGATGTTCTCCTAAAATCTCCTTGCACTTTGCAGCCCCACTACCCAGGAAAATCACAGGACGTTTTGAAAGAATCTCTTTAAAAGCTCCCTCTTCAATTATTTTGGCTTGATGAATAGCCTTTTCATGCATTTCATGATCAAAGAATGTACAATATACCTCCATCCTTCGTGCATCAATCATAGGGCAAATCCATGCGCCTAGCTGTTCGGCTAACGGCTGGACTTTCCAAGCTAATACCTCTAAACTTGATATCCCAATTAAAGGCTTATCCAAAGCCAAGCACAGTCCTTTCGCAGATGAAACACCAACTCTCAATCCAGTGTAAGAGCCAGGGCCTTTAGAAACAGCTACAGCGTCAATCTGATCAGGCCTTAAACCCGCATGCTTTAAGACCCACTCAATCATGGGAGCCATAAGTTTTGCATGGGTTCGCTCATAATGGTGATTAATTACAGACACCAATTTCCCATTAGCAAAAACCGCTACAGAACCAATAGGAGTAGAAGTCTCAATACCTAAAATAAAGGGGGGAGCTAATGTAAATTTCCGCATATTATGTATTGCCACTAATAGAAAAGAAACGAATCGCTAAATTAGAAACATTGCAGGAACATATCAGTTTTTTCCTTAATTTTATCGTGAGCAATGCAAAGAATCTAGAGAATTAACTAGTATTGTATTGCAAGCAATGCTATAAAAAACGGTATCACGCATTATGTCTAACAAAATACTAATCGTAGACGACGAAATCGATATTCTGGATCTATTAGAATACAACCTGGAAAAAGAAGGGTTTCAGGTAGTGAAGGCGATGGATGGAGAAGAGGCAATCAAAGTTGCGCTTAAAGAGAAACCTGATTTGATTCTCTTAGATATCATGATGCCTAAACTAGACGGGATTGAAACATGTCGGAGAATTCGAGAGCTTGAAAGTTTATCGCATACCTATGTTATTTTCCTCACAGCAAGGTCTGAGGAATACTCAGAGTTAGCGGGTTTTGAAGCAGGGGGAGATGACTATATTGCCAAACCTGTAAAACCTCGCGTATTACTCAGTAGAATAAAAGCTGTTCTACGAAGAAGTCCTGCGATTGATAGCCCAGAAGAAAGCACACTTCGTGTTCATGATTTAGAAATCATGAAAGATGAATATGTAGTTAAAAAAGGGGAAGATAAAATATCAATGCCGAGAAAAGAGTTTGAGTTGCTTTACTTCATGGCATCTCGACCAGGAAAGGTATTTCGGCGAGAAAAACTGCTCCAAAAAGTGTGGGGCGATGTCTATGTAGTAGACAGAACAATAGATGTGCATATTCGTAAATTACGTGAAAAGATTGGTGCAAAATATATCTTAACCGTTAAAGGTGTAGGGTATAAGTTTTTAGCAGAAAAATAAACACCAATTTACATTAAGTTTTTGCGCCTGAGCTTGTTTTGTATTGTGGGGTTATAGGTATTCGTTTAGAACATTTCCCCTCAATACGAAAAAGCATTATTCTCATGCGCTTTATACTTCACCCGAACAAAAGCAAATTTATAGGTTCCTTATCCTCTTTCCTTTTTATTGGTAGCCATGCACCTTTAAGTATGAGAGATAAACTACCCAAACCCGAACATATCTCATTAGGATTAGCACTACTTATTACTATTGCATTCGCAATATTTAATATGTTTGTTCCAAAGCTAGGCCTTCCATGGTTTAAATATGTATTATCATTCGGGCTAATCTTCATGTTCACCTATTTCGCGCTCAAGTGGTTTTTCTTTCAGAAAGTAGAAGATGCCACTGTTTCTAAGCAGATGGAGATCCAGAAGCTTAAGGATATGGAAACATTCAGAAGAGAGTTTTTAGGTGATGTATCTCATGAACTGAAAACTCCCATATTTGCTGTTCAAGGATTTATACATACTCTCTTAGATGGAGCAATGCATGATGAACGTGTACGAGAGAAGTTTTTAAAGAAAGCACTGAAAAATGCCAATCGACTTTCCAACCTTGTACATGATTTACTCATCATCACTCAAATCGAATCAGGCGAGTTGCAGATGGAGTTGCGCGCCTTCTCTATGCACGAGTTAATTACAGATGTCGTAGACTCGTTAGAATACAAAATTCAGCAAAAGAATATCCAAATCAATATTTTACCAGGAGAGCACAAAGAGGTTCAAGTGCTTGCGGATCGAGAACGAATTCAGCAAGTACTTACAAACTTAGTCGATAACTCCATCAAGTATGGAAACACAAATGGAAATATTGAGATTGATATGAAGATGAAAGGAAAGAAGCTCAATATTAGTGTAAGAGATGATGGACCAGGAATCGAACAAACCCATCTAGATAAGGTATTCCGACGTTTTTATCGTATTGATAAAAGTAGATCAAGAGACAAGGGTGGAACAGGGCTTGGACTCGCAATTTGTAAGCATTTTATGGAAGCACATAATGAGGCGATATGGGTTGAAAGCCGACTAGGAGCAGGTTCAACCTTCACTTTTAGCCTCCGAACAGTTCATTAACCTACTCTTCTTCTTCAATCGCTTGGCCTACAACCATCTTTACTCTATCAATTCTATTTTTAAGAATCGATTCAATAAAGAATGTGTAATGCTTATACACAATCTCCTCCCCTACTCGCGGAATTTTCCCTTTTAACTCTAGAATCAATCCTCCTAAACTATCACTATCCCCTCTCGCATCCTCAAATTCCTCTTCATCTAAATCCGCAAATCTCCTAAGATCATTAAGGGGTATTCTACCAGGAAACAAAAACTCTGTATTTGATATCTTTGTTACGATAAGGGCGTCACTGTCAAATTCGTCATTAATTTCGCCAAAGATTTCTTCGATGATATCTTCCAATGTGATGATTCCAGAGGTGCCTCCGTATTCATCTACGACGATTGCCATATGCATTCGATTCGCCTTAAACTCATCTAATAAATCATCAATCTTCTTGAACTCAGGGACGAAATAGGCATCTCGAATAACAGCATTCCAATTCGCCTGTGAGTTAGAATCATTAAGCATGGGGAGTAAATCCTTTATGTGAAGAATCCCCTTTATTTTATCAAGGCTATCCTCATAAACAGGCATCCGAGAATATCCCAACTCATTAATGATTTCTAGCAACTGCTCAAAGGAAAGGGTTACATCTATTGCTGCAACATCTACCCTTGCCCGCATGATATTTTTAACAGAAATTTTCCCAAAATTTACCACCCCTTTCAACCAATCGTCCTGCTCCTCATTGTCTGCAGAAGTTAGCTCAATAGCATCTTTTAAGTCTTGTATAGAGGCCATTTCTGTTTTTTGGGGGATACGGTTATCAATAAATTGAGTGGTGTTAATAAGAAGTGCCGAAAAAGGAGATAATATTCGAACGAATTGTTGCATAATGCCTGATAGGCTCTTCACCAATTGTACTCGATTCTGAGCCGCATATATTTTAGGCACAATCTCACCTACAAACAATAGGATAGCCGTAATGAGAAATATTTCTAGAACAGATTTAAGCGCATCGGAAAAAGCCAATGCTTCCGCAACCTCATATAAAATAGAAGAGGCAACTAGGATTGCCCCAACATTCACAAAATTATTCGTAATTAGGATGGTGGCTAATAACTTCTTAGGCTGACTAACAAGCTTCCAAACCCGAATGCTACTTGGACTGTTATCATTCTTGAAATCGGAGATCTCCCCTTTGGTTAGAGAGAAAAACGCAACCTCTGCACTTGATACAACTGCAGAGAGGAGGAGCAAAACCCCCAATAAAACTATAGGTCCTAAGAGGGAAGCGAATAATGCCCCCCAGTTGGTTAGAAGAATCATCGATAATGATAGTGAGGATAAATAGCTCGGGTCTGTTTCCACAAATACAACCTTAATTGTAACAAAATAGAAAAACTAAAGATAAAAGCTCTGATGGAATTTAGAAAGGATTATCATCAACTTCTTTCAAAGGCCCCAATTGGTTTAATAAATCTGGATTCATTAGGGGGGCACTCGTTTTTTCATCCCCAACGGGCTTTATAGTTGAATCCAATAACAAAATTTTACGTCCTTCAACCACTGCACGCATTACCTTTCCTTGCTCTTCATGTGTCTGATTAAATGATCTCAAGCGGCCTTCTATGAAAATGGTAGCTCCTTTTTTTATATGTTGGGCGATTGTCAAAGCCTTATTTTTATAAAAGACAACGGCAACCCATTCTGTTTGGTCTTCCACAACTCCCTGCTTATTACGTCTTTTTTCTGTGATAGCCAACCAAATTCGCGTGATAGCCTCTTGATTTTTTGTATACGAAAGCTGGGGAGGAGCCCCTACCTTCCCTATAAGGGAAACTTGGTTTATTCCATATTTTGCCATATGCTACTCCTTACCTACTTTACACATATCAAAGACTTTCCATACACCTTTAGAGAATGCAAAGGTAGGGATTTTCTCAGTAGGAATAAATTGAATATCCCGTAGGATTTCGCTCTCCTCAGAGAAGGACTCTGCTGATGCAGTATAAACATGAATCATCATATCAAAATGTGTGAACACATGTTTAATATGTCCTTTATATGTACCTTCCTTGGGAATGTCTTTTCGTTTCCAAACGCTCTGACTTATTTCTTCATTCGGGACTTCCCATAATCCTCCCCAAAATCCTTTGAGGGGTCTTCGGCGAATAGCAACTTCGCGCTTATCATTATGGATAAGGTAGAAATTAAAGTATCGAACCTTGCGCTTAAGTTTTTTCTTTTTAACAGGCAATCGAGTAGTCCATCCCTTTTTATACGCAACACATCCTTTTTGAAGGGGGCAAAGTAGACAACCTGGTTTCGTTGGTGTACAAACTACCGATCCAATATCCATGATTCCATGGTTAAAAGGAGACGATTTTACCCCCTTAACCCATTCATCGATAATAACTTGGAATCGTTTACGGGTTTTGGGTTCATTGATAGGAGAAGAATCGCCTAGAAATCGGCTCATTACCCGTAATACATTACCATCAATGACCCCTGCTTGGTTTCCAAAAGCAAAAGACCCAATTGCACGAGAAGTATATTCGCCTATACCCTTGAGTTTGATAAGTTCTGTGTAATGATTCGGGAATACCCCTTTACGCTCTTTTGAGAGGTATATGGCCGTAGAATGAAGGTTTTTTGCTCGGCTATAGTAGCCTAAGCCTTCCCAATACTTTAAAACCTCTTCCAAACTTGCATCTGCCAACATGTGCACATTGGGAAAACGCTCAATAAATCGGATATAGTAAGAAGTACCTTGGGCAATACGGGTTTGTTGTAGAATAATCTCCGAAATCCAGATATCATAGGGTTCCGTTGTTTCTCTCCAGGGTAACTTTCGTCCATTTTGTTTATACCATTGAACGATTCTTTCGCCTATATTAATACTCACCTTTGAACATTTAATAAAACTTAGTATTCTATCTTCTCATCAAGATACGTATATAGTGGGAAAAGTTTGTCTTTTTATTCCAATCCCTCTCTGAAAGGGTGTATAACGAGAAAGAGGAAAGAAAAAGACCCAAAGAGCGTAGAATAGAGCACATAAGTAGCCAAAGTTTTTTGTTAAAAACTTTCATCCTAGCCTTTAAAAACATAAATTTGCAAACCCGTTTAATAGCGTACACGAGCACATATCTATTTGTTTTACAAGTATATAAAAAGAAAATAAACGTGACAAAGGCAGAGGTAATTGCAGAAATTTCTAGCAAGACAGGGATAGATAAAGCAGATGTAACCGCTTCTTTGGAGGCGTTTTTCTCCGTAGTAAAGAATGCACTAGCTGGAGGTAATAATGTATATATTCGAGGATTTGGAAGCTTTGTGGTAAAACACAGAGCGGAGAAAGTAGGTCGAATTATCTCCCAAAATAAGTCAATCATTATTCCTGCGCACTACGTGCCCAGTTTTAAGCCTGCGAAGGTCTTCGTTGAAAAAGTAAAAGAAGCAGGAATTCAGGTTCCTAACGAAAACTAATTTCAGTGGAGAATAGCCAACGTCAGCATAAACAGCACTCTTTTTCCTTCTCTCAAATCGGGGTAATATCTGTTGGTATTATCCTATTTGTTGCATTGTTCTTTGCAGACAAATCCAATTTGAGTACCACAACCGCTACGCCAGATGCGGCTTCTGTTTCGGCCACAACAGGCACAAATCAGCAAGCAGCTAAGCTTCCTCCTCTTCCTGAGGATGAGCAATTGGCAGGTTGGATAGAAGGGTTAGAGAAGGCAGAAGCTGACAAGCAAGGCATTTTTCTTGACTCTATAGTTAGCCGACTTATAACGTTAGAGCGTTTTGCATATGCAGCTGATTATGCAGGACGTAGAGTAGCGTTAAATCGGACGGTAGAAAGCCTCTCGCAATTGGGCGAACTCTCTATGAAAGCGACCCAATTGCCTCATATTACATCAGACTCGACTCTCTTTCGGCTTTATTCAGACAAGGGTATTCAGGCGTATGAAGCACTATTGGCAGAAGCGCCTGATAATGAAGCGGCGATGGTACAGTTAGGGGTTGCGTATACAGAATCGCGCATTCCTCAGAACAGTATGAAGGGCATCCAGACCTTGAAGAAGGTATTGGATCAAAACCCGAAAAATCCAGAGGCGAGCTTTCATCTAGGGCTGTTCTCCATTCAAACACGCCAGTTTGATAAAGCAGAGCAACGCTTTAGAACCCTCCTTGAGATTGAACCAGAGAACGAAGAAGCCCAATACTATCTTGCTTTTGTAATGATACAATTACAGAAGAAAGACGAGGCTTCTCAACTTATTGATGAGTTGTTAAAATCAACTCAGAATATAGAACTAGAACGTCAGTTATTAGAATTGCAAAAGACACTTTAAACATAGTATTATTATGCCTTGTGGAAAAAAACGTAAAAGACATAAGATTGCTACTCACAAGCGTAAGAAGCGCTTGAGAAAAAACAGACACAAGAAGAAGAATCGCTAGTCGTGAAGACTTCTGGTATACTACTTTAAGGCTGATTGGACACGTAAAACGGTTCAATACAGCCCTTAATATCTTTTTCTACTATAGAATTTGTACTACCCGTTTGTATACCAATTCACATCGTTTCTTAGTACTTAGTTCATGAAGAATATTGCTAAGTGTGCTTCATCTCATACTTAGTTCCCCTTGCAAACCCTATGTTTCCAAGAAAGAGTTATTATTTGCTTTTTCTTTTCTAAACATTAAGAGAATCCCTATTTTTTAAAGCCAAGGAGTTTCTGAAAAGGAATTCATGACGCTTCATACTGTTAGTCTATGGGGTTTTCTACATTGACACAAAATGTAATAGATTTGTGAATGAACTTGTAGTTAGTAAAAATGATGACGGGCTTAAGATCGCCCTTTTAAAGAACAAAAAGCTAGTAGAACTACATCACGAAAAGGTATCAGATGCCTTTTGTGTAGGGGATTTATTCCTTGGGAAGGTAAAGAAGATTGTTAATGGGTTAAATGCAGCTTTTATTGACATTGGCTATTCTCGAGATGCTTTTTTGCATTATTTGGATCTTGGCCCGCAGGTAAAAACCTTGCTTCGACATGTGAAAGCAGCGAGTTCATCGAATAAGAAAGATCTTTCTTACCTAGACAGTCTATCCTCTCTCCCTGATATCGATAAGAATGGGAAGATATCAGATGTATTGCGCCCCCACCAAGAAGTATTGGTACAAATTGTCAAAGAGCCTATTTCTACGAAAGGGCACCGTTTATCAAGTGAAATATCCTTACCTGGCCAATATGTAGTATTGGTTCCGTTTGCGGGGAACGTTTCGGTTTCGAAGAAGATTAAGCATGAGAATGAACGAAAGCGGTTAAAGGTAATTGGTGAGAGCCTGCGTCCTAGAGGATTTGGGCTTATCATTCGAACGGCAGCCGAAGGCAAGGACAATGCGACCATTGGAAAGGACATCAGCATCATTACGAAGAAGTGGCGAACAATGATGCTCGCCATTTCCCGAGCAAAAGCTCCCGCCAAAGTATTACACGAAGAACATAAAGCAACAAGTATTCTTCGGGATATGTTAAGTAAGGGATTTGACTCTATATATACTGATGACCAAATAACGTATAATAAGATTCACGATTTTCTGAAAATACATCAGCCAGATGTTGTTAAGAACCTCCATTTATACAAAGGGAAAGCTCCTTTGTTCCGTGTGATGGGGTTAGAAAAGCAGATCAAAGCAAATTTCGGAAAAACCGTGACCTTAGCAAATGGAACTTATCTCGTCGTTGAGCATACAGAAGCCATGCACGTTATTGACGTGAATAGTGGCAGTAAATTCCTTAAGAATACTGCATCTCTTGAGGAAAATGCGCTCAAAGTAAATATGGAAGCCGCGAGTGAAATCGCACGCCAGTTACGGCTCAGAGATATGGGAGGCATTATTGTCATTGACTTTATTGACCTCAAGAAGAATGAGAATAAGAGAGCCTTATTCGAGCATCTTAAGAAAGAGATGCGAGACGACAGAGCGAAGCATTCTATTTTACCGATGAGTAAATTCGGGTTGGTTGAGATTACCAGACAAAGAGCCCGACCCGAGATCCAAATTACAACGACCGAGGCGTGCCCAAGCTGCAATGGCAGTGGAAAGATACAAGCCTCCATTTTATTGGTTGATGAAATCAAGAACAATGTGGATTTCATCATCCGACAGAACAAAGAAAAAGCGCTGAAGGTCGCTGTAAATCCATACGTTGCCTCCTATTTGACCAAAGGTTTCCTCAAAAGCATTCAATTCCAATGGTTTTTAAAGCATTGGGTTAGGGTGAAGGTCGTGGGAGATTTCAATCTACCGTTCACTAGTGTTCGGTACTTCAATAGCAAAGGAGAAGAGATTAAGCTGTAGATGACTACGCTTACCCCCAGTAGGATTCCCGTCAAACCAATTTGTTTGGCGGGAATCTTTATTTTTATGAATTCGACAACATCTATCATACGCAAATGGTTTCCTAGGTAGATTCTTCCTAATTTTCGAGTCGAACGAACTAATATTCGAATATATGGTATTGGTGACAGGAGCAACAGGCTTTTTAGGGCATTATATTGTAGATGAGCTATTGGCTAATGGCTATAAGGTGCGGTTATTGGTACGAAATGCCTCTTCGCGTAAACTCCCTTGGGGAGATCTAGTGGAAGTCATAGAAGGGGATCTCCTAGATCCATTGGCAGTACTCGCAGCAATTGAAGGGGTGGATTATGTGGTACATTCGGCAGCGGTTGTGAGCTTTTGGAAGCGGCAAAGGCAGCATATGCACAAGGTCAATGTAGGGGGTACGGCTAATGTGGTGGATGCCTGCTTGGAGGTAGGTGGGAAAAAGTTGGTACACATCAGTTCCATTGCCGCTATTGGCCGAAATGTCAATAAGGAACTCATCACTGAGCAAAGCAAATGGAAACCCATGTCTATTAACTCGCAATATGCTGTCTCCAAACGAAAAGCAGAATTGGAAGTATACAGAGGAATAGCCGAAGGCCTAGAAGCGACAATCGTGAATCCTGGTGTTATTATGGGGAAGGGAAAATGGGATTCGGGCACTCCAAAGTTGTTTGGAATCGTAGATAAGGGATTGAAGTATTACAATGCAGGGATTAATGGCTTTGTTGGGGCGAAAGATGTTGCGAGTGCCGTTCGATTGGTGATGGAAGAGGACAATGTAATAGGGAAACGGTTTATTCTGGTGGAACGCAACCTAAGTCAAAAGGATTTATTTGGAATGATTGCCGAAGGTTTGGGCAAACCCAAACCCAGCCGCCAAATCCCTCCTCGCCTCGCCTTATTAGCGGGCTATCTCTCAGAAGTATGGGCGAATATCCGAGGCAAGGAGCCTCTTATCACCCGTGAGACTATGCGTACTTCTATCCATCAATTCTTCTATGATGGGAGCAAAATCCAGCAGTTGGGCTTACAATATAGCCCTATTGATTCGATTATAGCCGAAACAGCAAAAGCCTATCTTGCACAAAAACAAGCATAAAAGACAGAAAGCCGAAGGAGATTCCTTCGGCTTTTCTGTTTTTCTAAACGCTCAGATTATAAAGATTATCTATCAGAATCGCCCTCCTCGGTCGGATTCTCAGATACAATTACATTTGGGGTTTCTACAAGGAAAGAGTCGGACATAAGGCCACAAACGATATTCTCTGTCGTGTACTCTGTCGAAGGCGGATGCTCCGTTTCGCGAAGCTCTAGCGCATTTCGATCGGTACGTGTTCGAATCAATTCCATCTGGAAGAAGTTTGTGACATGTCGAGGCTCTCTTGGATAGATTACCAATAAGCTTGCAAAGTTTCTAAACAACTCTACACATACGCTTTCACGAAGATCGTGCAGGAGCTTTGAATTGTATCGAACTTCATCCCTAAGCGACAATTGCTCATCTCGCGTCTCGCTCAGTAACAAAGCGAAAGCTTCTACGTCTGTCTGTACTGCAGATAGGTTAGCATACAGTTTCAACTTCTCAGCCAATCGAATGACTCCTTCAATCCGAAGGTCTTTCTTTGCCTTCGAAAAGAAAGCTCGACCTTCACGGAACAATACCTGATACTCAGCAGAAGTAGGTGCGAATTCTAGGCGAATCAATGCCTCCCATAGCATCAATTTTTCTGCTACAAGTGTGCCTAGTAACTCATCTAACATAGCCGTTTTTCCCACTCGAATATCAAAAGCTGCTTTCCAAGCGGTATACGCTTCGGTATATGCTTCTTTAAAAGGAAGGAAACGCTGGTACAAGGCATCAATTTCAGGTTCATAGCTTCTTCGTTTGAGTTTGGAGCTATGGTCAGTGACAATTACATACAATTTCTCGAAGCTATCTCGTGTGGCTCCAAAGAATGGATTCTGGGTATAAATCCAATTTTCATAAGATGTTTTCATAATGATTATAAAATTTTAAATGGTGAAAAAATATATTATTAGAGAACGTTTAGCCTACTTTAAAACAGAGAATGCAAGCATGTTTTAATATCACATCAACATTACAGTCAAACCCTGTTTTTTGAGGGAATCCTATTATTAATTTATCATCGCCCTCTACTTATATATAGGAAGAAACAGGCCTTTTATCTCTCAAAAAGTTTGATATTTTTTTCAAAAACATATAAACCAATGATTATCAAGAATATACATCAAAACTTTTTTTCATTCTTCGGCAGAGAAATGGAACCATCTATAGAGTAGCTTTATATGTATAGCTCGATTGCTCCCCCTATTGAGGTCAAGAATAGTAGGTTCTTTTCCTATTCAATCCCGTCAGCGCGGGAGTAAGGAAAACACGGGTTTGGTTCAATCCCGTCAGCGCGGGAGCAAGGAAAACACGAGTTTGGTTCAATCCCGTCAGCGCGAGAGCAAGGAAAACACGGGTTTAATCCAATCCCGCCAGCGCGAGATCAAGGAAAACACGAGTTTGGTTCAATCCCGTCAGCGCGAGAGCAAGGAAAACACGAGTTTGGTTCAATCCCGTCAGCGCGAGATCAAGGAAAACACGGGTTTAATCCAATCCCGTTAGTGCGGGGAGCAAGGAGGAAACGATTCGGATCCAATCCTGTCGGTACGGGGGGCAAGAAGGAAGCGATTCCGATCCAATCCCCTCGTCGCGGGGTCAAGGGAAACACGAGTTTGGTGACATCCCGTCGGCGCGGGATCAAGCAGGAAACGACTCATTCACTTAAAACAAGAAAAACTACACGACCAAATAGCCCATCTCAAACTTTTTTGCAAAAGTTATCCACAAAGTGTTGATGTCGAGGCTCAAATTTCGACTAAGGTAAGTGTAGCCCAATCCCTATCCTTTTAGGAGCAAAATGTAGCGCGAAAAACGGGATGGAAATCCGTCTCGTCCAATTCAATTTTAATAATTGCTGCTACTTATGGCACAACACTACGACGATATCATCCGAGAGAATATGGCCGAACTCCTATTCGGACTCGCCAAACATATGCTTGGTAAAGATATCCAATCAAACACTCCCCTAAACGTCTCCCTCAGGGAAACCCTTGCGAGAGAACCCGACTTTCTGCAGGTAGTCGAAGTAGAAGGAAAGAAACTCATCCTTCATATCGAGTTTCAATCCACAGACGACAAACAGATGTATTATCGTCAGATGATATACCATGTACTAATCCGAAAACAAGAAGGGATCGAACTCGATTTAGAACAACACGTTCTCTATCTAGGAACAAAATCCCCTGATAAAATGCGCAATCCCAAGATTAAGGATTTGCCTCCTCCTACCTATCAGGTGCACTACTTTGGATCGTTTCCCTATAGAGACTTCCTTTTTAGTTCTACTCCTGAGATGGTTGTGTTTACGATTCTGTGTGACTTCCAAGGCGAAGATCCCGAGAAAGTCATCACCCTCATTATCAAACGACTTACAGATTTATGTATAGAAGAGCTTGCTTTTGGCAAGTACATCAAGCAATTGGAGATTTTAGCGAAAAA
>Ga0163111_10000041_pt1 | contig 80101 bp, 63 predicted proteins | sample CRUFie1St18metaG_FD_109645 | JGI IMG/M metagenome (GOLD analysis project Ga0163111, IMG submission 109645) | Marine microbial communities from the Costa Rica Dome - CRUD Field 142mm St18 metaG | ecosystem: Environmental > Aquatic > Marine > Oceanic > Photic zone | place: Costa Rica: the Eastern...
CAGAAGAATCAGTACGTCTTGAAGTCTCAAAAACCTAATACAAATGAGCAAGATTCGACTTTATCAAAACACTATAAGAAGTTAATAATCAGAAGATTAAACCCATTTTCGGTCAGATACTAGTTACATCGCTGATGTTGTATCCATCCATGTGTCTGAAGTCAAATACAGCCGTGATCTTGCCTAAGTCTTTGCAACCCGATATGGGGCAAAACCTATAGTCCGAGAGGGGATTGAGATAAGTTATCATATAATTCTCTGGATAATGATTGTCAGAGAGGCATCCATTCCAAGAAGGGCTAGGATGGATACGTTACCCCAAAATTCGCATTCACATATTAGCAGAGTCTCAGGACAATTAGACCTCTTCAAATCCCTGCCATTCCGTGCATTTCATCCTTGAAAAGCGTATATTGTATACAAAAACAGAAAGCGCGCATGTTTCTAGCACCTTTAAACTACGATCGATACTTCAAGAAAGTCTTTTCTGATACGACCATTGCCAAACGCTTCCTAGAGGACTTCTTTGAGATGGAAATCACTGAGATTGAGCTTTTAAAGCTTGATTACAAAGTCACAGACGAGGCCAATGTGGTGAAGTTTGACTTTCGGTGTAAGGTCAATGATCAGTATATCATTATTGATATGCAGCAATGGTACAAGAAAGATATTATCCAACGATTCTATCTATACCATGCGGCCAATACGGTATTGCAGCTAGAAAAAGTGCCGATGAAGAAAGTGACTTTAGACAATGGAAAGAATTTGAAACTCTTTCCTGAGAAGCAGACAAAAGACTATCGTCGGATTGCACCTGTGATTACCTTGATTTGGTTGGTTCATGACCAATTGGGTGTGAAAGATGACCTATTAATTTACAAACCCCAGCCTTCCCAATTTGTCGATTTCTATTATGATCCTCTTTGGAACAAAAATGACTTTGAGGGATTGATCAAAAAACGAACGGATATTGGGGAATTTCTCAAGAATAAATCCGAGGAGCTTGACTTCCTCCCTCGCAACCAACTCATTTTTGCCTTCCAACGAAATATTGCTAGGAATCCTACTCTAAGAAAGTATTACAAATGGTTTTTATTCGCCGAGAAAACGCGTAATAAGGACAATGAACAGAATGATTTTGAGGGATATTCAACAGATAATGTATTTGAGGATATGATACGGAAATTGAATACGGAAAGTCTTCCACCTGAGGAATATGAGTATATCCGCTACCATAATATGTTTGAGGAGCAAAAGGAAGAATGGCGTGAAAAAGCGGAGGAGAAAGGGCGTAAAGAGGGTCGTCAGGAAGGGCTTAAGGAGGGGCGTCAGGAAGGGCTTAAAGAGGGTCGTCAGGAAGGAGAGGAAGCTAAGAACCTAGAAGTAATTAAAGAAGGATTGGAAGAAGGTTTAAGCTTAACCATATTAAGTAAGCTCACAAAAAAAACTATTCAAGAGATAGAAGAAATTATCAAGCGTCATAACCTTCAATAAGCTTAGAAGATATGATACGGAAGTTGAATACGGAAAGTCTTCCACCTGAGGAATATGAGTATATTCATTACCATAATATGTTTGAGGAGCAAAAGGAGGAATGGCGTGAAAAAGCGGAGGAGAAAGGGCGTAAGGAGGGTCGTCAGGAAGGAGAGGAAGCTAAGAACCTAGAAGTAATTAAAGGAGGATTGGAAGAAGGTTTAAGCTTAACCATATTAAGTAAGCTCACAAAAAAGACTATTCAAGAGATAGAAGAAATTATCAAGCGTCATAACCTTCAATAAGTTTAAAGCTTATAACGTAATAGGGATTCGCTTAGCCGTTCTAGCAATTGATTCGCTAGGAGGAATGCATGATTGTGGTATTCTACTATTTCACATGGTAAGCCTTTACTAAAACCCCTTCGCCTCTATGGTCAGAGAAGCATCTATTCCAAGAAGGGATTCTGATAAATACTCATACAAACATACTCCTCCCCCAAGAACTATAATTTTCTTGCCTATCGGGTAACCATTCCAAGCGAAAGGGCATATTCTATATGAAGGCCTTCCATTGAGAAAAAGATTTCGAAAAGATGGAGAAAAGCCAGAATTTTAGAACGACATTCATCTTTCAATTAGACTTCCTATCCCTTATTCTATGAAGAACATTGCATGGCTATTGACATTCCTCCTTCTAGGGGGCTCGGCCGTTCAGGCACAAAAAGACTATACTTTCAAAAAACTCAACCGTCTATCGGGTAAGCTTCGTGAGATTTCAGGATTGTACATTGAGAATGAGAACAGAATGTGGGGACATAATGACAGTGGAAGCGATCCTGTCATTTGGGCCTTTGATGCATCGGGCAATATCGTGGATTCGATTTACTTCCATGACGCGCCTGCTGTGGATTGGGAGGATATAACCCATGATGATGAGGGGAATATCTATGTGGGGGATTTCGGCAATAACCGAAACAAACGCCAAGACCTCGCTATCTATAAGTATTCGCCCAAGGATGGGAGCGTGAGCAAAATCGCTTTCTCCTATGCAGACCAAACGGCTTTTGCCCCAGAAGAAAAGAGCGCGTGGAACTTTGATTGCGAGGGATTTGCTTGGCACAATGATTCCCTCTATTTGTTCTCCAAAAACAAAATGAGCTATGGCAATTACTATACGAAAATGTATGTATTGCCTGATAAAGCAGGAACCTATGAAGTGGCTCCCCGCGATAGCATATTGTTGGAGGAGCGGGTCATTACGGCTGCGGCCATTAGCCCCGATGGATCGAAAATCGCATGGGTTACCTACGACCTTGTTAAGTTTATGGGATTGCCTCGCTTTAAAGCATCACTCATTGTCTCTTCAGGCTTTGAGGATGACAATTTCTTGCAAGGCAAGCTAGAATGGTATCGTTTGCCGAAGCATGGAACGGCTATGCAATATGAGGCCGTGGATTGGCTGAACAATGATACCATGTATATTGGGGCGGAAATGAGTTGGTTGTTTGGAGCGCGGATTGATGTGTTCCAATGGAATGAAGAGTAGGGTGGAAGGACACTCAATGATTTACGGAAAGCTTCTCTTTGCCAATTGGGTGAAGGGAATTTTTCTGTTTTATAAGAGCAATTTTCTACTGGATTCTCCCTTTCCAAATCTCACAATTGTGGATTAGCTTACTCTATCTCAATCGAATATGTCCTATCTTGCTATTTTAGAATCCCAATTATAACAAAGATGAGAACACGAATTTCTCCTATAGTCGGATTATTTCTATTATTTTTCCCCTTATGGACTTCGGCACAAAACCTTGTTCAGGTGATACAAGACGAAATGGAGTTTGAGCATATCCCTTCCGTATCCGCTTGTATTGTCAAAGATGGCGAAATAGTATGGATGCAATCCTTTGGCTTTGCGGATGTACAAAATAATGTTGCTGCTACGCCCCAGACTCCCTATTTACTTGCTTCCGTATCTAAAACCTTCACTGCTACGGCTCTTATGCAAGCAGTAGAAGAGGGACTAATTGATTTAGAGGCAGACGTAAATACCTACCTTCCATTTAGTCTGCGCAATCCCGACTATCTCAATATCCCTATTACGGTCAAACAACTCATGACGCATACTTCTTCCATTCAAGACAATTGGGCTGTAATGGAGGATTACTATACCTATGGAGCCGATCCAATTCTTTCGCTTTCCGCAGTGATGAATATGTATTTTGATCCTTTAGGGGCAGATTTCTCCAGTGATAACTTCCTCGGAGGTGCACCAGGTACTGTCTATGAATACACCAATATGGGGAACGCCCTCCTTGGGTACTTAGTCGAGCGCGTTACCAATGAGCCTTTTGAGACCTATTGCGATGCGCATATATTTGAACGATTGTGTATGGAGAATACCTCATGGAAGCTATCCGATTTTGATACTACCATTTTGGCCATTCCTTATAAATGGCAGGGAGGCGAATTTGTGGCTTATCAGCACTATACCTTTGCCGATTATCCGAATGGAGGGCTCAGGGCTAGTATTGAAGATCTTGCCCATTACCTCATTGCCTATCAACAAAATGGAATCTTCGGAACTGATACCCTTCTATCGCCTAATACAGTGGCTGGTATGCTAACGCCTCAGGTTCTGAGTGTAGATGCTACACAAGGATTGGTGTGGTATCTGGATGAATTCTATCCTGATGGTTCAAATCCTGTCAGTCTATGGACACACAATGGAGGAGAAAGTGGCGTTTCTACAGACATTATCCTGTATCCTTCTCATAATGCAGCCATTGGAATCATTACCAATGGAGAAGGGGACAATTCTTATATGGTAGATGCCCTATTGGCTGAAGCCGAAACCTTGGTTAGCACAGGGGCAGGAAACCCTACTTGTTCGGTTACCTCAATTGACGAATGGGAGGACGAGAGGGCATCTATCCAACTATACCCCAATCCCGTCCGAACGGTCATTTTTCTAGAAGAGGTTGCCCCACATACCTCCTTTGCTATCCATAACTTACAAGGCCAAATCGTTAGCCTTGGAAAGGTTGAAACGAATCAGATTGAGGTCGAATTTTTACCAACAGGTATGTACATCTTTTCCATTGACGGAAAACACCAACGTTTCATTAAACAATAACTCGTTTATATACTCCATGCTCCTTGGCTAGGAGTGAACATACAATAAGGGTTTCGCAATGTATTATGCGAAACCCTTATGCTTTCTATTCTAGGATGTGAATCGGTATGTGAGGGCTTATCCCTCCTTCACAAGTTTGCGTAATTCGCGTACCCGCTTCCGTACCTCAACAGAGTATAAACTCCCTGGAAAAGTACTTAAAAAACTGATATAGAGCTTCAACGCTTGTTCATGATCCTTCATGGTATAATCATAGATTCTGGCTTTGGTATAGAGGGCGTCATCCCCATAAATATCTTCCTTATAACTCTCTAATACCTTATCAATAAAGCCTAAAGCCGTCGTCACATCATTGAGTTTGATGTATACATTGACCTTTTCCCAAAGGATTTCATCGGATAGGGGATGATTTGGAAAGTTGTACGCAAGGCTATCAAGGATAGACAGTGCTTCATCAAAATTGCGTTGATAGACTAGCAATTGGGCGCTGGCGAATATCTCTAAGGCCGTAGTTGTACTATCAAGCCCCGTATTGTCCATGATAAGGAGATTCAATTTGATGGCATCATTAGATATATCATTGGAAGTATTGTCCTTAATAGAGCCTAAACGAGCCTGTGAATACTCAAAGTCTCCTTTGTAGTAAGATAATTGGGCGAGTTTATACTTCGACAATGCCCCAATTTGCCGATCCTTAAAGATATTTTCTACTTCTGTATAGGTAAGCTTAGCTTTGTTGTATTCCTTTTGCATCAGCAAAATATCGCCAATAAGCAATTTGGCCTTAGCCCAATCATTCCGACCAATCTTTTGATCCACAATTCCATTTAACTCGGTAAGAGCTGTTTGGAGATCGAATAGATAGAAGACCAATAGGTTGGATCGTCTATAGATGGCATTAAAGTATTGAGGTTGTCTCCCAAATTCTTCCAAGAGAGTTTCATAGGTCATAACAGCTTCTCGAATAGCCGTTGTATCATAGGGGATTTGATCGAACGCCTTGAGTTCGCTATTGACTGCCTTTTCGATATGGGCTAGATAGAAGTACCGACTTTCTTTCTTTTTCTCAATGATATAGTCATAGGCTTTATTGGATAGGGTATACTTTTTACTGTTTCGCATGGTTTCAGCGAATTTATATACCCGATTTCCATCCTCCTTGAAGAATTTGTCCAATGACTTCACTTGGGTAAAAGCCTCATAGAAATCCTCAGCCATGACATAAAACTCAAACAAGATAGTTCGTAGTCCTTTATCAGAGGGCTTGCGATCAATGGCTTGAATCAATGCCCTTTCAATATCCTCTCGAGAATCATCATTGACCATATACAGAATGTTCATATTAGAACTGCTCTGGTTATTGGGATTCTCGTAGTAATCGTTCAGATACTCATTTGTGGCCTTCTCATACTCTCCTTGCTGGAAATGGATGTTGGCAATCTCTGTAGCAAACAAAAAGCTGGCTTTCAGTTTTTTACGCCCTTGCTGATAGGTCGAAAGTGCTTCATCTAATTTGCCTTCTTTATAGAATAACGCCCCAATTTGGGAGTAATCCCCTTGGCTTTTGAGTTGTTTTTGGATGACATCTTCGAATAGCGCATTGGCTTGATCGAAATCTCCCACTTTCTCATATACCCGACCTTGGTACACGGCATATTGAGGGCTATTGGGGTTTCGCTTGATTTCTTTGTCTAGGAATTGCAGGGCCTTATCAAATTGGCCTAGTTTTTCATGGCACCCAACGATGCGGATAACGAATTTTTCTTGGGGGCCTTTCTTATGGACTTTCTCAAAAAGTTCTAGGGCGGATTCATATTCGCCATCTAGGTAATATTGTTCTGCTAATGCGGCTTCTGCACCGACTTGGGCTGATAAAGTTCCTGATATAAGGGTTAGAACGATGAATAGGAGGCTCAATCTTTTCATAATCGAATTTCGAAATATGGTTGAAACTATGAAGCTTTTCTTCAAATATGTTTCCAGAAAACACTTTTCTCTATTATTCCTACGAATTTCTAAGAAGAATTACTACAAGTATAGACAAATTTATTGGTTAAAAGTCTCACTCGTTTATACTTCAATTTTTGGATAGCTAGGAATCAATGGTCTTACATGATGAAGAACATCGCTATATTTGGATTTACAACGAATTTTAAGCATCTTTGGAATTGACAGTGGATGTTTAACTAACCTCTTAATGACTCCATGAATTAACCTACCCATTACTTCCTCCCTATAGTGATAACGACCCTTTGCAGTGTGCAAAGGGTCGTTCACTATAGAGAGGTTTTTTATAAAGAGGCTTCATTTATCCAAATTCAATTTCTACATCTGATGAGATAGGGTGCGCTTGACAAGTGAGAATATAGCCTTCCTTCAGCTCATCATCTGAAAGCCCTTCTGTTTCATCCATAGATACAATTCCACTAAGAAGCTTTGCCCGACAGGTGGTACAAATTCCTGTTTGACAGGCATAAGGTGGATCAATATCCGCTTCTATGGTTGCATCCAATATATATTCACTTGCTTTTACATGTATGCTATGGGTTTCGTCATCTAATAAAACGGTAATCGTTTGATCGATGATTTCCTGTATGTCTCCAGCTTCTTCTTTCGGTGTATTTAATTGATTTGCAGCTTCTTCCTCTGTCGGAATAGGAGCAGAGTACAATTCTCTAAATACATCAAAGGGATTGACTGCATGCTTCTCTAAGGCAGCTTGAGCCGCGTTCATCATAGGAGAAGGCCCACAGATATAATAGAACTTTCGGAACTCATCGACCATGAACAAATCCGAAATCAATTGATATACCCGATCTTTGTCTAATCTCCCTACTAAGCCGTCCCAGTTCTCATCTGCTTCATCGACTGTATGCACAACTGTTAGGCGGTCACCATATTGCTCCTTAAGCGCGTTCAATTGATCATAGAAAATGATAGAGGCACGGTCGCGGTTTCCATACCAAAGGGTCACTTTGCTATTGGGTTCTTCCTGTAATACAGTCTTTAGAATAGACATGAGAGGAGTAATTCCGCTCCCTCCTCCTATTAAGATATAGTGCTTCTTATTGTTTGGGTCAATGTCTATACAGAATTTTCCCATGGGAGGTAGAGCTTGGATAGTATCACCAACTTTGGCATAATCTCTTAGGTAGTTGGATACGCGTCCACCTTCTACTCTCTTTATCGTTACGCTTAGAAAATCGTCTGTAATGGGCGAACTAGAAAAAGAAAAAGCCCTTCTCAGTTCTTCATCTCCTACTTTAACCTTTATGGTTAGGTACTGGCCTGGCTTATAGGTAAAGATAGAAGGATCTGGATTCTGAAACATAAGGGTATATGCATCAGCTGTCTCATCTTTTATATTGATAATTGGTAAGGTATAATACCGAATTCCCATATGCTATATGCTTTTTTGGTAATAACCCATATGTCGGGTAGTTGTTTACAAAGGTAACAAAGCTGTAGAGATACACAATGGTTTTATATGCTTCCTATCTGTGAGAATGCTAGAAAGAAAAGAGCTAAATGTAATATTTTCGCCTTTTTTGTCGGTGAAAATCAGTAAGTTTCAAAACTTATTGAAACTTCTATACGTCTTATTGATAAAGAGTAATTCGAAACAACATTCGAGCTTATATACGCTCCACTCAACTAAATTGAATGTATTATGAAAGTATCTGTGCCTAAGACCAATCAGCCCCGGGTCATTATTATAGGAGGGGGATTTGGAGGGATTACCTTGGCGCAAAGCTTAAAGAAGCAAGCCGTTCAAGTAGTCATGTTTGATAAAAACAACTATCATACATTTCAACCTCTACTATACCAAGTGGCTACAGGAGGATTAGAACCCGATTCTATTGCCTTCCCAATTCGACAGATATTTAAGAAGCAGGATAACTTTATTTTTAAAATGGCTGAGGTCGAAAGTGTTGATCCTGAGTGCAATATTTTATATACCTCTCTTGGCGAAATCGAATATGATTACCTAGTCATTGCGACAGGTAGCCGCACCAATTTCTTCGGGATGACACAAGTCCAACAACATGCCGTTGGGATGAAGAATATACCCGAGGCTCTTGACTTGCGTAGCCTGATTCTACAGAGTTTCGAACGGGCAAGTAATGAGCAAGACTTAGAAATCAAGAGTACCCTTATGAAGTTTGTGGTGGTAGGAGGAGGCCCTACAGGAGTCGAAACGGCAGGAGCACTCGCCGAATTGAAGAAGTTTGTACTCCCCAATGACTACCCTGAGCTGGATATGCGCCAAATGGAAATACACCTAATAGAGGGAGGAGATAAGTTGCTTGGCGGCATGACAGAAGAGGCTTCTCAAAATGCCCTTAAGGCTCTAGAAAAATTAGGGGTGAATGTCATTTTCCATACATATGTGACCAATTATGATGGAACTACAGTCGAGACGAATACCAATAAGGCCTTCGATGCAGGAACGGTCATATGGTCTGCGGGGATTGTCGGAAATGTCATTGAAGGTCTTGATAAGGCGATTCTGAAGGGAGGTGGCCGAGTTGAGGTGAATAGAATGAACAAAGTAACAGGCTATGATAACATTTTTGCAGTTGGGGATGTTGCTCATATGGCTACCGAGGCTTACCCAAATGGGCATCCACAAGTGGCTCCCGCAGCTATCCAACAAGGGGGCTTATTAGGCAAAAATATTGGCCGAATACTGAAAGGAAAAGAACTAAAGCCCTACATCTATTATGATAAGGGTAGTATGGCAACAATAGGCCGCAATAAGGCGGTAGTGGATTGGAAGAATATGCACTTTAAGGGCTTTATCGCTTGGATGATGTGGATGTTTATTCACTTACTATTCTTACTAGGCTTTCGAAATAAGCTCGTTGTCTTTGTGAATTGGATTTGGAGCTATTTCACCTATGATAAAGGAACTCGTTTGATTATTCGACCTTTTAAGAAGCTAGCTCCCCAACAAAAAGAAAAAGTAACTGCTTGACCTGTTTCTCATATCATTTATAGTGTTAAGTTTGATAAAGACCGATTTCTGTGTAAATCGGTCTTGTCATATATAAGGAAATGAAGAAAATCCCTCCCCAAATATATAAGTATTGTGCCTATCAAGAACGATGCAAACGGGAAGTCCGAGAGAAGTTGCTGACCCTTGGTTTGGAACCTGAACATTTAGAGGAAGCCATTGCACATTTAGAAGCGCATCGGTTTTTGGATGAAAGCCGTTATGTGAAGAGCTTTGTAAGGGGTAAATTCACTTTCCAACATTGGGGACGTAGGAAAATTGCATTTGAACTATCAAAAAAAGGGATTCCCGCACACCTTATTGAGGATGCCTTGGCGAATGAGATTGATGTAGAGGCGTATGAGGCTTGCCTGATTCGGCTTATTCGACAAAAACGAAAGCAATACAGAAAGGATGATGCTTATAAACAACGCCAGAAAATTGCTCGTTTCCTTACACAAAAGGGCTTTGAATGGGATGCTTTTCGCGCTTTATTGGAGGAAGGCTAAGGTTTCTCATAGAGTATTAACTTCACCCTTCCTTTATGTAGATGCTTTTTAACCTTCCATTGAGTATGTAACAGATTGAGCTCTTCGTCTGAGAAATCATTGAAGATATTCGAATATAGTATGTAGGGGAGTTGTTTGAAGTCCTTAGGGGAAAAGCTTCTTGTATCCCCATTGAGGTACATAGCATCATTCGATGCGAGATTAGGGAATTCGCTTCCAATTTGCTGCATCGGAATCCCTTCCGTATCTATATACGCAATCATTTGCTCTCGCAAAGAAAAGTAAGGCCAATGTGCAGGTGTTGCATCCCAGCCTTTAGCAATATGATCAGGATAGACCCAGAAGCTTCCTGTCAGAAGCCCAAGGATGGCAATGCCTACTAGCATTTTTTGCATGCGAGGCTGAAAAAATTGTTGGATGCAAAAGAGTGAGAATAGGATGAATAGTAGGTAGAAGATGAGGTAGTATCGGTGTGCAATGGAATTGGAATAGGGGATAAACAAAAGGCTATAGAACAAGGGTAGGGGTAAGACAACGCTTCCCCACCGAATCAAGGATTGTGCATGTCCCTTCAATGATTTGTGAAAGATAAGTCCCAATATCCCTATGCCAACAGGTATCCATAGGAAGACTCGCCCGAAGTCCCAGCATCTCCATAGAATGATGCCTATGTTCCGAGCCATCCCTTTGATTCCAAGGAGTTGTTGAGAGGCCTGCCAAGGAGAGTCAGGGTTTATGACCCAATATCCCTTGAGTTGATAGTGATACACATAGTATGCCCCTGCGAAAAAGAGGGGAAATAGGTAAGGAGCAAGCCACTTTAAGGAGGGGAGGCGTTTGTATTTCAGCCAATACAACCCCGTATCTGTCAAGAAAATAGCAGGAATCGCCAATGTTCCTCTTAAATAAATGAGAGATAAGGCCGTTAAAGATATATAAAGCCCTATACGTTTTTCTCGAACGATGAGGCTAAGGCTCCATAAGAAACAAAAAACGAGGGGTATATCAATTGCGACCATACTTGCTTGTGCCAATAGGGTGGGTTCCACCAGAAGGAGTAACATGGCTATAGGAACCCATTGACTTTGTAGTAAGTGTTTGGCCAATCGTAGAAAGTGATAACTGATACCAACCAAGAAGGGAAATATTGCCCAATGGCTTGCAGTTAAGTGCCGCCCAAACAGTTCCCAGACACCTGCTATATATATGCTAAAAGTCGGGGGCAATTGGTCTCGGTTTTTGGGTAGATCTAACGAAAAGGTTGTTTGTGTATAAAAGATATGAGCAATTTTAGCATTGAGAATGCTGTCCCAGAAGAAGGGGAAGGCACTGCTCCAGTGTATCAATACCCCCCAAAACAAGACAGAAACCCCCAATATGAAGGAATCTCGTTGGGTCCAATAGACCGCTAAAAAGTTCGAAGACTTTGTCATGGGATAAGGATTACTAAAAGGTGATTCTCATAATCAAAAAGGTTCTGGAACAATTATTGGCCAATTTTACTCTATACATAAGGTCTAATAAAATTTCGTTTTGTCAAAACATAACTTTTTGTATAAAATGCGAGGGTGAAGTGCTTCCCCTATATTTCTGATCAATTAGCTTACAATTAAAACTTATTGGAATTAAACTATGCTGCGATTTAGCCTTAGCATCATATTATTCATGATGATGTATTCGCCCCTCCACGCCTATTTCTTTTCAATTAAAGGAAATGCAAGCGGCTTAGATACCGAGATTATTCGGTTGCGATGCCCTGCATGGATTGAAGACCAAGTTGTACAACTGGGTGATAGCGGTAAATTTAGCTTTTATGGTGAATTTGAATACCCCCTCATGTTAAGCATTCTGTATGGGGAGGGCATGCAAACGATAAAAGCAGATATGTTCGTAATGGAAGATATCATGATTGATGCACGTTTATTCTTGGAAAATGAAATCGAGAATATCTTCTTACGGGTTGCAGACCGTAGAAGCATTGGGTTTAAGAAGGCAAAAGATTATATGGATCAGATGTATATCGCCCGTGGAACAAGTATGTCTACCATTAATGCAATCCCTACCCGAATTGAATCCATGCCTAATATTGGAACAGATGTCTATACGCATGTGTATGGTATCACTGAGAAGTTGAACTATATCTATACCCTGAAGACTCGTTATGGGCAGCACTTTGAGCAATCCATTTTTGATATGGAAGATTTTCGGCAAGTGCCCATTAATGATGAACGCTACTTAGGTTTTGAAGCCTATAAGAATATCATGACGGTATACAATGAGCATAAGATTCAGGAGTCAATCAAGTGGTCGGGGAATCCATATCCTGGCTTTAAAGATAAAGTGATGATACTCGAACAATATGCAGAGGAGATTCCGAAGGTTTTGCAATTTGAGATCCTTAAGAATCTATTGAACCGTTATACATATACTGCTTTGTCTACTGAGGATAAGGTAGTTTATAAGGAGAAAATCATTCGTTTAACGACGGATTTTCCCCATAATGCAGATGTGGCTAAGATGCATGATGAATTGTTATCTATCATTTATTCTTTGGAGAATAAACCTGCTCCTCATTTTGAATTGGAAGCCAGCAATGGGGTAATGAAATCCCTAACTGACTGGAAGGGTAAGTTTATATTGTTGGATATGTGGGGGTCTTGGTGTAAGCCCTGTCGCGTTCATAACTTGAAATTGGTCGAGTTACACCAGATTTGTAAGATGAATGATATTGATGTTGAGTTTATTAGCATCTCAAATGATAAAGATAGACTTACATGGAAGAATGCAATTGCAACAGATAGAATGGAATGGACTCAGTTATTGGCTGATGATCTCTTCTTGAAAAATTATAATATTCGTGAATACCCAACTATGATGTTGGTTGATGGAAATGGTATGGTCAAGAAAGTGGCGCCCTCCATTTCTATGGATGACCTTATTCATTATATATATGTAGATTCTGGTCAATAGCCTTAAGAATCTGTTGGGTAAATCAAAAAGGGAATCTTCTTTAAAGAAGATTCCCTTTTACGTTTTACTACATTGAAGCAAGGAAAACCTTAGTGCGTCACATTGCAACGTGGAAGTTTTACCGCGACTTTTTCGATTTGATAGGGAGTCAAACGGTTAAATGAAACGTCGAGTGTGCGCAAGCGTCCTAGTCCTCCCACCCAAGTAGGTACTTCAACCAACCGATTCTTTCCTAAGTATAGACTTTCGAGATGACGAAGGTCCTTGAGCTGCTTAGGAACGGCTCGTAGGCGGTTGTTATAAATATATAGATGCTGGAGATGACGAAGGTCTCCAATTTCTGGAGGTAGTTCTTTAAACTTATTGTTATTCAAGTTAAGTACTTGGATATGAGGAAGCTTGCTAAGTTCAGCAGGTAATGCTTTTAGCTTTTTCCCTTCCAAAGATAACTTGTACACATTCTCAGGATCCTTAAGGGCTTCGTTTATATCATAATACCATTTGGCAGATTCGAGCTGATTGGCATCAAGCATTCGATGCTCTTTCGGTTCTTCTTCTACACTGTCCTGAGCAAACATCCCTGAGATGGCCAGGGATAGGCATAAGAGTATGATGTAAGTTTTATTCATACGCAAAGGTAATTTAACAACTCAAAGTTAAAATTATTTTTGAACGAATTGAAGCGAAGACGCTATTGTTTTGACAAATTCCTTGTGGAATAAAAAAGAAAGTTTACTGATAGTCAATTTTATGGAGTGAATTTATGAAAATAATTCAATAGGATTGTTATCCATATACAGGATAAGCGTTACATCTTCAAGCACTTAACGAATTATTAATGAAGGTAGATTGCGAAAACGGAAAGGAAAGCGTAAATTTGCACAGATTTTTTATAGCAATAAATACAAATCAGAAATATGGCAATTTCGGCAAAAGATGTAATGCGCTTACGTAAAATGACTGGCGCAGGAATGATGTCTTGCAAGAAGGCTTTGAAAGAAGCTGATGGTGACTTTGAGAAGGCAAAAGAAATCCTTCGAAAGAAGGGCCAGAAGATTTCATTGTCTCGTGCAGACCGTGACGCAAATGAAGGGGCAGTATTTGTAAGAGTAACTGAAGATGGAACGAAAGCTATTATGTTCTCACTAGGTTGTGAGACAGACTTTGTAGCAAGAGGAGCAGATTTCCTTGGAGTAGGAAACTCAATCGCAGATTTAGCATTGGCCAATCTCCCTAGTGATTTGGCTGCTTTACAAGCATTGGATTTGAATGGCAGAACTGTAGCTGCAACACTTGTAGATGCAATGGGGCGAATTGGAGAGAAAATTCAGATTGGTTCATATATATTACTAGAGGGCGACACGGTTATTCCTTACATTCACCCAGGAGCGAGAGTAGGAGTGGTTGTTGCTTTTGATGGTGTAGAGGGAGCAGACTTGTCAGTATTGGGTAAAGATGTTGCGATGCAAATTGCGGCAATGAAGCCAATTGCTGTTGGAGAAGCTGATGTGCCTGCAGATGTAAAAGCAAGAGAATTGCGCTTAGGCCGTGAGCAAGCAGAACAAGAAGGAAAGCCAGAGAAAATCTGGGATCGCATTGCACAAGGAAAATTGAAGCGTTTTATGAAGGACTATACATTGCTTAATCAAGCTTTTGTAAAGGATACTTCTAAAACGGTTGGAAAATACATCAAAGAACATGGGAAGTCCTTGAGTGTAAAGGCCTTCAAACGTATGCAATTAGGTGCATAAAAAAGAGAGTTTTTTAACTCTCTTTTTTTATAATATGATGCTGTAGCTATACAACATCATATTTTCTATATACCACATAAATAAAATTAAATATGAGACCTGCAACGAGACCAAGCTACAAACGTGTATTGCTCAAGTTAAGTGGAGAGGCTTTGGCGGGTGGACGTGCTTTCGGGATAGATCCTGATACATTAAACCTATACGCTAAGCTCATAGTTGAAATTAGTAATATGGGAGTTGAGATCGCCATCGTTGTAGGGGGAGGAAATATTTTCCGTGGAATTCAAGGAGCGAATGAGGGGATGGCACGTGCGCAAAGTGATTATATGGGGATGTTGGCGACGGTGATTAATGGAATGGCACTCCAAGATGCATTGGAGCGGGCTGGAGGACAAGTACGGCTACAGTCTGCTTTGGAGATGGAGCGGGTTTGTGAGCCTTATATTCGGCGCAAAGCGATTCGTCATTTGGAGAAGGGTCGTATTGTTGTATTTGCTGCAGGAACGGGCAATCCTTACTTCACTACAGATACAGCTGCCAGTTTACGCGCTATTGAGCTAGAAGCTGAGGTTGTATTGAAGGGAACACGTGTGGATGGAGTATATACAGCGGATCCAGAAAAGGATTCTTCTGCTGTAAAATTTGATTCGATTTCTTTCGCAGAAGTATTGAGAGATCGTTTGAAGGTGATGGATATGACGGCCTTTACACTCTGCCAAGAGAATGAACTCCCAATCATTGTGTTCAATATCAATGAGCCAGAGAATTTGAGACGTATTGTACAGGGCGAGGTAGTAGGAACATTGGTTTCATAAGGTGAAATTGATTGCTTTCAATTTAAGCTATTGCATATCAACTAAATCCTGTTTATTTTAACAGGATAAGCCTCAAAAACGAGGTGTTTTTAAGAGGTTTCCCTCTAAAGAAATTGTCATCACATTATTTAACTAAAGAAAAGAGAAAAATGGACGGACGCATAAAAAGGGTGGTGGATGCTGCATCTAAAAGTATGGATAAAGTCATTGACCATCTTCATAAAGAATTAAGTACAATTCGAACAGGAAAAGCAACGACTTCTATGCTTGATAGGGTTAAGGTAGACTATTACGGAAATCCTACTCCAATCAATCAAGTAGGGGCAGTCTCTACAGAGGATGCGCGTACAATTATTGTTAAGCCTTGGGAGAAAAAGTTGATTCCTGCAATTGAAAAAGCGATACTCGCCGCTAATCTAGGGGTTACTCCTCAAAATGATGGAATTATTGTTCGGATTACTGTGCCTAGACTGACAGGTGAGCGACGTAAGCAGTATGCAAAGGATGCGAAGAAAGTAGGAGAGAATGCAAAAGTGGGCTTGAGAAAGGCTCGCAAAGATGCGAATAATGCTTTTAAGCAGGCAAAGAAGAATGGCGTATCTGAGGATGCGGTTAAGAAGGGAGAAGAAGAGTTGAAGAAGGTTATAGACGATTATGTAAAAAAGATCGAAAAAATCTATAAGCAGAAAGAAAAGGAGATTATGACTATCTAGTTTACTCCGTCGTTTTCTCATTGATATAATCAAAAGCGTCTCCCTCATTACCCATAAGGTTTTGAGGGAGACGCTTTTATATACACAAGGGAGCTTAATTAAGCTCCTTCATCTGAGTTCTTTTCTGTTCTATTTTCTTTGGTATTCATCGGGATAATTTCAGATCGATTTCCATCATGATTGGGATCAAAGAAATGGCGGTAGGTATAGTGCTTACGAATCATCTTTGCTCCTACAGCATCGTGAAGCCTTCTCATTTTCGGGTTGAAGTCTCCTACCCAACTGAGTTCGATTGATTTAAAGCCCATCTTCTTTACATCCTCAATAGAGGATAGAATAAGGCCTGCGTCAAGTCCCATTTTTTGAAATTTGGGTTTGATTCCCATAATTACCACGCGGGCGTGGTTCAGGATATCCTGCTTACGATACCATTCAAATTCATTTCTCTTTCTCCAAAGGAAGAGGAGTTTTTGGAAGATATTGAATTTCCCTTTGAGGGGTTTGAATATTTGGTTAAGGTCTGGGATACAGATGATAAAGCCAGCAGCCTCCCCATCGACGTATACAAATGGAAGGAAGAGAGAAATGGCAATTCGGCTGAATTCCTTCTCAAACTTACGCATCTGCTCATCCGTTATGGGAGTGAAGTTTTCATGGAATTGCCAAGCGTCGTTGTACACTTCTTGGAACGCCTTTGCAAAGTCATGAAAGTTATCAGGAGTAGGGTGGCGAAAATCTACATTAGATTTACTGAACACACGTTTGGCGATACGGAAGAATCGTTCTGGCATGGGATTGAGTAGGTTGAGCTCGTTGGAAACTTGCTCAAAGAACATTTTAAACCCATAGTTTTCCCATAGCTTTTGGTAGTATGGTGGATGGTAGGGCATCCCGAATGCGGGTTGAGTAAAACCGTGTACCAGTAGCCCCCAATATCGATCATTTTCGCCAAAGTTGATAGGGCCATCCATGGCTTCCATCCCTCTCTCTTTTAGCCATGATTTGGCTGTATCGAAGATGGTATTGGCGACATCTTGGTCGTCAATTGATTCGTAGAATCCGATGCCTCCTGTAGGAACCTCGTAATTGCCAGCCTTCTTTTTGTTAATGAAAGCAGCTACTCTCCCAATTAGATTTCCATTTGCATCGCGAAATATCCAACGAGTTGCGATACCATGTCGGAAAAATGAGTTCTTTTTAGGATTAAAGATTGCTTGTATTTCCTCATCTAAGGGAGAAACCCAGTTCGGATCGTCTTTATATATAATGTGAGGGACTTCATAAAAAGCTTTTCGCTGAAAATAGCTTTTTACCTCTTCTATTCTAATGCTCATAGTGCTTTATTACTTCGGGGTAAGTAATCTTTTCAGTCAAGATAGGCGAAATTACAATATTAACTGGTTTTTAATAGAGGTAAGGAGATTTTTTTATGGCTTATGGTTGGGCGAAGAAGCCACGAGGGAGAATCCGCCCATATGTTGTTTTATAGGTATACCATCTACCTGAGGTTGTTTTTTGAACATAGAAGCACATGGTATCAGAAGAATTGAAGCGTTCTGAGAAACCCTTAAACATGAGAGCTCCTCTTTCGAGGCTTTTATCATAGTGGGTTGAGATGAGTTCTAAATCTACAAGACCTGGAAATCTATCTTCTAGATCTTCTCCTTGGAGCCAAGACTCGGCGACTGCCTCAAGCTCTGGGGAGCTTGGCAGGTTTGCAGGATGATAATGCCCTGATACTTGTTCGTTTAAGAAGAAAAGGATATGCCCTTCAGATTCGTCGATACCATCTATGAGCCATTGCTTATTCTTCTGTTGCACGAGGTATAGATATACCTCATCGGCTTTTCGGTCTTGTATATATACGCCCAATGTGAGAACGGCTCTTTTGCCTTCAACTCGACTAGCTTGTTGATGAAAGATGAGCTTTTTTCTGACGCATTGATCATACATTTTCTTCCCAGAATCGTATTCACTATTCCAAAACTCGGATGTACAGAGCTTTCGAACCTGGTTCATGTTCTCATTTTGGACGCCTTTCATCCAGTCTTTTACAACTTGGTCTTGAGCATATAGAGAATGGCTTAGGGATAGAGCGCAGAGAATATATAAGGAAAGAAGTACCTTTTTCATGTAATTCAATCTAAATAAGACTTCTAATGAATTGTTTCGGTAAGGAAACAAGAATATTATTCTGAAACAATATACGGAATAATCGGCTTATGTATTTGGCTACGATTTAGATTAGTTCTAAATTGGCATTCCAAACCATACATTCTTATGCAAGCACTTCCTTTACCCTCTTTGAATTTAGGAGAATCAGCAAAAATCGTTGCGATCCATTCGTCAGAATTACAATTGGCTTTAATGAAGTTGGGAGTGATGAAAGGGGACCAGTTCCGCTTGTCGAATATTGCTCCTTTAGGTGACCCCATTGCGATAGAAATAAATCGTACCAAGATTTCTATTCGAAAGCGAGATGCAGGGAATATCATGGTGAGCAGGGGTGGGGAATAAGCGTATGTTGTATTTAGGATAGGCGAATGACTACACATAAAAAAGTCGTATTAGTAGGAAATCCTAATGTAGGGAAATCCTCATTGTTCAATAGTCTGACAGGACTTCGACAGAAGGTTGGGAACTTTTCTGGAGTTACTGTTTCTCGGAAATCAGGCCATTTGCGGATAGGGGATGCACAGATAGAGTTGATTGATTTGCCAGGGACATATACCTTGTATCCGAAGTCGGAGGACGAACGGATTGCGTGTGAGGTTTTGCATAATACGAATCATCCCGATTATCCTGACTTAGCAGTGGTGGTATTGGATGCAACCCAACTGAAAAGGGGATTACTATTGGCTACTCAGTTGATTGACCTACAAATTCCGTTGGTGCTTGCTGTAAATATGGTTGATTTGGCTGAGCAATCGAATGTTCATATTCATTATACTCGTTTGTCTAAGCTCTTGGATGTGCCTGTTGTGGCCGTTTCTGCTTTGAAGGATAGGGGGATAAAAGAGCTGAAACAAGCAATTCAAGATACACATAAGCCATCTAGTAAGCATATTTTAAGTATTCCTAATGGATTTATGCGGTGTGTGAAGGAGGCAAACTCACTAATAGGGGGAACGGTTCCTTATATGGGATATCGGGCATTGATGGATGCTAGTGTATTTGATAAGAAGTATTGGGAGGGATTAGCGAGTTTACAAGCGGAAGCGAATATAGAAGATCCGAAAGCATTGATTTCTAATGAGTTATTGGTGCGATATGACCGAGTTGATGGGATGCTTTCGTATGTCGTGGAAGAGTCTAAGGGACGTTTGGCAGGAATTACACATCGGCTTGATAGAATTTTGCTACATAAAGTATGGGGATATACCATCTTCTTGGGAATACTCCTGCTTATATTTCAGTCTCTATTTACATGGGCAAGTGTACCCATGGATATGATTGATGGAGGAATTGGTGCATTAGGGGGATGGCTAGAGGGAGTATTACCTGAAGGGTGGATTCGGTCACTAGTGATTGATGGGGTTTTAGCAGGTTTGGGGGGAGTCGTAATTTTTATTCCTCAGATAGCATTATTGTTCCTATTTATCTCCTTATTGGAAGAGTCGGGCTATATGTCGAGGGTCGTTTTCCTGATGGATAGGATAATGCAACCATTTGGATTTAGTGGTCGATCGGTAATTCCGTTGATTGGAGGTATGGCGTGTGCAATCCCTTCAATTATGATGACTCGAACGATTCCGAACCCGAAAGAGCGTTTGATTACGATTATGGTAACGCCTTTGATGAGTTGTTCGGCTCGTCTGCCCGTCTATGTACTGTTAATCGCGATGTTTGTGCCTGATGATGCTGTCTTAGGCTTTTTTACATTGCAAGGACTAGTGATGACAGGTTTGTATGTATTGGGCTTTGTGATGGCACTATTGGCAGCATTTGTTTTTAAGACTGCTTTACAGTATAAAGCTGATGGGATATTTGTGGCGGAATTGCCTATATATCGGATGCCTCGTTGGAAAAATGTGGGGATTACGATTTATCAGAAGTCAAAAGAATTCGTAGTAGAAGCAGGGAAGTATATTTTTATTGTGGCGATTGTGCTATGGTTTTTGGCCTCTAATGGGCCTGGGGATACTTTTTCTACGATAGATAAGAAATATGTTCCTCAAATTGAGGCAGCCGAATCAGAGGGGAAAAAGGAGTTAGGAGACGAATTAAAGTATAAACAAGCCTCAGAGAAGTTGGAGAGTTCTTATGCGGGGCGTTTGGGCAAGATGATTGAACCAGTGATTAAGCCTTTGGGATATGATTGGAAAATAGGGATTAGCTTGATTGCCTCTTTTGCTGCTCGTGAGGTATTTGTGGGAACCATGGCGACGATTTATAGTTTGGAAGAACCTGATGTCGAGAATGATACTGAGGGACGTTCATTGTTGATTCGCCGAATGAAAGAGGAAAAAAATGAAAGGGGAGAGACCGTTTACTCTTTGGCTGTTATTCTCTCTTTATTGGTCTTCTATGCTTTTGCAATGCAATGTATCAGCACCCTCGCAGTTACGCGTAAAGAAACAGGCTCTTGGTGGTGGACCTTTGTAATGTTGGCTTATCTAACAGGCTTGGCCTATGTGGCTGCCTTCGTAGTATTTCAGCTTTTTCGATAATGGATACAGACTTTATAGGGCTGAGGAGAATAGAGTTCTAGTCAGGAACAAGTTGAGGAAAACTATCAAGCCCTCATATATAAGGCGCGTTGTTCACGCCTATTCCCAGCTGGGAATAGGCTACTCAAGTGCTTGACCTAGGAATACCCAGTTGGGAATACGCTACTCAAGCACTTGACCTAGGAATACCCAGTTGGGAATACGCTACTCAAGCACTTGACCTAGGAATACCCAGCTGGGAATACGCTACTCAAGTGCTTGACCTAGGAATACCCAGTTGGGAATACGCTACTCAAGTGCTTGACCTAGGAATACCCAGCTGGGAATACGCTACTCAAGCACTTGACCTAGGAATACCCAGCTGGGAATACGTTACTCAAGCGCTTGACCTTCGACTACCCAGCTGGGAATACGTTACTCAAGCACTTACTTAATACAATATCAAATTGCAGCAAGAGTTGGTATTATACCCCCTATTGTGAGATAAAATAGGAGAAAAAGAGGAGGCATAGGACTCAGAAATAGTTTGTTGAAAACTCTTAAAACACAATCTATCAATATTTTGTGATGCTTCATATAAAGTAAAACTTTAAGGTGAGCTAAACAGAAAAGTTGTTTGTTTTTGCTTGTCTTCTTTTTGGTAGATACCTCACTTAGGGAAGGACGGTTTGGGGGCTTATAGTATATACAATAGGGATCTTCCTCTTTTTTACCCCACTTAGAAATAAGGCATATAACCCTTCTTCTTTGTTAATTCTTTTTGTATTTAAGCTTTGCATACATGACTTTATGTATTTAACGGATAATTATATAAGCTTTTTGTTTTGATTTTATTAGTATTTTTGATGTAGATTGTATCGTAAAATCGGTTAATTCTGCTTTGGTAAAAAAAGTGGGGCAAAGTGGGAAAAAGTGGGATAATATTTGTATATTTACCATTGAAATTAAAATCCACTGTTGAAATCTTTAATTGGTGAATATTATTGCAAGCTTGATTCTAAGGGAAGATTCTCGCTGCCAGCAGGTTTGCGGAAACAACTTCCGACGGATCAGCAGAATAATTTTGTCATCAATCGAGGGTTAGACCAATGTTTGGTATTGTTTCCAGAGGATGTGTGGCATGCAGAACTAGCGAAGATACGTTCTCAGAATCAATACGTTGCGAAGAATCGCGCATTCACCCGTATGTTTTTAAACGGAGCAAGTCCAGTGACACTAGATGGTAATGCTAGGGTTTTGGTGACGAAACGTTTGATGCAACATGCAGGCATCTCAAAGGAGATTGTGCTCTTAGGGCAAATAGATCGAATTGAGATATGGGCGAAGCAAGCATATGAAGATTGGTGTATGAACCCTGGGTATGATTTTGAGCGATTGGCAGAAGAGGTCATGTTGAGCTCAGATGACACTCACTAATTACTATTATCTATCAGGGATTTTGGGATTGCTCCTTTGGTTCATATTTGATATGAGCGAAGGGGTATTAGGCGTAGAAGAATAAAATCTTTGAAAATTGGAATATCATAAGCCGGTTTTATTAGAAGAGAGTGTATCATTGCTCAATATAAAACCAGATGGGGTTTATGTAGATGTGACCTTTGGTGGTGGTGGCCACTCACGTTTGATACTCAGTCATTTGAGTGAGAAAGGACGTTTGGTTGCATTTGATAGGGATCAGGACGCCAAAGCGAATTTGATTTCAGATTCACGTTTGGTGTTTGTGCCACGAAATTTTCAGTTCATTGAAGAGGCATTAGCTGCTAGAGAGATCTCTGCTGTAGATGGTATCATCGCAGATTTGGGGATTTCATCGCATCAAATAGATACGGCTCATCGGGGCTTTAGTTTTCGGTTTGATGCGTTAATCGATATGCGAATGGACACAACGCAGGAAGTGACCGCTGCAGATTTATTGAACCATCGTAAGGGAGATGAACTGTTGCGTATCTTTCGTACGTATGGGGAAGTTCCCAATGCGAAAAAGTTGGTTCGAATTATTTGCGAACGTAGGCAGCTGGAAACGATTCGAACAACTCATCAGTTTGAGTCAATCATAGAACGCTGTATTCCTCAAAACAAGCGCGCTAAGTACCTTGCTCAGGTTTATCAAGCGTTACGGATTGAGGTCAATCAAGAATTAGAAGCGTTAAGGGCTTTACTACTGGCAGCAAATCCCTTGTTGTCTGAGGGAGGGCGTATCGTGATAATTGCGTATCATTCATTGGAAGATCGGATGGTTAAACGATTCTTTAGAGCTGGAAATTTTATGGGGGTGATTGCTAAAGATTTCTATGGAAACCCTTTAACCCCTTGGAAATTGATTACAAGAAAAGCAATACAAGCGAATGCCGAGGAAGTGCAGGGCAATTCACGCGCAAGAAGTGCAAGGTTGCGAGCTGCCGAGAAGAAAGCAATTGGATAGAGAAACGAATGGGCTATAGAAACAATGCGAAATACCAAAAGTAGAATAGATAAAAAAGTTACCAAGAAACAACCAGCATCTAAACGTGTATTATCTGCTAAACATGTAGATAACTACTTGAAATTTATGCTATTCCTTGCCCTAATTGGTATGTTTTACATTTGGAACTCTCATTATGCGGAGCGGCAAATGCGAGAATTGGATGAGCTGAAGAAAGATGTAAAAAGCCTAAAATCAAAATACATCATTAAAGAAGCCCAGTTGAGTGCTGGTACACGGTATTCGGAAGTTAGTGGAATGGCGGATTCCTTGGACATGAAATTGACAAAGCTAAGTTCGCCACCTTATAGAATAAATATTGAGGGAGGAGATAAATAACGAATTCTATTTGATTAGTTGTGGCTAAAGTATCTGATAATATACTGGTTCGGGTTTATTGGCTGTTTGCTATGTTCCTATTGTTTGGGATTCTCATCCTATTTCGGGTGAGTTCTTTGCAATTAAACAAAGCAGAATGGACGAGAATGGAAGTAGAGAAGAAAGTCTTCTTTAAAAAAGTGATTGCCGATAGAGGTAATATCCTTGCAGAAGATGGGACAATTCTCGCCACAAGCTTGCCTTTTTACCAGATAGGGATGGATCCTTCTGTGATTGATACGACTTACTTTGAGAACTTCACCGATTCCCTTTCTATCTTATCTAACAAACTCATTGATTATTTTGAGGGAGGCCAAAGAGATTCTACAGACTCTTTGGGGCTCAAGCATTATCATAGGGTTATGGGAGCCTTAGCGAAAGGGCGGCAATATGTAGGCTTGATTCGTAAGCCTATTAATTACCAACAGCTTCAGATGATAAAGGAATGGCCTATTTTGAATGCTGGGCGGTTGAAAGGGGGATTTGTCGTGGATAAGATTCATAATAAGCGTTTCTTCCCTTTTGAGAAGATGGGACGTATTACGCTGGGCTTGTTGAAAGATGATACATTAGGAATTCGAGGGATTGAATATTCATATAATAAAGAACTTAGGGGGAAGGATGGTTTTTTTCTTGCCCAAAAGATTGCAGGAGGATCTTATATCCCCTTAGATAAATATGGTTCTGAGGATGCTGTTGATGGGAAGGATATTGTGACGACTCTAGATGTAAATCTTCAGGATATTGTTGAGACAAGTGTTAAAAAAGCGGTTGAGAAGCATGAAGCAAAATTCGGAACTGCTATACTGATTGAGGTTAATACAGGTAAGATTAAGGCTATTGCGAATTATCCAGAAGAGTATAACCATGCAATTGCTACTCAAATAGAACCTGGTTCAACCTTTAAGTTGGCTTCTGCTGTGGCATTATTAGATAAGGGAGTTGTGAAAGCGACAGACACTATTGACACAGGACAAGGATTTATTGAGTTTGATGATAAAAAGATACGAGATGATTTTGCTTATGGTAAGATTCCCTTTTCTACGGTATTGGCAAAGTCTAGTAATGTAGGAATATCAAAAACGGTTAATCATTACTTTAAAGATAGCATTAACCAATTCTATACATATCTCGACAACTTTGGGTTTAAGGGGCCTATTAACTCTCAAATCGATGGGGAACCTGCTCCTAAAATTATTCGCAAGAAGGATGAAGGTTGGAACCTTGCAACTTTGCCTTCTATGTCAATTGGGTATTCATTAAATGTTACTCCTTTGCAGATGGCCGCATTTTATAATGCAATCGCGAATGATGGGAGATTGATGCAGCCTTACCTCGTGAAAGAGATTCGGGATAATTCGAAGGTTATTCAAAGCTACTCTCCTGTTGTGTTAAATAAGCAGGTGTGCAAAAAAGAAACAGCTCAGAAAGTTAAAGAGCTTTTGCGAGGAGTTGTTGATTTCGGTACAGCGAAGAATATAAAGGACTCACGGGTTCTGTTGGCAGGAAAGACAGGAACAGCAAGGAAGATTGTTGATGGAGAATATCAACAAATTCACCAAGCTTCTTTTGCAGGCTTTTTCCCCGCAGACAATCCTCGTTATACATGTTATGTATTGATTGATGAGCCTTCCGCTGGAGAGATTTATGGATCGCAGGTGGCTGCACCTATTTTTAAAGAGATTGCAGAACAGGTTTATGCGATGGACGTGAACTTAAGTGAGGAGCCTAAACTAGATTCAGGAAAAACAGTGGAGACCCCTCTATTGTATGTGATGAGTCGGGCTTCTGCAGAACAAGTATATAGAGGATTGGGTGAGGAGCTAGGAACTTTAGAGGGAAATAAATGGGTGCATGTGGCACGCGATACAGGTAATCAAGTTATCCTTGCTCCCTGTGAGCCTCAACCCAATCGTATTCCTGACGTTCGAGGGATGTCTGCTAGAGAAGCTTTGGTATTGTTGGAGAGAATGGGGGTGCTTGTTCGGCTGAAAGGGCATGGCCATGTGAAGCGGCAATCTTTATTGCCTGGTTATAAGATCGGAAAAAGAACAACGATTACGTTGTTTTTAGGATAAAATAGAAGTCCTAAAAAACTGAGGGACAGATTTTTAGACTTCTTGTTTGTGCAAATTTAATTGATAAAACGCCATCAGAAAACTTGAGCATATTCTGGGAAAGGTTCGTCCAATAGCTACGTATGGCAAAAGACCCGATACAGTAAATGGACTTGCTTTTGATTCTCGAAAAGTTGAAGAAGGCTGTGTCTTTTTCGCAGTGAAGGGAATCCGAGTTGATGGACATCAATTTATTGATAAGGCGATTGGTAGAGGGGCAAGCGTTATTGTTTGTGAGACATTGCCCGATTCTTTATTGTCTTCGTTCTTTTACATATTGGTGAAGGATAGCCGAGCTGCGTTGGCGCAAATGGCTGCTAATTACTATGGAAATCCAACAGATTCCTTGAAAGTAATTGGTATCACAGGTACCAATGGAAAGACTTCAACCGCGACTTTACTCCATCGACTGTTTAGCGATTTAGGAGAGACTGTGGGGCTAATCTCAACTATTGTTTACAAAGTTGGGAGTATGTCTTATCCGTCTGCTTATACAACACCAGATATCCTACAGCTACAGCAATTATTTGCAGATATGGTTCAGGAAGGGTGTGAATACTGTTTTATGGAGGTCAGTAGCCATGCTTTAGAGCAAGGTCGAGTTGATGGTGTCCCTTTTTCTTTGGCTATATATTCTAATATTTCTCATGATCATATTGATTATCATGGTTCGTTTCAAGCCTATATTAACGCTAAGAAGCGGCTATTTGATGGGTTGTCAAAGGATGCAATTGCTTTGATAAACACAGATGATCGTCATGCGAATATTATGGTTCAGAATACGCGTGGTACGGTGAAACGATATGCCGTAAAGCGAATGGCTGATTATCGGGCAAGGGTATTAGATAATACGATAGAGGGATTGCTGCTTGATATTGATGGCTGGGAGGTATGGTTTCGATTGGTGGGACGTTTTAACGCGTATAATCTTTTGGCTGTTTATGCTACTGCATTGGAACTAGGCTTTGATAAAGAGGAAGTGCTTCGAGTGCTTAGCCGAATGGATGGAGTTCCTGGACGCTTTCAACTGGTACAAGCCCCAAGTGGAAATAAACGCGCAATTGTTGATTATGCGCATACTCCTGATGCTTTAAAAAATGTATTGGAGACGATTCGTGAGGTGAATTCGACTCGTGGCCATGTAATTACGGTAGTAGGATGTGGAGGTGACCGAGATAAAGGTAAACGGCCTAAGATGGCCAAAATTGCACTTGATTATTCTCATCAGGTGATTTTGACATCGGATAATCCTCGAACAGAGAAGCCCGAAGATATATTATTGGATATGTGTAAAGGGGTTCCACGCTCTGCTCAAAACAAGGTTTTTGTTATTGAGAATCGTAAAGAAGCGATTAAGATGGCTTGTCGGTTAGCTGGAACTCATGATGTTATTCTCATCGCAGGAAAGGGGCATGAGGATTATCAAGAAATAAATGGGGTTAAATACCCCTTTGATGATAGAGAGGTGGTTTTGGAATGTTTTGAATTATTTTCGTAGAACCCATAGATAGACTACTGATTGTATGCTTTATTATCTACTTGATTGGCTTGAAGGTATTTACAATATCCCTGGTTTTGGGGTATTCAAATTTATCACCTTTAGATCTGTAATGGCCATTATATTCTCTCTCATCATCTCTGTATTGATAGGGAAAAAAATCATTGATATCCTGAGACGGCGACTCATTGGGGAAAGTATCCGAACGGATGGTCCACAATCTCACTTGGCTAAAAAGGGTACACCTACCATGGGAGGAGTGATTATCATTGCGGCAATTATTATCCCGACTTTGTTATGGGCAGATCTTCGTAATGGATATGTGCTACTTGCTGTCATTGCCACGATGTGGATGGGAACAATCGGCTTTATCGATGACTATATTAAGGTTTTCAAGAAAGATAAAAAAGGCTTACGTGGCACCTTTAAAATTATTGGCCAAGTCACTTTGGGATTGATTCTGGGGGTAACGATGCTGGTGCATCCTGATTTTATGGGGAGCCGAGCGCATATTACTCAACTTCATGTTATCTCTGCAGATAGAGCAATCCGACACTTTGGTTTTAAGACAGGGGACAAACTGGTTAAAATCAATGATGCTGACTTTACTGAGCTTCCTGCGGGAGAAACATATGAAGATTTAGCCACTTATACCGTTGAACGAGAGCGAGATGGGGCTATTGAAGAGGTGATTATTAAGATTGCAGCAGCTAATCGGAAGGATGTTGCGAAGACAATCTTTGGCCCCGCCGACAGGAGTTTTGTGTACAGAACAGACTTCCCTTTCTTGAAACATTATGTGTTCGACTATTCGAATGTGTTTTTCTTGAAGGATTTTGTGAACAATGATTGGCTTGGGTATATCGTCTACCTGTTGGTTGTAGTATTTATTGTAACAGCAGTTTCGAATGGGGTTAATATCACGGATGGTATTGATGGCCTAGCGGCAGGAACCACTGCGATTGCAGGAGCAACTTTAGGGGCACTATCTTATGTATCTGGTAATATTGTTTTCGCCGATTACCTTCATATTAGTTATATCCCTCTTTCTTCTGAGTTGCTTATTTATTCGGCTGCTTTGACAGGAGGTTGCTTAGGATTCTTGTGGTACAATAGTTATCCCGCTCAGGTATTTATGGGAGATACAGGTAGCTTGGCCTTGGGAGGCGCAATTGCTGCATTGGCATTGATGATTAAGAAAGAATTATTGCTACCGATTCTGTGCGGAATCTTCTTTGTTGAATCATTATCGGTTATCCTTCAGGTATCGTATTTTAAGTATACGAAACGAAAGTATGGAGAAGGCCGCCGTATCTTTAAAATGGCTCCCCTGCATCATCACTATGAGCTACAGGGGAATCATGAATCGAAGATTGTGGTTCGCTTCTGGATTGTTGCTTTCTTCCTTGCACTTTTGACGATTGCAACCTTAAAACTTCGTTAGTAGAAATTCTAATAAAGAGAATAGAATGAAAGATACAATTCATGCAATTGTTCAAGATATTCATACTAAGAAGGTAGTTGTTATGGGGGCAGGAGAGAGTGGGGTTGGAGCGGCCATATTGGCACAGAAAAAGGGAGCCCAAGTGTGGGTTTCTGACTATGGAAAAATAAAAGAGAAGTATCAAAAGGTACTAGATATATATAGCATTCCTTATGAAGAGGGAAAGCATACGAAAGAAAAGTTCTTTGACGCAGATTGTATAGTAAAGAGTCCAGGGATTCCCCAAAAGGTTCCTTTTGTGAAGGAGCTAAAGAAGCGAGGGAAGCTAATTGTTTCAGAGATTGAGTTCGCTTCTTGGTTTACGGATGCCTTCATTTTGGCGATAACAGGAAGTAATGGAAAAACCACTACAACAAGTTTGCTCTTTCATATTTTGAAAGCTAATGGGGTGAATGCCGCTATTGGAGGGAATATTGGAAATAGTTTTGCGTATTTGGTTGCGAATAAAGCATACGATTACTATGTGCTGGAAATCAGTAGCTTCCAATTAGAAGATACCTTCCTGTTCCGACCCAATGTGGCTATCTTGACGAATATCACTCCTGATCATTTGGATCGATATGAATACCAATTGGAAAACTACGCGAAGACGAAGTTTGCTATTGGTAAGAACCAAGAAGAAGAAGATGTATTTATCTATTGTTCTGACGATCTTGTGACATTGGGTATGCTTGACAATCAAAATATTCAAGCGAACCGATTAGCATTTGGATTGAAAGAGACAAAAAATTCAAACATTTGGTTTGACGAGTCCAAGGGGTTGATTAAATCGAATCATCCAAAACTCAACATTTCTACCAAAGAGTTGCAAGTTAAGGGGAGGCATAATTTGTATAATGCGATGGCAGCAATTGGGGCTGCCAAATGTTTATCCCTTACAAATGCGGCAATAGAGAGTGCTTTAGGAGGTTTTGCACCAATTCCTCATCGATTAGAGCCTGTGAAAACCGTGAATGGAGTGATTTATATTAATGATTCGAAGGCTACAAATGTTGAGGCTGTTTGGTACGCGTTGGACTCTATACAAACATCGATTGTGTGGATTGTAGGGGGGGTAGATAAAGGAAATGATTATACGTCCCTATTAGAATTGGTTAAGAAAAAAGTACGAGTGTTAATTACGCTTGGAAAATATAAAGAGAAATTGATTGCGAATTTTGCCTCGTTGGTTGATGAAATTGAAGAGGCAATGAGCATGGAAGAGGCAGTAGATAAAGCATATAAACGAGCCCATTCTGGGGAGTGTGTATTGCTTTCGCCTGCATGTGCAAGTTTCGACTTGTTCCAAAATTATGAGCATAGAGGCAATGAATTCAAACGATTTGTTGGAGGATTTGATGCCTAATTAGATCGCATAGACTGAATAAAGAAAGATAATTGTGCTGACTTGGATTTTAAAACGATTGCATGGTGATAAGATGATCTGGATTGTCATATTCCTCATCTCTTTGGTGAGTTTATTGGCAATATACAGCTCAACTAGTGCATTGGCTTTTCGTTCACAAGGCGGAAATACAGAATATTATGTGCTGCGTCACCTTGTTCTTCTGGGGCTTGGTTTTGTTGTGATGTTTGCGGTTCATCATATTAACTATAGGATTTTCGCACGTATATCAAATGCCCTATTGTTAATGACAATCCCTTTGCTGTTGTACACCCTTCTACAAGGGAGTGAGATTAATGAAGCCGCTCGATGGATTACGATTTTAGGCCAATCTTTTCAGCCTTCAGACTTAGCGAAGCTGGCATTGATTATCTACTTGTCTAAACTATTGACACAAAGACAACGTGTAATTAAGGATTTTACAGAAGGGTTTCTTCCTGCCTTGTTTTGGGTTGTGGTTATTTGCGGACTTATTGCCCCAGCCGACCTGAGTACGTCAGTCTTGTTATTTGCGACAAGTGTGATGATTATGTTTGTTGCAGGTATTGACCTAAAATATATTGGAACTCTTCTCGCTGTTGCTGCTTTAGGGCTATTCATTCTGTTTAGTACAGCTAAACGAGCGAGTACGTGGAAATCTCGAATGAAAGCCTTTTATGGGCAAAATATCAGTAGTGAGAAACGCCATATTCACCAAACAGTTCAAGCGAATATTGCTATTTCTTCAGGAGGATTGTTTGGGAAAGGAGTTGGGAAAAGTTCTCAACGGAACTTCCTTCCACAGGCATATTCGGATTTTGTTTATGCTATCATTATTGAAGAGTACGGTTTAGTAGGAGGGGTACTTGTGCTGATGCTCTACCTGTTCTTATTGTTCAGGAGCGTTAGTATTGTGACAGTAAGTAAAACTTTTGGCGCATTATTGGCCGCAGGCTTATGCTTCATAATTGTTTTACAGGCATTGATAAACATGGGGGTAACTGTAGGGCTATTGCCTGTCACAGGTTTACCATTGCCCATGATTAGTATGGGAGGTACCTCTATTGTGTTTACAGGGGTTTTCTTAGGTATCATCTTGAGTGTGAGTAGAGATGCCCTTGAGTCAAAGGAGGAACGGCCTAAGACGACGCAAAGAGGTACACGTAGACAACGACTTAGTTTAAATCGCTAATGTAACTGTATGCCTAGAAGAGTTATTATTTCAGGAGGCGGAACAGGAGGACATATTTTTCCTGCGGTTTCAATTGGGAGCGAAATTCGGAGAAGAGACCCTGATGCAGAAATACTGTTTGTTGGAGCAAAAGGGGGGATGGAACTTGAAGTCGTTCCAAGATATGATTTCCCAATTGAAGCAGTTTGGATTAGTGGGATACATAGACAGCTGACGTTTCGAAACTTTCGTCGGAATCTACTGTTTCCATTGAAGCTAATGGTGAGTTTGGTTCAATCGAATCGGATTATTAGCCAATTTAATCCTCAGGTTGTTGTTGGAGTCGGAGGGTATGCTAGTGGCCCCTTAGGACGAGTTGCAGCAGCAAGGGGAATCCCACTTGTTATATGTGAGCAAAATGCTTTCCCTGGGCTTACGAATCGTTGGCTAGCCTCTAAGGCATCTCGAATTTTGTTAGGCAATGAGGCTGCAGGGAAGTATTTCCCTGGAGATAAAATAAAATTGACAGGTAATCCCATTCGAAGCTTTCCTACAATGGATAAGCAGGAAGCAGCCCAAGCTATGGGCATAGAATTGGGAAAGCCCACAGTTTTGAGTTTAGGTGGAAGTTTAGGGGCTTTGACCTTAAACGAAGCTTGGATGCAAAATATACGTTCTTTGATAGATTCTGGAGTTCAGCTTATTTGGCAATGTGGCAAGCGTTACTATGATGAGCTGAAAGACCAAGTTCCTAAGCATCCTAATGTAAAGCTGGTACCTTTTATTCGTAATATGGCAGCTGCTTACACGGTTGCTGATTTAGTTGTGAGTCGAGCAGGAGGAAGCACTATTTCTGAATTGATAGCTTTGTCAAAACCCTCCATTATGGTACCTTCTCCAAATGTTGCAGAAGATCATCAAACAAAGAATGCTCTATCGCTTTCTGATCGTAATGCTGCAATATTGGTTAAGGATGTTGTTGCTAGGGAGACGCTTGTTAAGGAGATGCTTACAATCATGCAGAACCCTCAGCGACTCATGAGCTTGCAGCAAGGCATTGACGCGATTCAAAAGCACGACGCGGCTAAAGAAATTGTAGATGAACTCTATACATTTATGTAATCACTTCTAATTCGCAGAAATTGAACCTGACCACTATACGTAAGATTTATTTTTTGGGAATTGGGGGGATTGGCATGAGTGCATTGGCTAAGTTTTTCCATTTGCAGGGGAAAATTGTATCTGGATATGATCGGGTCTCTTCTATTGTGACAAAGGGTTTGGAAGAGATGGGAATGAAGGTTTGGTATGAGCTCGATGCTAAGCATTTACAAGGCAATGATTTGATTGTGTATACGCCTGCTATTCCTAATGATAATGTAGAACTATGTGCTGCATTTGAAATGGGAATTCCTGTACTGAAACGATCTCAAGTATTGGGATATATTAGCCAGAAATATAAAGCAATTGGTATTGCTGGAACACATGGGAAAACGACTACCTCATCAATGATGACTCATGTGCTCCGATATTGTGGAATCGATTGTACGGCTTTCCTTGGAGGAATTGCCCGTAACTTACAATCAAACTTTGTCGATGGTGCATCTGATTGGGTAGTGATTGAAGCTGATGAATTTGATCGTTCGTTTCTGACTTTATACCCAGAGATTGGAGTTGTAACCTCTTTAGATGCAGATCATCTAGATATCTATGGGACTCCAGAAGAAATGCGAGCTACTTATCATCAGTATACTCAGCAGGTTAATGAAAGCGGACGATTGTTTGTGCATGCCGATTTGATGGATGAAACTTGGCAACGTGCTCCTGTTTCATACGGAATTGAACAAGGGGTTTTTCGAGCAGAAAACCTTGTATTCAAGGGATTAAAAACCTATTTCGATTTTGTTGGACCAGATATACGAATTCCTGCGATTGCATTAACTATGCCTGGTAAGCATAATGTATCGAATATGGTAGGAGCTTTGGCAGTTGCTTTAGAATTAGGAGGAGACACAAGCAAGATGAAGGCAGCAGTCGAGTCTTTTGCGGGTATTTATCGTCGGTATGAAGCTCACTTTCATACTCCTATGCTTTCCTATATTGATGATTATGCGCATCTTCCTGCAGAGATTGATGCAGCCATTGATACAACAAAGGCTTTGTTTCCTGATAGACAGATGGTGGTTGTATTTCAACCTCATTTATTCACTCGAACTAGGGATTTCTTTAAAGAGTTTGGCTCAGCTCTTTCAAAAGCAGATGTCGCAATTATGCTTGATATTTATCCTGCTCGAGAAGAGCCCATTGAAGGAGTTGATTCAGGAATCATCTTTAGAGAAATCGAGACTAATCACAAAAAGTGGATAGCTAAAAAGAAATTAGCAGAGACACTAACTTCAGTTGTTCAGAGCCCTACGGTAATTCTCTCACTAGGTGCAGGGGATATTGATAGGGAAGTAGAGAAAATAAAAAATTGGTGTACTAATCAAGTAAGTTGATGAGCCCAATCATTAGATAAAAAGAGAGATATGCGGATTGATGGAAATGATGCTCCCGTGCGTAGAAATCGTCCTTTTGTAGAAGTCGAACAGGAAAAGCAAAGCCCCAAGAAGCGGAAGAAACGCCAAAAGAAAGCGGCTAAGCCAAAGCGGGAAGGAATAATAGGACGATCATTGATGATATATATCCTATTGGGTATAGGAATCTTTAGTGTATTGGCATTAGCAAACAATTATCATGAGACAATGGCTTGTAGAGATGTTGCTATTCACATTAAAAATGTAGAAGATAATGAGTTCTTAGATATACTAGAGATCAAAAAGCTGATAGGACTGGATTATGGTCGAGATATCATTGGTGAGCCAATGAGTAATATTGAGTTGAGGCAGATAGAAAAAGCTCTTCTCACCAATGCCTTTATAAAAGAAACCCAGGTATATAAGAGTGTGTTAGGTGTCGTAAATATTGATGTAGAATTTCAGGAACCTGTAGCACGTTTAATGTCTGGAAATGGAGTAGAGATGTATGTAAATAGCGAGGGGTTTAAGTTCCCACTTTCGAAACTACATACCGCAAATGTTATGTTGGTTCGAACAGAACTAGAAGAACCTGTTGAACCCTTTGATACGTTACGTAATGTGGCGATAGAAAATGCTTTACCCTTACTTCGCTTTATTTATTCAAACCCCTTTTGGAGCGAGGAGGTCTCAGAGGTTGTATTGGAAGAATCAGGAGAGTTGATTCTTTATCTCCAAGTGGGAGACTTCTTTGTAGAGTTTGGGCAGCCTGAAGATATTGAGGAGAAGTTTCGGAACTTATTTGCCTTTATGAAGAATGTTATGAAGAAGAAGGGATGGAAAGCATATAAAGGAGTCAGGGTTAAGTATCTTGGCCAAGTTACAGGAATATATTAGTTGTGTTATTAACAATGAAAAGTCATTAGTCTATATAAAAAGAATTTACATTCACTGTTCAAAAGAGAAAAGTCATGAGTCTAGAAAACATCGTTGTCGGATTGGATATTGGAACCACAAAGGTTTGTGCAATTGTGGGGAAGCGCAACGAACTCGGAAAGGTCGATATTTTAGGAATAGGTAAAGGCCCCTCTGATGGGGTAAGCCGAGGAGTGGTAGTGAACATTGAGAAAACGGTTCAAGCGATTCGAGAAGCTGTAAGTGAAGCTGAAAAGCAATCAGGTATTAAGATAGAGGTTGTACATGTTGGGATTGCTGGTGAACACGTTCGTAGCATGCAACATAAAGGGATTATTACATTGAACCATCCAGACTTTGAGATATCAAGAGAGGATGTGCTGAGATTGCATGAAGATATGTTCAAGATTGCAACTCGTCCAGGAACCGAAATAATCCATGTGCTTCCACAGGAATACTGTGTCGATGATCAAGCGGGTATTATTGATCCTGTGGGTATGTCTGGAGTGCGGTTGGAGGGGAACTTCCATATTGTTACTGGCCAGACAACTGCAGCTAATAATATTTATAAGTGTGTTGTGAGAGCAGGCTTGGAAGTAGCAGAACTGATTCTTGAGCCCCTTGCGTCTAGCGCAGCAGTTCTTTCTCAGGAGGAAAAGGAAGCAGGGGTTTGTTTAATTGATATCGGAGGAGGAACCACAGATATAGCCATCTTTGAGAATAATATTATTCGGCACACTGCTGTCATTCCTTTCGGGGGTAATATTGTTACAGAAGATATTAAGCATGGTTGTAAGGTCATGAATAAGTATGCAGAAATGTTGAAAGTTCAATATGGTAGTACTTTTTCTGATGCAATGTCTGAAGATGTAATTATTAGTATTCCTGGTCCTCGGGATCGCCCTGCGAAAGAAATTCACAAGACAATGCTTGCGCAAGTTATTCAATCTCGTATGGAAGAGATTATGGAGTTTGTTGCAGCAGAGATTAAGAACTCTGGTTATGAAGATAAATTAGTCGCAGGAATTGTGATAACAGGAGGAGGCTCGCAGCTTCAACATATGAAGGAACTCTCTGAGTTTGTTACTGGAATTGATACTCGAATCGGCCTTCCTGGAGAGCACCTTGCTCAAGGTATGGTTGAGGAAGTGAACTACCCTATGTATGCAACAGGTACGGGCTTAGTCATTATGGGATTAGAGTCTATGGAATCTAATATGAAGGTGACGCAAGAACGTAAGAGAACATATCAGAAGCGCTCTACTCGAACAAGCAAAACCTCAAAACCTAAGATTAGTTTTATCAATAAGATAAAGTCTTGGTTCGAGAGTACGCTCAGCAATACAGGAGATTTCATTGAATAGATTTTTAGATAGCATCTCCTGTAAACTTAATGAAAGTATAGGTTTTTATTTCGAAGGATATATAAATTAAGATATAGTTATGCAATTTGAATTCCCAAAGACACAGAACTCGATTATTAAAGTAATTGGCGTTGGTGGGGGAGGTGGAAACGCCGTTAATAATATGTATGAAAAAGGAATCGAGGGGGTTGATTTTATCGTATGTAATACAGATATCCAAGCGTTAAAAAACGTAAAGATTCCTACAAAGGTACGGCTAGGAACAAACCAAACAGAAGGACTCGGAGCAGGAGCAAACCCAGAAGTGGGGAAAAAGTCTGCTATAGAAAGCCTTGAGGACTTGCGCGCAACAATCAAGGATAATACAAAAATGGTATTCATTACCGCAGGTATGGGAGGAGGAACAGGAACAGGAGCTGCTCCTGTGATTGCAGCCATGGCTAAAGAGATGGGAATCCTGACCGTGGGGATTGTTACTACTCCTTTCCGATTCGAAGGACCTCGACGCGCAACCCAAGCATTATCAGGCTTGAAAGAACTGGAATCAGTTGTGGATACTCTGATTGTGATCGATAATAATAATTTGCTTACGATGCTTGGTAGCAATATCACAATGAAGAGAGCTTTTGAAGAAGCTGATCAAGTATTGTGTAATGCAGCTAAAGGAATCGCGGAAATCATTACGACAGAAGGATATATTAATGTAGACTTTGCTGACGTTTGTACCATTATGCGAGATGGTGGAAAGGCTCTTATGGGTACTGCAGTGGCAGAAGGCGAAGGACGTGCATTGGAAGCGGTAGAATTGGCTATTAGTTCTCCTCTATTGGATAATATCGATATTGAAGGTGCGAGAGGTATTGTGGTGAATATCACAGCTGCAGAGGAATCATTGAGAATGGACGAAACAACAGAGATTGTAGAGTACATCCAAAATGCTTCTGGAAACAATGCAAATGTGATTTACGGTATCGTATATGATGAAACAATGGGAGAAAAGATTCGAGTAACAGTTATTGCGACTCGTTTTGAAGAAGTAGACCAAGATTATGCGATTGCAAGCCGTGTACATGGCCGTGAGCGTGTGGTGAAGAAAGAAGCTGTGAAAAGACACAGAATTGAAGAGCCCACTGTACAAGAAGAAGAAAAGCGCGTTCCGCCAGTGAAGAAGCGTTTGAACCGAAATGAGCGAGAAGAGAGAATGAAGAAATTAAATTCGAAGATGTATGATCTTCATGATCCTGAGAGCTTGAGAGGTTTAGAAGGAATTCCAGCATATCTTCGTAAGAAGATTGCGTTGGAGAAGTACGGAGGAAAAGGTATTAAGCGTGTGAAATTGTCTCGAACGACAGTCAATGACGATAAAGACAAGAAGTATAAGCTAAAAGATAATAATTCTTTTTTGCATGATAATGTAGACTAGACTTTTCTCCCTATTTGAACATAAGTAGGAGAAACAAGAGCGAATTACATTCTTAATAGATGTGATTCGCTCAGTTTTATTTAGGAAATAGAGTTTGCCATTTGGGGCGAATTTCTTATCATATCTACTCTTTCAAAGGATTGGTATGATAAGAAAGGGCGAGAGAATATGACGTATGGGATTCATGTAGAGGCTGAAAATCGGCAGATACAAGTATCATATAAGTTATCGCCTCACTCCTATGAGTATATAACAAAACCAGTCCTTGATAGAGGGGGTATGATAACTTTTCTCTTTTAAGAGGGTTAGTCGTTATATAAATAGTTCATGAGAATCAGAAAACGTATTCCTTTTATGTATCAAAAGTCTCTTTATCTCATTGTATTCCTTTTCCTAGGAATCTCGTTTGCTTTTGGGCAGAATATCCCGCAAGCCAAAGGCTTTGTAAATGATACCAAGAACTTATTTCAAGATAGAGAGGAAAAGAGACTTGAAGCCTATTTAGAGCAGTTTGCAAAGGAGACGTCGAATGAGATTGCAGTAGGGACTTTTAGTTTACCTTTTGGGCAAAGTGTGGAAGAGCATGCTATTCAGGTTGCAGAAGCTTGGAAGGTAGGTTCCAAAGAGCATGATAATGGAGTGCTGGTTCTCATATATCCCCTTGAGCGTAAGGTGCGGATTGAAGTAGGGTATGGACTGGAAGGAGCGCTTACAGACATTACAGCTTCTCGAATCATAGATCAGTATATGGTGCCTCGTTTTCGTAAAGGGGATTATTTTGGGGGAGCTTTTGCTGCTGTTGAGGTGATTGCAGGAATCGTTAAAAATGAATATGATATTGCTCAACTACATCGTGAGTATTATGACAACACTGGGGATGATTTAGCTTGGATAATATTTATTATTATACTGGTGATTCTATACGCAATTATTATTTACCATAGCAACAAAAGAGGAGGGAGAGGAGGAGGATATGGACGCCGAGGAGGAGGAGGTTGGATTTATATTGATACTTTTGGTGGAGGAAGTTCTGGAGGTTTTGGTGGGGGAAGCAGTGGTGGCAGTTTTGGCGGATTTAGCGGTGGCAGTTTTGGTGGCGGAGGAGCTACAGGAGGGTGGTAAAAGGAAATTTGTAGCATCTACTATACATAAGAGATGCTTATACGGCTTTAAACTCTATTCATATATTGAAAGAATCCTTAACCTATATCATATTTCTTTCATAACACTGCTTATAAAGAAAATGTAGTGGAATCGTACTATTGTCTATAAATAAATAAGGGAGTAGTATTGCAGATACTTAGAAGAAGTTATCTTTATACAGGTATTCTCTTGAGAATAAAGGCTGATAGAGCTACCTATAAGACAAATTGGCTTCTCAAATGTGCATATGAATGTATGGGAACTAATTTATTTTTTCTTATTTCTTATTTTTAAAAGATATTATTCCCTTTTATGTTCTCATAGTGAAATTAGATTATTCAATCTGCTAAATAAAATAGAGGGCACACTAGGATTGTTTTATCTATGTTTTTTATTTCCTATCTAATAGTATTAGAAAAGAGAATAATTACATTAGGTAATTCATAGATAATTTACTAATTAGCAGTAATAACGATTAAATTTAATTATACATCTATTAAATAGTTTTTTTTATAATGATAAAAAAAAAGTATGTATAGTGGTCGTTTAGAAGTTTCTTAATAACAAATAAGCTTTATTTGTAAAGTAAATCTAAAAGTCGGAATAGAGTTTGTGAATTGATTTGTAAATGGAAAGATATAGTTTTAGTTCATTATAAGGTCATATAAGTATACGTGCCTTAATCTTGCGAGTATTACTGTTTTGAAGAGGTAAGATTGAGTCATATTTGTATAGAACTTTAAATATGTCAAAATCATTTATATAAAGGGCTAACACAGACTTGAAACACACCCTGCTGCTTATCAGAATAGTGAACTTTTTTTACTATGTTACTTTGTTTTTTATTGCCTTACCCTTCATAATTAGATAGTTAAGTGCTAGAAAAATACTTTTGTTTATCAGGTTAAATTGATGTTTTACCCTAAGCTCTCTTTGTCAATAAGATTCTAAGAGTGGGGGTAAGCTCATTTTTATTTCTTCAATACGTGACAAATTACCTTTTTGAGAAGTAAAAGACTGGTATAAAAGACGAAGTTAGGTATATACCAATTGATCGTAAAGATAGACAGGTATTCATTGATTTTTTAATCATCGTATTTTATATTTGTAAGCAATTTCGAGAAAAACCATTTTTGCCAATTAAACCATAGATGCAATGGAAAACCATATTCTTTCGCCAATTGAACGCTTAGAACAAACCTTATACGACCTAAGTGATTCGTTCCGAAAACACCATGAGTATATTAAGATGAAGTATAAAGTCTCTGCAATTGAGCTAGAGATTGTACTGTTCGTAATCCTTCAAGGACGCAAGAAAATGAAGGAAATAGGACAACATTTTAATATTAAGCTCAGCACCTTGACTAGTGTTATTGATAAGTTAGAGCGTCGTAAGTTTATTAAGCGTGTAAATTCAAAAGAAGATCGACGAGTAGTTTATTTAGTTGCAACCACTAAAGGACAGAAGCTATATGAGAAATATACAAACTATTTAAGTGTGGTTGGACTACAGATGAAACGAGAAATGCAGGATGATTTTGGAAAGTTTGTTTCCGGAATTGAAAAAGTCGCAAGCATAGGCTTCTAACTAAGATTGTATACTACTAAAATGAAACACCTAAAATTACAGAAACAATGGAAACACAAACTATTGCCACACCTAATGATGATATCAAAAGACTAGAAGATTCTTTTATTGCGCTTACAGATGCTTTCAGACAACACCAACAGTTTATCAAAGGAGAGTATAATATTTCGCCTTTGGAAATGGAACTGATTCGATTTGTAACGAAGAACTCTAAGCAAAAAATGAAAGATATTGCGAAGTACTTTAATATAAAATTAAGTACACTGACGAGTGTGATTGATAAGGCTGAGAAACAGCGTATTATCAAAAGAGTAAACTCAAAAGAAGACCGGAGGGTAGTGTATATTGAGACCACTCGGAAGGGAAAGAATATTTATAATAAGTATTTAGAGTATTTGCGAGGCGTAGCACAAAAAATGAAAGAAAACTTGGAGGAGGATAATTTCAGCGTATTTGTAGGAGGCTTTGAAAGACTTTTTGAAGTACAACCAGATGTTGAGCCCTAACAAGCGTTTTTGAAACCACTTCCTTGAGTATATATTACTATATTGCATATACCATTTGGCTGCGCCAAATGGTATATTTTTTTATTCGGAATTATAATTCCTGTTAGGTTCGTTATCATTATCGTTTGTAAAATTCGAATAGCAGAATTGGCGTAGATACGCTAATATTATTCAAAAAATAAGGATGGTTATGCAGAATGATTGGTTCTCTGTTTGGTTTGGTTCAAAATACTATCCAATTCTTTATAAAAATCGAGATGACCATGAAGCATTTCGGTTTATCTCTAGAGTTGTGGAAGACTTAGAGCTAGAAGAAGGGATGAGAGTTTTAGACTTGGCATGTGGGAGAGGGAGACATGCGCGGTATCTTAATAAACTTAACTTAGATGTTTTAGGATTAGATATATCAGAGGAAAGTATTAAGGATGCCAAAAAGTATGAAAATAGAAGCCTTTCTTTTAAGGTGCATGATATGCGAGACCCCTTCCCTGTCAACAATCTTAATGTTGTATGTAACCTGTTTACAAGTTTTGGATATTTTAATGATACGAATTCAAATTTGTCTGTTTTACACAATATAAATCAGAGTCTTGTTAAAGGAGGAGTTCTTGTTCTAGATTATCTAAATGCCTACAAGGTTATTGAACAATTAGTTAGAGAAGAAGAAAAGCTTATAAATGGTGTGAAATTTAAGATCAAGAGATATATAAAGGATCATAGAATATTTAAGGAGATAGAAATATTTGATGAAAACTATCATGAAACCTTCACTGAGAAAGTACAGGCCATTGACCTAGAAACCTTTGAAAAACTGCTAAATATTGCAGGTTTCCGCATTTATCAATTGTGGGGAGAGTACGATGCAAGTCCTTTTTCTAAGATCGATTCCTCAAGGCTAATTATATTTTCTCAGAAAATATAATGATATTGATACTTTACATAAACATTCTTTTGCGCTTGTAAGGAATGTCGATTTATTAGGTTTTATTTTATTTTTAGATGGACTATTATTGTGTTGAGATATTTAATCTAGAGTTAATTTCTTCTAGGTGTTTTAGTTAGTATTTCAAAGAAACCTGTACTCCATGAATAATATAGAAACAACCAATAGAGTAATTTTGGATAATAATGTTTCCCAGCTAGAGTCTATGCTGAACGACTTTGTGGCGGGGGTAGAATATCAGCGACAAGCTGTATTAGATCGATATAATGTGAATCTATTAGACGTTGAGATCATTCGATATCTGAATAACAACCAGATGAAGAAGATGAAAGAAATAGGTGAACATTTTGGGATTAAGCTGAGTACCTTAACAAGTATTATTGATAAACTGGAGAAGGTTAAGCTCGCTAGACGGAAGCATTCTAAAGAAGATCGGAGGGTTATATATCTACAACCTACTTCTAAGGGAATAAGATTGTTATCTGAACTGGAGCAGGTTACGAGAGGCCTTGCAGAGTTGCTAAATCAAGCATTAGGTTCAAGCGAAATGCAGACATTTAGTAGTGGAATGGCACATATGCTAGAACGCCTTAGAGCAAACTAATTTTAACAAGAGCAATCTTAGCATTCAAAAACGATTTGAATGTATATAAAATATAAAGTAGGCTACTTATTATTAAGTAGCCTACTTTATTATTTTAGAATAATATATAAGATCTTAGTATCGGTAGTATTCTGGCTTATAAGGCCCTTCAACTGTTACGCCAATATATTCTGCTTGATCTTCGGAAAGAACATCTAGTTCTACCCCAATCTTCTTCAGGTGTAGACGCGCTACCTTTTCGTCGAGGTGTTTAGGTAACATGTATACTTCATTCTTATACTTATCAGAATGTAGCCATAGCTCTAATTGAGCGAGTACCTGATTTGTGAAAGAATTGGACATTACAAAAGATGGGTGTCCTGTAGCACAACCAAGGTTCACAAGACGACCTTCAGCAAGGATAATTACATCTTTACCATCAATTGTGTACTTATCAACTTGAGGCTTAATATTCTCTTTGGTATCACCATAGTTTTTATTGATCCAAGCCATATCGATTTCGTTATCGAAGTGCCCAATATTACAAACTATAGCTTTGTCTTTTGCCAATCGGAAGTGAGCTTCAGCGATAATATTTTTGCAACCTGTAGCTGTAACCAAAATGTCTGCTTCAGGAATGGCATCAATCATCTTCTTTACCTCAAAACCATCCATTGCTGCTTGTAGTGCACATATTGGGTCAATTTCTGTTACGATAACGCGCGCACCCGCTCCACGAAGAGAAGCTACAGAACCTTTCCCTACATCGCCGTATCCTGCAACTACTGCTACCTTTCCAGCAATCATAATATCTGTTGCTCTTCGAATAGCATCTACGAGAGACTCTCTACAACCATACTTATTATCGAATTTAGACTTTGTAACCGAGTCGTTTACGTTAATAGCAGGAAGAGGTAGAGTGCCTTTACGCATTCTTTCATAGAGGCGATGAACACCTGTGGTGGTTTCTTCACTTAGGCCACGAATATCTGTAACTAATTCAGGGTAGAGGTCTAGTACCATATTGGTAAGGTCTCCACCATCATCTAGAATCATATTAAGAGGCTTTCTATCTTCTCCGAAGAATAGAGTTTGCTCAATACACCAGTCAAATTCTTCCTCTGTCATTCCTTTCCAAGCATAGACAGATACTCCTGCTGCTGCAATTGCTGCTGCAGCATGATCCTGAGTAGAGAAGATATTACAAGAAGACCATGTAACCTCTGCTCCTAGCTCAACTAGGGTTTCAATAAGAACTGCAGTCTGAATTGTCATATGAAGACAACCTGCAATACGAGCTCCTTTTAGGGGCTTAGACTCTCCGAACTCTTCTCTTAATGCCATAAGGCCTGGCATTTCTGCTTCTGCTAGTCTTATTTCTTTTCTACCCCATTCTGCAAGCGCAATATCCTTTACTTTATAGGGTATATATTGAGTTTTTGGTGTTTCTATCATGAAACTATCAAATATTTGAGTTAAATGCCTGATTTGTAAATTCTTACAAAAGTATAAATAATCGTTATGAACATCAAAAGCTGATTGAAAATAAAATCTTAGCTTAATATTGGGCTATGATAAGGAGACATTGACGGAGATTATATGCCTTTACGTAGTTTCCGAATGAGGTCTGGAAGTTTTCTAAGGCTTGCAATTTCCCTTAACTTTTGCCGATATTCAACTGCTACCATACCGAGATATGTTTTTCCGCCTTCTAAGGAAGACATGACTCCCGTTTTTCCATATAGAACGGCTCCTTTTCCAATGGTTAAGTCTTTATTTACGCCTACCTGTCCCCAAAGAACGACATCATCCTCGACAGTAACGACTCCTGAGATACCCACTTGAGCTGCAATAATACAGCGTTTGCCAATAACTGTATCATGACCTACTTGTACAAGACAATCAAGTTTAGTGTATTCTCCAACGATTGTATCCCCACTGACTCCCCTGTCTATTGTACAATTGGCACCAATGTCTACGTGGTCATGAATGATTGTTCTGCCTTTAGTAAGCATCTTTCTATGTCCTGTTGGGAGACGTTTAAAGTAGAACGCTTCTCCCCCTATAATTGTTCCTGCATTAATACATACATGAGAACCAATAATAGAATCGTCACAAATCGTTACATTAGGATAGATAATGGTGTTGGCTCCAATCGTGACGTTGGAACCAATAACCGTATTGTGCCCTATTTCTGTATTCCCTCCTATACTAACATTTTCTCCACAAACAACATTTTTACCTAATCGAGCGCCAGAACCGAGGACAGGTTCTGCGTGGGTATATACAGGAACGCGTGGGTGTAGATGTTCTGTAAGACGATTATAATCTCGAAAAGGATTCTCGCTGATGAGCAGACCTTTGCCTTCAGGAGGGGAAACTTCTTTGTTGATTAATATGGTTGTAGCTTTGCTACTCAATGCCTTGTCATAATATTTGGCTACATCTACAAATGTTAAATCTCCATATTCTACTTTATGGATCTCGTTAATCCCAGAGATAGAGTGAGAAGGAGAGCCTACATATGTGCAGCCAAGAAATGCTGCTGCTTGTTCTAGTGTAATCGGAGAAGATAATTTCATTGTATGAAAGATAAAAAGAGTTATATAGATAAGGTCTGCTACTTTATAGGAAAGTGGCAGACCTTATAATCTATTATATAGTTGTAGCACTTAGAATGGCAAATCGTCTTCGTTATCGTCAGAACTGTCATCTACATTTGTGCTCGCTACTTTCGATTCCACATGAGTTTGAGGAGGAGGAGCTGTAGGAGTTTCTGGAGTTGCAGGGATAATTCGCCAAGCTTCTAGGCTATTGAAGTACTTTATTTGCCCAGTGGGGGCGTTCCATTGACGGCCTCTAATAGAGAAATGAACCTCTATTTCATCTCCTGGGTTAAATTGATCTAGTAAGACGCATCTATCTTGAACCAATTGAAACAAAACATATTGTGGATACAGAGGGTGATCTGCATATTCTACAACAAATTCTCGCTTTCTGAATGTGGCTGTTACTTGTTGTGTATCAAATTTTACGTGTAATTTTCCTTTTAATTGCATGACTACTCGATTAATGCTGATTGTATTTCTACCTACAAAGTTACGTTACAGACTTTAAAACGCCATGGAAAAAAGTCGGCTCTAGTAACATTAAAAATCCTGTAGCTCATTTCCAATGAGCTGTTTGACCTCTAGCTCTGCCTCATTTAGGTAATTCTGGCAGGCTTTAATCAACTTATTGCCTTTTTTAAAGAGTTCAATTTGCTTATCAAAATCCGAAACCCCCGATTGCATTTGTTCGACTATGCTACGAATCTCGGCTAGGCTATTTTCCAATGAAAATTCTTGTTTCATGATGGATAGAAGGCTTATGTTTTGTTGATATCTTGAACAATTGATTTAACACGCCCTTGTTCGAATACTGTTTCGATCGAGTCTCCTTCCTGTAAGGCCGTTAGATCCGAAACAATCTGTTTATTTTTGAGAGTAAGTGTATATCCTTGTCGAAGAATATGGCTCCGATCCATACTCTGCAATTTCGTTTCCCAAACCTTTAGTGCATGCCTTTTTTCTCGAATGCTTTGTAGCATTGTTGTTTCCAATTGTTTTTGTAACATGCGTAAAGCATGAGATTGGGAGGAGACATTTCGAGAAAAAGCTTGGAGTAACTGAGTCTGTTGGATTTGGAGGGAATGCTTACGTGACTGCACAAACTGCTGGCAGCTTTGCCCCATCCTGAAACTGTAATCATCCAACAATTGCCGCTTATAATCAATGAAATGCTGCAAGCTCGTTCGAATCTGCTTTTGGTACTCAGACAATGTATAGACAATGGCAGCTAGATCAGGGACAGCTTTTTCCGCTGCGGCAGTAGGAGTTGATGCCCTCAAGTCTGCCACAAAGTCTGCAATTGTAAAATCAGTTTCATGGCCAATCCCTGTAATGATAGGGATAGGACAATGAAAAATAGCACGAGCAACCTCTTCCTCATTAAAGTTCCAAAGATCTTCTATAGATCCGCCCCCTCTTCCTAGGATAATGGTATCAGGTTTAAGTGAGATTGCATTTTGAAGACTTTTCAGAATCGATGCCTTTCCATGTTCTCCCTGTACTGTTGTGGGAATCAGTACCACTTTAACCTTGCTATATCGCCTATGGATGGTTCTAAGAATATCTTTGACGGCCGCACCAGTAGGAGAAGTGATGACGGCAAGGAAGGACGGAAATTGTGGGATTGCTTTCTTATGGCGATTGTCAAAGAGCCCCTCTTTAGCTAACCCTTCCTTCAAGCGGGTAAACGCCTCAAACAAAGACCCTTTGCCTCTTGCTTTTTCTACAGCCCTAACCAAAAACTGGTAGTTTCCTCTAGGTTCATAGACTGAAATACCTCCTGTTAGAACCAGCTTATCTCCCACCTTAAAAGAAGGCGCATACAATGCAAAGCTCCTAAACATCACACAAGATATTTGTGCGCCTCTATCCTTCAAGCTAAAGTACACATGCCCAGAGCTATGACGAGTTAGGTTAGATACCTCACCTGTAATACGGGTACTTTTAAAAATGGGATGATGTTCAAGTGCCTGCTTAATTGCACGAGTAATTTCTGTAACAGAATAGATTGTATTTTGAGCCATAAACGAGAATCCAATCAGCAGATGAAAACGGGAGAGGAAATTACAATTTTATTTAGCAATAAACGAATAAAAAAAGCCTGATGAATACTCATCAGGCTTTTTTTATTAGGAAAGTGGGGGTGATTAGCGAGAAAGAATCACTTTCTTTTGGCTAACAACTCCATTCGTAACGATTCGGATAATGTAGATACCATTAGCCAATTCGTTAGAACCACTCTTACCATTCCACTTGATAGTGTGTGCTCCACTGCTCATAGTTCCTTCAGCTAGGCGGGCAACTTCTTTTCCGTAGATGTCCATTACAGAAATACTTGTATGACCCGTCTTAGGAAGTGCGAACTCAATTGCCAAATGATTACTGAATGGGTTTGGATATACAGTAGAGAAAGAAGCAGCAAGCTCGTCTTCGATATCTGTAACAGGAGTGAATCCTACTAGAGAAGCTTCTGCACCGTTGAAGATTTCACGGTCTCTTTCAGAAGCACCAAACATAGTAACTATAGCAACCAACTTAATGTGGTTTTCATTATACTCAGCAGGAAGTGTGTAAGGGAATACCTGAGAATAAGAATCGTTGTTTGCGATAGCAGAAGAGAATGGTCCTGTAATACCCCAAGATCCACCTACTACTGCACGTAGAGTATGGTTGTGAACAAACCCTTCAATTGGGTTACCTGCACCAAAGTATGGGTGTCCATTTACTGTATTATAGTAGTTTACTTGATCGTATCCTGTTCCTGAACCCACAACGCTATCCTCAATAACGAGAAGGTTGATACGGAACTCAACATCTGTAGTTGTTGTGAAGAAATCTGCACTAATTGTTGTTACAATTTGGCGACTAGCTGCATCCCAAACAACGTCTGTAATTCCTACACTTACAGGAGAAGGAGTTTGCTTTCTCGCAGCGATACGAGAAGCCCAAGAACCTCTGTTTACGCCTACTTGCTCTTCACCATCGAAGTATTTGAAATCAACAGCTCCAGAAGGATAAGAAGAAGTAAATGCTTGCGCAAGTGTAACTCCTTCAGCTACGTCCATTGCATCACCATTGTGAATCGCGATACCAATTACACTAGGATCATTTGCAAGGATATCTTCCATTACTACTGTACCATCTGGGCAAAACTGGCACCATGCTCCAGTCAAGTCAGCAAGAATAGGATTCTTAGAAGGAACAGTAGAGATGATAGAAGTTTTTGCACTTGTTTGGTTATCAGCAGGATTAGCATCAGCTTGACCATTTACAGTAGCTACAGCTACATCAATAATGTGCTCATTTCCTGATACAACAGCAGGAGCAACTGCGTGTGTAAATGTATAAGAAGTAGCAGGAGGAATGCTAACGCCTGTGATATTGTCAGTTTGAGGTGCGCCACCATCGATTGTATACGTAACATCAAAAGAAGTTACTTCATTGCTTCCTTGATTGAATACAGTACCTGTGATTGCTCCAACATCAGCCATAGTAGAGAATCGATCTAGATCCAATTCATTAAGCATCAAATCATTTTCTGGTGGCAAGTAGATACGAACATTGTCTAATGCGAATCCATCAGCCCATTGGCCATTGTCATTATGACGGAAAGCAAGCTGGAAATCGCTCATGCTTGTGTAAGCAGAAAGGTCGATGATAGCTGTTTGCCATGCTCCACCTGGCTCCAACATTTGGATAACTGTTCCAGTAGTACCATCATAAGATTCTACTGTAGCCTCAGAACCATACTCACCTGTGTTGAAGTAATCGATGCTTAGGAATACCCCTGCACCTGCATAAGGAGTAAGGTCAATTGCTGGAGTAATCAAGAGATCCTTATCAGCAACGTTTGCTGTAGCAGTATTATCATCATGCTTATCATCATTTGATGCAGCCATGCCTGTAGCATTAGAACCATCGATATTGAAGAAATCACTTCCTAATGCACTAGCGTTGCCAAATTCCCATCCTACAGAGTTAGGATCTTGTGAAAGAGTCCATCCTGTAGGAAGTGCCATGCTCTCAAAGTCTTCCACAAAGATATCTTGTGCATTGGCATTGACTACCAATGCAAAAGCAAAGACCAAAGAAAAAAAGCGTACAAATCGTGTCATAATAATAAATCGGTAGTTTTTAAAATGAAGCGTGTAACTCTAATTGCAATTTAATGTGATGTGTAATTGTATACAAATCTTTTATAAGTTTTATGATTCCCAACATTTATTAGGGTATCATATTTCTGTTTGATAGAATGTATCTAGATGTAGAGAGTAGGGTCACTTTATTTATACGTACCTAGATACTTACTTGGTTGGGGCGAAACTATATTTTTCTTAAACTACGGAATAATAGACCAATTATTTCAAATAAGACAGAAAAAAATGTATCTTTTACGCATCTTATACGTTCTAGAACCAATAAAGATATATAAATCACGATTTTAGAAAAATGAAAAGACTACTTACTCTGGTTTTTGTAATGCTTACGAGCGGAATGATGTTCGCTCAAAGTTTGGTATTTACAAACGCACCTGGTAGCGTAAGTACTCCTAGTGACCAGGATATTGATATCCCACTTTACGTGGTGAATACTTCCGCTAACCCTATTGATGTGAAGGTTAGAAGAATGTCGAATGACGTAGCAACAGGGCATGAAAACTATTTCTGCTGGGATGTTTGCTATGAAACAACGACAGATGTGAGTGTTGGGCATTTGACAATTATGCCTGGCGATACAAATACATTCTTTAAAATGACCTTCCTCCCGAATGGAAATACAGGAGCTAGTTCTATCATGTACCGATTCTATGATAAGAACAATCCTACAGACCTCATCGAATATACATTCGAAGTAGACGCAACTACTACGTCTATCGGTCCTGATATTTTCAAACCAAATAATGTCTTGTCTTCTCCTTATCCAAACCCTGCAAAGGATTTCACGTATTTGGATTTCGAACTCAACCCTGATGTAATGAGTGCAGAAGTCAGAATGTACAACTTGATTGGAAAGCAAGTGAAGCGTGAATCTATTCAAGGAATTGATGGAAAACTACGAGTAGACACAAGAGACCTTATGCCTGGCGTATACTTCTTCTATATGATTGTTGATGGTCAAGAAGTAGCTTCTCGTCGATTGATTATCTCTCGATAAACGAGGCTAAGCGATACGCTGTATAATTTCTATAATCCCCCCATTTCTGTATATGCAGAGATGGGGGGATTGTCGTTTTGGGGAGGATATGACCAAAAAAACTGTTTTGGTTATGTTTTTCTATAAGAAAATTTTATTGTCCTGAGTCTATTTAGAGGTAAGAAGTATTAGAAAAATGCCGAAAAAAAATAAAGCCTGTAGCACCTAAAATGCTACAGGCAACACACTTTCTATCCAAGCCATAAATAGTTACCACCTATATTCACGTAAATTTTCATGAAAGGTTGGGGGCAAATCGATGATTGTTTGGCACGAATATTTTAGGTAACTTGAAATATAGGAAAAAGGTACACTTACCTTGATTTTCGCGCCCGAAACAATGAAACACCGCTTCATGAGAAAGTTCTTTTTTTGTATTGTACTGCTTGTGCCCCTTAGTGTGCAGAGCCAACATCAAATGCGTCAGTTTGTTGCTAACGTTGCCGAAGAAATTGATACACGCGTTTGGAGTTCTGTAGTTGATATGACCAGCGAACGTTTGGTTGCCAAACCTTACGACCGACAAATGTACTATGTGAGAGCAATGGCCTTTTATTACCTAGATGAGTACGAAAAGGCCATGAGAGATTTTGACAATGTAATAACCTTGCATCCTTATAGCCCAAGAGCCTACTATTTTAGAGGGGAATGCCGTTTTAAAATGGGAGAAGTAGAAAGGGGGATTAAGGACAATACCGTAGCCTTCCATATGTCTGAAGATCTATTTATAAGGTATCAATGCCTCATGAATACATCGGCGGCTAAACAAGAAATTGGAGACATGGAAGGTGCCTACCAAGACTTTTATAAACTGTATGTATTTGATTCAACCAATGTAAGGGTGCTGAATGGCCTCGCCATGACTGCTTACCGAACAGGCCGAAAGGGAGAAACCTTAGGGTACCTTTATCGGGCGGAAGCAATTGCCCCATACGACTTGTACACACTCGGAAACCTTGGCTTTTTCCTCTCCCAAATGGGCGAATATGAGGAATCGCTATTTTACCTAAATACGGTATTGGAAGTACGACCCTACTTGCCTTTACCCAAAAACAACCGAGGCTTTGTCCGATATAAACTAGGGGATTATCTAGGGGCTTTGGATGATATCAATTCCTCTTTGGAGATGCACCCCAATAATTCGTTTGCGTATAAAAATCGTGCATTGGTATATATCGCCTTGAATGACTTCGAATCTGCATGTGCCGACCTAGAAACTGCTTTAGAGTTAGGGTTTGATAGACGATATGGAGACGAAGTAAAAGAGTTAATCGAAAAATATTGTTTGCAGCCCAATTAGTATGATCTATTGGGTGCCTATAAAAAATATGAGCCGAAGAGCATATACGCTCTTCGGCTTTTTGGGTGAAAGGACAAGATTAGTCTAAGCACTCTTCTGGAACAATCGTTTCCTGAGTTTCGCGCATGACACTTTCATCATTTCGCTCTTCTTCCAAAATAGGAGGGGGCAAATCTTCCTCTTCATCGATAAATTGTGTATTAGCGGTTCGAGGATTTCTGACCAATTCCATCTGGAAAAAGTTCATAACGGTTCTTGGGTTGGCTGGGAATAATCCAATCAGGTACCCAAGATTAGAAAATAAGGCATCACAAGTTTCCTCTCGCAATTCATGCAACAAACGAAGGGATTCTCGTCTGCTAGATTCATTCTTCTGCTGATCTGCTCGCTTCTCTCGCAACTGGTCTGCTAGGGTCTCTACTTCTGTTTGCAGGGTAGATAACTGGGGGAAAGATTCCAGGCGCTTGGCTAAGCCTATAATGCTGGAAATTCGAATGTCTTTCTTTCCTCGATTGAAGGACTTTCTTCCTTCAGGGAACAAACTTTGGTAAAGTGCATTGTTGCTTGGAATCTCAACTCGAATCATTGCTTCCCATTTCTCAATACGACTTTGGATGACTTCCTCCAATAAGTTGTCGATTTCTAGGGTTGCGGTTTTACCGAATGCGATAGTGTTCTTCCACGTTCTATACGCGGTGGTAAAACGGGTCATAACGGGGACGAAGCTTTGATGTAGCCCAACAACGCTAGGGTGGGCACTCATCGAAAGTTTGGCTTCGTGATCAGTTACAAGCACATATAGCTTTTGGAAGCTATTGGTTGTGGCTGATTTAAATGGATTGTGGGTATGTACCCAGTTTGTGTAACTACTCATAATGATTAAATAATAAAGGATAAAACATGATATAATAGATTAAAATAAAATGACATAAGAATATTGGGCTGCTATACAAGCAGCGTCTTGGGTGAGGACGAAAACCATAAAATCAAAAGAATTTATGAGGCCAAAAGAAGGCCGATACATCTTCGAATAGGAAAAAAGAAAAACATAAGCCCTCTATATATATAATTCATAACACGGGTCGATTACTCACCTAGAGGGCAACTTTTTTTGAGAAAGTTATCCACATTTACTAAAAACGGCGATTTTGGGCTAAAAAGCGGGTTTTTAGCCTGGGCTTATGCACATAAAAATGCCAGAAAAATTATGATTGGAGCCTCTATTTTTCTGGTGTAAAATCGTATTTATACACAAATTCTTCGATTTCTTTGCCTCTAGCATGGGCAAAACCCTTCTCTAACCCTATTTTTTGAAAGGAATTCTTCTCTAAAACCCGTTGAGATCCATGGTTATCAAATGCCACTCTTGCGTAAAATACCTGTAAAGGAGACTGAGCAATGAACATCTGTAAAGCCTTCGTGGCAATCCCCTGACCCCAAAAGGCTTTGTCTATAATATACGATACATGGGTTTCTTCTCCTATCGTAAAGTGAACGACACTCCCCACAATTCGATTCATTTGCCAAATGGTTTTCATCACAATGTTTGGGTTCGCAAGGATGCGCGTCCACTTGTTCATATAGGCATCTTTGTCGTGGGGATTTTTGGGCGTGAAAGCGGCCATATAATTGGACGTTTCATCGGTTTGGAAAACAAACAATGTCTCTAAGTCCTGTTGGGTCGTTTGCTTTAATTCAATCATGGCTAAAGGTGAGTTGGGTATAATCCTTTTGAACAATTCTCAATGGAAGCCTTAATGACCATGGACTTAGGAAGTGTCACTAAGCTTGTTATTGGGAGTCTGATATAGAACCGTATAAGAAATACGAAGACGAAAAAGTACTGTTCTTAATGAACATTAAGTTGCCACGAGACACCGAAACGGTCGTCTACCCACGCAAACAGAGTACTAAAACCATAGTTGCCTACAGGTACACGTTCTATGCCCCCTGCGGAGAGCTCTTGGTGAATATGTCTGAGTTCGGCTTCATTATCGCATTCTATAAAAATAGAAATGGCTGGCGTGAAGGAGAACATATGATTACCTGTATTCTCTGATGCCATATATTCTATACCATCAAGTGTAAATAACGCGGTTTTGACTTGTCCTGCCACACTCATAGGTTCACCTTCTTTCCATCTTTCAATACGTTTGATTTCCGAGTTTGGTATGAGGGATGTGTAAAACTTGATTGCTTCTTCAGCCTTACCACATTTGTCCCCTATGAACATGAGGAATGTTTTTATTTTTTGCATAGTGTACTTAATCTAAGTGGTGTTGTATAGGTTATAAAAAAGGAGTGAAGTCCTCAATATTCTGTAAGTTCAAGACTTACTATGGAAGGGAAGGCTTCACGATAGCAATATACTGTTTTCTCGGCGATTGTTTGATCTATAAATCAGATCTCTCAGTTTTTAGCTTCTTCGGGAAGGGACAATATAGATTTACCGTCTGGTAGTGAACTCTATGCAGATAGAACCTATACCGATTTCAACTTGGAGACATATCTATAAAGAATTTGAAGAGATGTAGTTAAGAGTAATTGGAGAGAAAAAGGCAAAGATCGAAAATTAGCAAGTAATAAGGTTCCTCAAGAAAACAATTAGGAAGTACATTGAAGTTGCCTTCTCACAGATTACAGTGGCATTCAATAAGAAGATTTATGCTAAAGATTGCCCTGTTCATTTTTGCACTTACCCTTCATCAGGTTATTATATAGCGCAACTTGAATTATTTTTACATAACTTATGTTCTTTACCAGTCTATATTGATTACACATAATTAGAGTCTAATGAGTAAAATTCCTCAAGAGATATGGGATCTTATTGAAGAGTGTTGCGCCAGCAATTTGATAGAGAGCTCTGTAACTCCTATGATACTTTTCAATTGGTTGCAAAACTACCCTAAAGATAAATGGAGACTCGCAATGAAAATTGCAGCTGCAATAGAATACATATCAGAAACAAAGATATATGGTCATTTTAAAGATCGAATAGAAGAATTGTATAAACTAGCAGAGGAAAAGAAGGTTGAAAAGGTTATATTAATTCCTGCTAAAGCGAGTGATAGGGCTAAAGGAATAGGTAAAAGTGGTCTTCATTTGATATATTATCTCGAGGGGGCAAAAAAACTGCTTGGGCGTGATTTATATGAAAAAGGACAAGTAAGCAATAAAAAGGATGTTTCTAATAAGTTTATGCCGTATCAACATGTTAAAGAGCACATAGACAAATCTGAGTATTTAAAATCTAATAGATTTCTTGTAATTTTTGACGATTATATGGGGAGTGGAGATCAGATGATTAATTTTATTAATAATGAGATTTTACTAGGAAATGGAACCAAGACTGAAGAAGAGTTAGAATATCTTAAAAAAATCAAAGAAGTAAAGAAATATATTCTGACGCTATTCTCTTCTGAACAAGCTTACTCAAATGTAGAAAAGAATTTACCCGATTGGAAAATTATTACTTTAAAAAGAAAGAAAGCCTTTAATCGAAGAAAGTCCGTATTCGGTTCTGAATTTGAGATGAAAAAAGTTCGACAATTTGCGTATGATGAAGGAAAACGTTTTCGTATAAGAAATAAAGATAAAAGCAAAGGGGTTGAAAAGTATATACCAATTCCTATGGGATATGGTAATACTCAAGAACTATTAGTCTTTTCTTATCGCCCCCCTAATAACACACTTCCTATAATATGGGGTAGTGAGTATAAGGATAGTAAAGGAAAGAAACAGAAGTGGATTCCTTTATTTCCTCGTTTTGTAGCGGATAGAATATCGCAAGGAAAAGAGCTAAGAAAAGGAGTCACCTTTTTATTATTTATAGCTAAAAAATTTGAGTTGGATGAAGTCGTACTCAATATAGATGTAGAGAGTGATAAGAAATATAAGTATATTACCCAGAAGGAGTTGTTTCTATGGTGTGTAATTAAACTCCGTATAGAGAGACACTCTATGCCTTTGGTATGTCAGAAATTAAGCGTATCTGTGTCAGAGTATAAAGAGATTGTTAAGAACGGAGTAGAGAGAGAGATGCTAGATGAATATGATAACCCGACACAGCTTGGAAGAGATAGCTACAATAAACTAGTAGGATATAAAACATATCTTCGAGGAAAGCTTGGGGATGAGTTTCAAAATCCAAATAAAACATTGTATATTCCAAAATATTTTAAGGGAGGGCGATGATATAAGAATTAGACCCTATTATGGGTGTCACGATGAAGTCGTCGTGGTATTTTTAAAGCTTCTTTACATTTGGTATTAAGCTGCACTGCAGCAGAAGCCGACGGGCGTCTTCCGATGAATTGTAAGTAAAAGTAATTCTTAGATTTATGGCTCTCCCCTTAAAAGATTACATAGACCTAGCCAAGCGTAGAGGCCACTCAGATAGATATATTGAAGAGATTACTTCATATATAACAAACCTACAAGCCAATAATCTTCCTGTGATTTTTTCCATTACTCACTTGGCTATTTGTTTAAATATGAGAGTAAGTAGTGTAAGGAAAATTGCTGATCTAGAAGTAGAGTACTTTGACGAACCTAAATCAGAATCTCATAATGATCCTAGTAAGGAAAGAAAGATTACCGAGAAACCTTATTTATACTTTCGTTTAAGGAAAAAGAATGGAGGAACAAGGGAGATTATGGTTCCTAACCAAAGACTAAAAAAGATACAGCAATGGATTTTAAAGTATATACTTGAGAAGGTACCCTTAGACAAAGTATGTACTGGTTTCCGAAAAGGGTACTCAATCAAAGAAAATGCTTCGATACATAAAGGAGCTGAGTGTGTCCTGAATATAGACTTATTAAGGTTCTTTGATATGATAACGAGAAATAGAGTTTGGGGTCTATTTAAACAGCTAGGATATCATCCCAGTTTGGCTTATCTATTCGCCGACTTAACAACAGCATATCATAAGGATATATACTGGAATAAAATAAAAGAAGAAGGGATAAAAGAATTAAACGAATTAGGTAGAGAATCGTCAAGAATTCTTCCTCAAGGTGCACCTACAAGCCCAATGATTTCTAACATTATTTGTAGAAGTTTAGATAATCGTTTGAGTAAACTTGCAGAGAAATGTAACTGTAAATATTCGCGTTATGCAGATGACATAACGTTTTCGGGGGGGGAAAAAAATATCCCAACTCTAAAGCTAGTAACTCAAATAATAGAGGATGAAGGTTTCTTTATCAATAGAGATAAAGTCCGTTACCAATATAGAGGAAAAAAACAGTATGTGACAGGATTATCTGTCGCAGATGAAACCAAAGTACGAGTACCACGAGCTAAGAAGAGAGAGATTAGACAAGTTATACATTACTGCCTTAAATATGGAGTAAAGAGCCATCAAGAAAAGACAGGTAAATCTAAGAAACATTTTAGAGAATGGCTTATGGGAAATATTGCCTTCATCCATAGTATCGAGCCAGAATATGCGAAAAAGTTATTTGATCGAGCTAATAGGATTGATTGGGCATCTTAGGAACACAAAAATACTTGCTAAGAAATAAAGATAATATTGATAACCTTAGTTCAATCATCAAAAATATTTAATATCCTGTGTAATATTGTGCCGATTAGAAGAGTTACCTAACCTGCTCCCAAAGCACATTGAACCACTCCTTAACTAATTCCCTATTAGAAGGACCCTCTACAAGAGATGAATCCCAAATCCCTCACACAAATTCCAAAAACCATCCTCCACAAAAATAGAAATAATAATCTGATCAGTATCAATGTGTTGATAGTCAATTTTTTACGTTTTGCTAGCTCGCTTAAGATGACTTTATATTCCGTATCTTGTGATTTCAATCGTGGGTAACACAATGGTCTGCTATATCTCAAAGATCATAACCATAATGTCTACGTTTATTTGACAAAAGCTAATCAATTGTATACAATGAAAAGCCTGCATAATATCAATCTACCTTAGAAATGTGTATTAACAATCCAGTTCCAAGTGGATGGAAGAGAGGCGTTCAATATGGTGAAAGAAACAAACAAGCAGAATAGGGTTGTTTTTATCCAACACATCAGGATGGTCAGACACAATAAGGTTGTGTTTGCTAGTTTTGTTGTTTTTCATGTCAGAAAAAGGTTGACGACACCTATCAACTTTTTCCTGGATAGGACAAATCCCTCCAGTAGCGTTACCGAACCCACTTTGTCGGAACAAACCCTATCTGGCATCTTGCCAGGCTCATGTTGTGCGAACAAAGTCCCTTCGGTAGCGTTACCGAACCCACTTTGTCGGAACAAAGCCTATCTGGCATCTTGCCAGGCTCATGTTGTGCGAACAAAGTCTATTCGGTAGCATTACCGAACCCACTTTGTCGGAACAAACCCTATCTGGCATCTTGCCGAACCCGCTTTGTTGGAACAAAGTCTATTCGGTAGCGTTACCGAACCCACCTTGTCGGTGCAGTCCCTATCTGGCATCTTGCCGAACCCACTTTGTTGGAACAAAGTTAGCTGCGCAGTGTTGTATCGGGGGATATATAGGAAATCTCTGCCCTCCACAAACGAAAAAAGGAAGCCTTCCATGAAAGCTCCCCCTTTCCGTCTTTATCGATACAATCTAAAAGCGAATGATGCCAAATTTGTCCTTATTACGTCTTGTTCCATAGATGATTACTTGGTCTAATGTGCCTTCTTCTTGATGATACAAGTCAGGACGAAATATCACTTCCTTCTTTTGACGCTTTCGTATGATTGTCTTTTTTATATCTCCATCATGTGTAATGCTTACGCAGCATAATGAGGCATAATTATAACTCGTCATATCTCTCGTATGTGCGAGTTTCTTAAGGGTCGTATTTTTAGGATGATCATTATAGAAAATATGAATACCATCTTCATCTTCGCACATAAAGTAGGAGTGATAAATACGGGGATCGTGAACCCAACCTGTTATCAAAAGTATAAAATCAAGTATATTGAATTTTTCTATATAAATCTGTTGCTTAGGAATGGCATGAGCCCACTGAATTTCCCCATCGATATCCATCTTAACAACAACAATGGAGCCGCGTACATGGTGCGTTTGCTCTTTGACCTCATCATAGTATTTTTCATAGTATTCGGCGATTAAGGTGGCTCCTCCATCAGAATGAGGTCGTAAATAATGTAACTTGAAAAAATCGGGAACTAAATGCCCTTTCTTATTGTATCTTTTGCCAAGTACCGATTTTGCTATTTGTCTGTTCAAAGAAGAGGTCGTATTTGCTACAAATTTTTCTTGGCTACGGTCAAACTTTATGAAGAAGGTTCCTTCTATACCTAAATATCTTACGATTTTGGCTCCTGATTTACGGGTATAAAAACCTGAACCAATAAGATTCCCTTCTTCATCACTGCTTAATATGAGACCATCAGCTCGGCCTTCATTTAATTTTACGATCTGTTCCTTGCGCTCAAAACCATTGCTTGGATCATAATGGTATATATGGAATTTATTCACATAGTCGGCTCTTTTTGTGCGCCACTTTGTCGCTAAATAAACGACTGCGTTATTGGTGATATGTGTATGTACAATACTAGCCCAATAGCCTTTTTTGTTCTGTGACAATGTCTCCTCAAAACTCGCCAACGTTTGCAGTTCACCAATGATAACCTTGCCATGCACCTTCAATACTTTTCCTTCCTCCTCCTTTTTGTGCTTAGCTAAATGAAGTATGAGGAGCTTACTTTTATCATATGACCATTTTAGACTGAAAGAGCCTTTACGCGACTTCTTTTCTATCTCAACTGCCATAATCTCTTTTCGCTCTCCTTGAAGATTGCCTTTCTCATCTAAAAGCTGACCGTAAAGCGTCATGATTCGTTTCTCCGTATCATAGTATTGCGTAAATAGTGTTAAGACTCCATCAATCATACGAACCGATCGCAACTCTACTTCTTGACCATCTGGAGCCTTTAGGGGAAGACGGGTAGAAAACTGAGCCTTTAATTCAGTGTTGTCATAGTATTGTAGATAGTATGCCTTCTTTTTATAGGCAAGGGAATAGTGTCCCGTTTCTGTTTGATGGATAATAGAAAGAATCTGGACTTTTCTTTTAATCTCTTTTCCCCATTGTAGGTCAAAATCTTGTGCAGATACGCTAAGACATGCGCATAATAAGCACGCAAAAATCAATCTGGTCATAGTATTAGTTTTTTATTAGAAAATATATAGCAATGCCTCCCTTCTCAAAGAAGGAGGATATAAAAACACATCATAAAATGATAGGGTATGGGTTACAGTACATTGTCATTATAAAGAAAGAGGAAGCCCGAATAAGCCTCTCCCAAATATAGAAAATATTTTGTAACAAAGTGAGCTAAATAGCCTCCACAAAATAAAAAGAACCGCCTTTTAAGCTAAAGGGGTATCATCAACACCTGAAAAAACCAAAAAGTATACAAGATTTGAGATTTAGTATAAGGCATGGCAACAGCCTTACGTCTACCTTTGTGATATTCTTTACAATACCTAAATACAAGTAAAAATGAGTACGAACAAATTTGGCCAACAAGGATGGACGCCAGACAGACTGGGAAGCTTACAGGGGAAAACCTACCTCATCACAGGGGCAAACTCAGGTACGGGTTTTGAAGCAGCCAAGATATTTTTGAGCAAAGGGGCTGAGGTGGTCATGCTCAATCGAAATGAAAAAAGATCGAATAAAGCAATTGATGACATTAAAGCAGAATTAGGGGCAAAGGTAAAAGTTTCCTTCATCAAGATGGATTTGGCTGAGCTCAGCTCTGTACGTAATGCCGCAAAGGAGGTGCTTAAAACTGTGCCCAAAATTGATGCGTTGATTTGTAATGCGGCTGTTGCGCAGATCGCAACACAAGAGTTTACGCCCGATGGTTTTGAAAGCCAATTGGGAATTAACCATTATGGACATTTTTTATTGGTCAATCTATTATTTGACAAGGTGGAGGAAGCGAAAGGAAGAATCGTGGTTGTGGGAAGTGAGGGCTATAAAATGGGATTGAAAACCATTCAGTTTGAAGATATGAACTTTGACAAGAACTACCATCCCAATAATGTATATTGCCATAGTAAATTGGCTCAGATAATGTTTGCTTATGAATTGCAAGACCGCATAAAAGACGCAAACAAAGAGACAAAAGTGTATGTTTGTCATCCAGGTGCATCTAAAACATCACTTATAAAGAAAGATGCTTCTTTAATGACGAGAATTATATGGTCTATACTGAGCAGAACACCTATGGTTCAAACGGCGGAAAAAGGAGCTTATCCAGAAGTAATGTGCGCCACAGAAGACCTAAAACAGAAGGCTTACTATGGCCCAACAGGAAGAATGAATTGGGGGGGGGCAGTTGGAGAATGTGAATTAGAGGCATTTGTCTGGGATAAAACTGTCGCAGCTAAGCTATGGGCTTTGTCCGAAAAGGAAACCAAGTGTAAGTGGAATTTCTAAGGTAAAGGAGGCCTCTAAAGCCTAAACATGAAAAACGGAGAAGGTAAAATGACGCACTTCAAAACACTATCAGCATATTTCGATTATATGCAACTCCCTCGCCCCGAACACCCAATGCTCAGCGTGTTGTTCGCAACAGGAGATAGTTTTTTACCATGTCCCAGAATGAGTTCGCCCCCCATTACCCATGATTGTTATTCGATTAGCCTGAAAAAGATAGTCAAAGGGAACCTAACCTATGGACGAACAAAATATGATTTTACGAATGGAACCATGATTTTCATGGCTCCTAGACAATCTATACAGTGGGATAGTAGCGTCGTTTTTGAGCAGAAAGGCTTTTCGATAAACTTTCATGAAGATTTCATCAAAGGAACTGAACTCGCACAACAAATTAAGAAGTATGGCTTCTTTTCCTACTCAGCAAATGAGGCCTTACATCTTTCTCCAAGCGAAGAAAAGCAGATGGAATCCATTGTAGAGAATATTGCAATAGAGTATCACAACAACCAAGATATATTTAGCAAAGACATCATCATCTCTCAACTAGGTATTCTATTAAAGTATGCCAATCGTTTTTACGCAAGGCAGTTCCTAAATCGTAAAGAGCTATCAAATAATCTGTTGGAGCAATTTCACAACCAATTAGAAGCGTACTTTCAATCGGGACAACTTCAGGAAAAAGGCGTTCCTAGCATAGAGCTCTTAGCAGATAAGATGTCTGTTACGCAACGCTATCTTAGCGATACCCTCAAAAAGGAAACGGGCAAAACAACAACCGAACATTTGCAACTATTCTTGATAGATGAAGCAAAGAATATGTTGCTCGCCCCAAATGCTTCGATCTCTGGAACGGCCTACCAATTGGGATTTGAGTATCCTCAATACTTCTCACGCTTGTTTAAGAAGAAGGTAGGAGTAACTCCCATGCAGTTCATCGAGACTCACTCAATGGAGTAAAAGCCGCACTGCTTAAGGATATGTATACTACAGTACATGATTCGCATAAAAAAAGAGGAAGCTTATAAGAAGCCTCCTCTAAATCTATACAGTATTGCTTAACATTAGAAACTGATAATTCCAAACTTATCCATCTTTCGGCGATTGCCATAAACGATGACTTTGTCATAATGATCAGGCAATTGATGGGAAATTTTCGGACGGAAAATCACTTCAGAGCGGTCTTTATCCGCCAAAATCTCTTTTTTAATATGGCCATGTTTATCAACCGTAACTGATACCAAAGCAGCTCGTTTGAAATTGGTCATACGGCGGGTATCGCGGAATCTTCTGAGGGTGATGTTCTTAGGATGGTCATTGTAGATGAAATGCATCGATCCATCATCTCCCAATCCCATAAGGAAAGAATGGTACATCCGTCCATCCTGAATCGCCCCTGTCGCATTGAGAATTCCTACCAATAGTCCTCCTTCTGAGCGGGAGAATACCTGATTTTTAGGAATAGCATACATCCAATCGATTAAGCCTTCGGGATTGATGCTGGCAGCCAAGATAGGGCCATTCACAAATGTCCGAATCCGTGCTTGCGCATCGAAGGTTTCAAAAGAGTATTCGGCCGTTAAAATAACGCCTCCATCTTCTCGCACAATCATATTCCGAGGCACAAATAAGTTGGGTACCAAATGCCCACGATTCACCTGCCAAGCAGGCAATAGAGCCGCAGCTAAATCTCGGCTAAAAGGCTCCATGGTATAGGCCGTAACCGCCTCTTGGGTTCGGTCAATACGAACGAAGTAAAGCCCCGCAATTCCTTCATAGTTGAAGAACCCTGCATTGCGCTCGCTATAGAATCCTGCTCCTAACATGTTTCCGTCGGCATCGCTACTAATGGAAATGGAGGTTGCCATTCGGTTATCCCCATCTAGGGTATACTCCCGCTTTTCGAACCCATTGCTGGGGTCATATTGGAAGATCTTAAACTGCCGACTGATACGCGAACCCCGATACATCCCAATCCATTGAGCGGCAATATATACGGTGGTTCCTTCGGTAATGTGGAAGTCCGCAATTTGTATACGGTCTCTTCCTTCTTTTAATGGAAGCTTTTCATCTATGTCAATCAAAGTCTCAAGGTCTGATGTCAAGAGGAGAGCATGAATTTGCCAAGTCTTATCGGCCTTGTTTTTTCTATAAGGTGCCGAATGGGCAGCAAAAATCTTGGTCTGGTCTCTTGATACACGCAGATTAAAGAATCCTCTACGCCCTCTTTTTTCGACTACAGTTGAGAGTAGTTTTGTGCCTGTACCTTGTATGTTTCCTTTTTCATCGAGTATATACCCGAATAAGGCCATTTCCTTGGTAGAACGTAAGTATGCCCACGTAAACAAGCGTAAGGCACCATCTACATAGAAGATGTCTTTTAACTCTGTTCGGGTTCGCTCTTCGGTAGGCATTTTCAATTGGGTCGAAAATTGTTGTTTACGGGTTTCGCCTTCATAGTATTCGATATAATACTTCTCACTACGAAACGCCAAGGCGTAATGCCCATTGTCTGTTTGCCCAATAATCCGAAGGATTTTGGTGCGACTGTCAATTTCTTCGCCCCATTGTACATCTAAGTCTTGCGCATTGGCTAGGGAAAATGCACAGAGTAATAGAAGTGTGATAATTCGAGATAAATACATGATGAGTGATTTGGGATAGGATGACCGAAGTCGTTAAGTGTAGCCAAAACTAGCCAGAATGAGCCGATTATCCAAAAGGGCTTAACAACTCATATAGGGCAATAGGCTTGGTATATCTATAGACGATTCTGGTGGCCAAATAGTTTTGAAAAAGTTTTTAAATAACTGGTAGTTAATTAGTTATATTCTTATCTTTAAGAAAGGAAATTCAGGTAGATAGTATCATATCTATAGGAGAATGAATGCTTTTTATACAATCTTACTCTTAACATTCTCCTATTATGAAAAAGAAATCATGCCAAAATTCCCTCCACAACTTCTATAAAAATGTTCGCGAAATCCTCCAACAAGCTCGCGAGAATAGCTATCGTGCCATCAACTTTGAAATGGTTAAAGCCTATTGGAAAGTAGGCCAAGTGATAATTGAGGAAGAACAAAAGGGAGAGGCGCGTGCCCAATATGGTAAGTTCCTTATCAAGCGTTTATCTGAACACCTCTCTGCAGAGGTAGGGAAGGGATTTAGCGCGCGTAACCTCAGATATATGCGCGAGTTTTATCGAACCTTCCCAAAGTGGGAGCTCGTTCGACCTAGTTTGAGTTGGACGCACTATTGCCTATTATGCAAGGTCGAAAATGAAACGGCTCGCTTCTTCTATATGAATGAGGCCATCCAACAAAATTGGTCTACCCGCCAGCTAGAGCGCCAAATCCATTCCTTCTACTATGAGCGTATCCTCGCCAGCCAAGACAAAAAAACGGTACAAAAGGAAGTGGGAGCAGGAGTGCTCAAGCCCGAAGACTTAATCAAAGATCCGTATATACTCGAATTCCTAAACCTCCGAGAGCAAAAGGCAATCTTGGAAAAAGACCTCGAACGAGAGCTAATTAGCAAACTCCAAGAGTTCCTCCTCGAATTGGGCAAGGGCTTTTGCTTCGTTGCTCGCCAACAACGAATCTCTACAGAATTGTCGCATTGCTATATTGATCTCGTTTTCTATAATTATCTCCTCAAATGCTTTGTCCTCATTGACCTAAAAATCGGCAAACTAAGCCACCAAGACATTGGCCAGATGGATATGTATGTCAGAATGTATGAAGACCTTATGAAGCCTGCGGGTGATAATCCTACTGTAGGGATTATCCTTTGTTCGGAGAAGGATGAAACAGTGGTTAAGTATTCAATACTGGAAGAAAGCAAGCAGTTGTTCGCATCGAAATATAAGCTATACCTCCCCTCGGAAGAGGAATTTGTCAAGGAATTGGAAAGGGAAAGATGGGTTATTCAAACACACTGATAAATGTCCCTGAAAAATTCCTGAAAAAATGTACCTTTAAGCATATTCGACGAGTAAGTACCGATATATGCACCCAAGCATAAGACAATTAACGCATAAATTCTCTAAGTTCTCTCGCGTCTTTGGGCGCTTCCTTTTCTTTGGCGGTATTATCGCCATTGGGATTATTATCATGAGAGCAATGGCATATGAGCCGTTAGAGGGTGAATTTGCTCCCTTCCCCGTTTATAAACCTGTTCATATATATGCCGCTGATAGTTCGCTCATTGGCACAATTAAAAAGCTGGAAGAGCCCATTGAGGTAAGCTATGAAGATCTACAAACTACGCTTGTAAAGGTGTTGATGGCGACCCAAGGAGAAGGGGCTGGCGAAAGTGGGGTTGATTATTGGGAAGGCATGAGGAGTCTTGTAAATCCAACGGCTAAATTAGGTATCTCCCAAAGAGTTGTGCGAGATATGATTGAACAAGAAGAGAAAGAGCATCAAAAATTGAGCGAACTCTTTTTCATGAGTCAAGACCTCGAGAAGAAGTTTACCCAAGAACAAATTCTTTCCTATTACGCAAATTCTACTTGTATATACGACAATGTGTATGGAGTTGCTAGGGCTGCCCAATTGCTATTCGACAAAACGCTAACGGAACTGAGTTGGGCAGAGGCGGCAACTATTGGGGGGCTGATTCTTGCGAGAGAACAGGGAGTTACGGTATGGTCGAATAAACAAGCCAAAAGATGGCGAAACCGATTGCTCAATCGGATGATAGAGCGAGATCCTGACAATCAGGAACGCCTAGAAAGGGCAAAGATGGATCCACTTAACATTGACCTAGCCAAACATCGAAATTATAAGGTCGGGAATTCGTTCATGCAAATGGCAGAAGAATGGGTAACAAACGAAAACCAAGGCAAGTGGGCATTCAGCCAAGAACTCCACGTCTACACAACCCTTGACCTGAAGATGCAGAAGCATGCGGAGGACGCAATTCAAGCGCAGTTTAAACGGCTACAAGAAAAAATAGTCCAATACCTGCAAGCAAACTCCTATATCATTGAATACCAATTCAATATGAATGAGGAGGCAGCCAAAACGAATAGAGCCAAAGAAGATCCGAGAATTATCTATAAACAATATGCTGAACCGATGGAGATGGTTGTCTATTCTCCTCACGGGGCAATTGATACCATAATGAGCTTCTTTGATTCGTTAAAATACTATGCCCAATTCATGAATGTGGGCAAGGTCTCAATGGATCCGAATACAGGAGATATCAAAGTGTGGGTAGGCAATTCTGATGCGCGATTTTTTCCCAATGACAATATCAAATCGCGAAATGGGGATGGGGGTACTATCCTGAAGCCTTTCGTATATATGAATATGAGTGTTGAGCCCTGCGAATGGGTCGAGGATCAGTTCAATTGGATGGACTTCTATTATAATAGGAACAATTATAAGCAAGATACAGTTGAGGTGAAACGTGCGAAGTTCAGAAAATTGCTCCACGAATATGAGCTCCTCAATATGGAGCTTAAGTTTTTGAAAAGCCGATCCGAAAACTGGCAATCCCTCGTAAACGGCCTTATGCTTAAGCTCAAAATGACTCCTCGAATCTCAGAATATGGCGATTGGAATGGAACCACAAATTTGCTTGAACTCATTGGAGGGTATGGAGCCATCGCAAATGGAGGTGAGTATGTCGAGCCGCATTGGATTAACTCCATCCTCAATGAGGATAAAAAGGAGATATTTAGCCATACAGTCAAACCCTATCGGGTAATCCAATCCAAAGACAATAAAATGCTCGTTCAGGCATTAACTTATGGCTCCGAACTGGAGAATCCTGAGCTGAATCGCTTACGAAAAGAGTATGAGATCAATGAACTTGTAGGAATTAAGCATGGAGAAGGCCACCTCAAAGAAGATGCTTGGTTTGTGGGTTTTACCCCTGATTTGGTAACGGCTATATGGACAGGGATGGGAGCCTCGGGAGTAAGTGTGGATACGGAGTCCCTCAGAGGGTCTATAAACACCGCGATGCCAATTTGGGCAGATTTCTTTCAACGTTTACGAGCGGATTCTTCAATCGTACGTTCATTCGAAACCTTTACTTTCTATCCTAACTATAGGAGTCCTAAATGTCCTCCTTCCATCTGGGACTCAGATGCCTTCAATATCCCTGGCCTAAATATAGAGGAAGAGCCAGAGCCAGAACCTGATGCGGATAGTTTGACGATTGCGGAACGAGAAAGAGTTAATCGATTAATTAATTCGTATCAGCGTCAAAATTTGGATACAACTATGATTCGTAGAATACTAGAGCAGGCAATAAAGAAACGACGATCCAACGCTGAATAAAAATATCTCTTAAGTAGTTACTATTGTTTCCCATGCCTACCTTTTAGAAATTCGCATCATATTCATTGACCCATGAAAAAGTTGCACTTTATCTTCCCCATGCTAATAAGCGCACTTGTTGTATGGACAGGGGTGGAGCTTATATGGGCAAAGAAAAAGCTACAAAAAGAGCATTTCCTTCTATCCACCTATTTACCAGAGAAACAATACACAATCGAATGGAAGGAAGAAAGCTTGTGGGTAGGAGAACGACAACTCAATAGCGAGCATCTAACCTTGGAAAAACTGGTGTCCCCGTTTCTTGTGGAGGCTTTATTGAGCAATGAATCCCCCGAATTCATGCAAACTCCTAGCGAATCTTCTATTCATGAAGCGATACACCAACGACTCATTGCCAAAACCAAACAGCTCCCAACCTTCACAAATCCCCTCGCCAAGTATTGCTTCACGCATTTCATTCTTCCCTACGAATTAAGCCAAAAGTGGCCTCCACAGAAGCTACTTCTCCTACATATACTGACCCTAAAACCAAAGGCCTTCCTCACCGAAACTTTGCCAGACATACAGTTTGCGTCCCAACTCCTTTTTCAAAAAGAATTAAACGCCCTCACATGGGAGGAAGCGATTGCTTTGTTTGGATTGACAAACCATAACATCAATTGGCTTGATGCTTCTGCTTTGGCGGAAAGTCTATTAGCCTCCCGAAACCAAACCCTCTCCCAATTACAAAATGCCCAAACCTTCAAATTTGAGAACCTAAACTTAGATAGCCTACAAAAGCTCCCCCTACAGTTGGATATAGAGCAAATACAAGCAAGTCAAGCGACTTACTTTATCTGGAAGCGTATGCAGGAGGCGACGGATCAGATGGCTGATATGACTGCTGCTACTGAAAAGAAGGCGACTGTCCAGAAGAAATTTCATAAGGCTCTTGAGGATGTGTTTTTCGAATCAGAACAGATGAAGGATACAATCGCCCTCGAATCATTCGAAAGCATAACCATCGAAAAACAAACAGGTCGGATATTGAGCTGGTTAGGGAACACCCAAAAAGAACCCTCTGAAAAACATACACTTGGCACAATGATGTGGCCTTTTGTATTTGCGGTGAGCCTTGATCTACCTGCTAAACCATGTGGACAAATTGTTGCCTATGAGAAGATTGATAGCCGAGAAGAACCTTTTGTATATGAAGAAAATGGAATTCTTTTGCCTGATGTGCTCACGCTCTGTGCCAATGGCCATAAGCAAATTCAAGGAGGAAGTTCATGGGGAACTTGGATGCTATCAACTAAGATGAAAACTGTCTTTAACCAATTAGAATTGGGGAAGATTGATAAAATAGACGAAACCTTTGCGGCTTCACAAGCATTATCCCTCCAACAAATAACAGAACTCTATAGCCTATTTCTTAATCAAGGTAAGTATATCCCTGCCCATATCATCACCTATCCCAATAGTGAAGGGCGAGATTGGAATCTATATGGCAAAAAGGTGCTGTCGAAAAAGAGTATCAGGAAGATGAATGAGGTATTTGAGTTTAGTATGAAGGATACAGCCAATCCTTGCTCGTCTATTCGGGTCTCCTACAATATCAATACACCTTACCGAATTCACCTTGGAACCTCCGATATCCAACATGCGCATTGGTTGATGCTCATGACTCCCGATTTTATCACAGGTATTCGAATTACAGCACCAACTACTCAGCCTTTTAAAAAGGTTATTCCCTCCCAAACTGTTTTGCCACTCGCAGCAAGTTTCCTCGAAAAACTAGAAGAATACGGATATAAGGCATCTCCAATCCCTCAAGCACGTAGAAGTGGCTCTCAATGGTGGAAAGATTGCCACTATCTTAATCTTCCCTAATGCGCCAGACTTTCGCTGTTCCATCCCAAGATGCTGTCACAATATAGTTTTGACGAGGCGCAAAGGCCGCAGATCGAACCGCACTTTTATGTTCGGTAATCTCCAATAATACCTCACCTTTTCTATTCCAAACCCGTGCTGTATTATCCCAAGAAGTAGTAAGAATATACTTTCCATCAGGCGAGAAGAGCGCATCCGAAACCCAGTTAGCATGTCCTGTAAATGTTCGCAACAATTTCCCGTCTCTACTCCAAAGGCGAGCCTTGTAGTCTTCTGAAGCCGTTAAGATCTCTTCTCCAGTAGGAGAGAACCGAGCGGAAAGCAATGCGCTTTTCCCATTATACTTCGATAGCATCTTGCCTGATTGCCAATTCCATATGCGGAAGGTTCTATCTTCTGATGCAGAAAGCAATAAACGACCATTCGGAGAAAAATCTAATGACATAATTGTCCCTGAATGTCCTCGTAGCTCTTTTAACTTTTTACCATTTAGGTTATAGATGGTAATCTTTCGCTCAGAAGATCCGATGGCGAAAACTTCATTATCAGGGGAGAAGGCTGCAGACCAAACTTCTCCTTTATCCTCAAAGGTCATCAATTCTTTCGCATAGTTCTTGCCATTCCACTCCCACAGTTTGGCCGTTTTGTCTTTGGAAGTAGTGATGATATATCGACTATTAGGGGAGAATATCGCCTTCCGAACCCAGTCTTTATGACCCTTAATGGTAAACAATAACTTCCCTTTATAGGTACGAATCGTGGCAGTTTTATCGGAAGAGGCTGTTAGCATGAATTTCCCATCAGGGGAGAAACTCACATGATTCACATAGTAATCATTATGGTCGTTGATAGTCGTTACTTTATCCGCATCCAATACAGGAGTTGGACAATTTTTCATACAAACGCCTTCTTTATTAATGTAGAACTCTACATCGCGTCGTTTAACCCGAGCGAGGCCCCCAGAGAAGTTTTCAGCCTCGTCATAACGAATCGGGATTTTAAGGGTGGCATATCGATCAATGAACCCATACTTCCCATTCTTTTTCACTACAGCTAATCCATCTGCAAACTCAATCGGATTATCGTATTCAAAATCGACCTGTATCTTATGACGCTTATTGATAATTCCCCACTTTCCATCAAACTTGACCGTTGCCAATCCCTCACGGAAACTCCAAGCATTCTCATACCGATGCACAATCACGGTATTCCCTTTCTGATCAATATACCCCCACTTGCCATCTTTCATAACCGCAGCCAAACGTTGAGAGAACCTCCGTGCTTTTGTATAGATAGTATCAATAACCAAATCATAATCTTGATCAATATATCCATACTTATTCTGGCTACTTTTTACACGAGCCAATCCATCACTAAAGCTCTCAATAGGACTTAGTGTTTTTGTTGGGGCAGGAGTAGGAGGAGTAGGCACGTCAATTATAGGCTCACCCTTAATCAAACTCAAGACGTAGGAAAGCCTATCAGCAATAGGCCCACTAGGATACCGAACTGCTAAGGAATCCAAATACGGAACAATCTCCCTTGGCGTTTCAAAATAACTACTATCGCTATTCAGAATCGTTTCTATCTCAGTCAATGCCAAGTTAATATTCTGAACAGAGTTTTTATCATTCTCTGTAATTCCCTTGACCAAGAAAACGGCAGCTCGCCCATAATGTGCATCAATCAATGTCGGGTCTTTATCTAATGCGTCGAGGAACCGCTCTTGTGCTTGATTTAAGGAGAAGGATTGGTAAGCATTTACCCCCATCGTATAATAGGCCTTAGCCTGATAAGCCTTTAGCCGCTTCGCAGTATTTCCTTCTAATTGTTGTTGGGTCAAAGCAAACCCAACTTTCTCAATCATCGTCTCTAATTGCTCTACAGCCTGATCCGACGATCCTTCTCGGAAATAAATAAGCCCTAGATTATAATCAGGCTTAATATAGTCCCATTCTCTACTTTGATCCGCAAACTCAATTGCCCGCAAATAAAGCTGTTTTGCCGTTTCAAAGTCGTTACTATCTTGTACAAAAGTATTCCCTTGATAGGTAAAGAAACGCATACTCGCCTCTTTATCCTTAAGGTAATAGCTTGTTTCTCCAAACTTATTCACGCGATTCAACACCTCTGGACGAAGATTAAACGCAATGAGGAAAACAGCAATGCAGGTAATGGCAACACGAAAAGAGTTCCGAATCCCAAAAATAACTTTCCCTTCATTGAAGACCATTTGTTTCAACGCCTGTGGAGGAGAGATCTTCAATACCTTCTCTGGAACCTTATCTAAATACTCAAAGAGAACTTCATCCTTAATTTCGTGGTTGACAGTATAATCTCGAAGCTCCTGCATCAACCGTAAGTTCGCTCGCAAATCTCCCGACTTCAATTGAGTTTCCTGTATCAATATACTCATCCGATGCTCAGCTTCTGCTACAGAGCCAGCAGGTGGAGGATTCTGCTTCAATAATTCGATGATTGTTTCTCGTGCTACCCGCTCCTCTGCTTCAGGTATTTCCTGCATCAAATTCTTCCGAATTTCTGTTGGAATATGACCCGTGCGGAACCAAGACAGGCGCAACAACTTGATGAGATTGTTTGGAGTTACCAACTTCTCATCAAAATGATTCGTCAATCGTTCCCCTAGACGGAGCGTTAAATCCCAATATAGTTCAGGATATATACAACAAGTGCACAACCATATAAACAATGATCGCCCAGAACCTTCTTGATAGATTTCTTTCTCGCCTTTATTAGTTGTATCAAAATAGCGTTGTAAGTCCTGTACAACATAATCAGGATAGTCAATATCAGGTGGAGTTGGATGAGTATTCTTATCCAACCAATAACGTAGAGGCGGCCGTTGATCTTGATTCAATAACTCTACAACAGATGCTAAGGCTTCAGTAGTCTCTGGCAACACCATCAAATACTTCGATAGCTCAACCTCACGCCGTCCCCATAAAGTAGGAGGTTTAGGAGTGAACAATACCACATGCCTCCATTGCAATAAATCCTCTACCCAAGGAGCCAATTCATCCGTTACAGCATCGAAAAAACGTTCTACATGACCGAATATCAACAATCGATCATCAGGATATCTTCTAAACATCTCCTCCAATGAGAAGTCACTATAAGGGTCTTTCCAACAATGTTCAGGAGTATCTTTATAGAAATATCGCTCAATAAACAAATCTTGATTCCCCAACTCCAATACCAGTTGATCAAATAGCATAGCTTGATGATCATTGGGGCATGCCTTTTCGATCAATACCAAATACTCAGGGGGTTTCGTGACAGGTTTGAACCGAAGACTCGGGAAACCAAAAGCATGAATTGTAGCTGAAACACTTTGATTGATATCTAGCTCCCGAACCAAACCAGGCTCCCGCTCTCGCATCCTACGACTCGCCTCAAAAAACTGATGCTGCTCATATAGCGCAAACTCAGGCTCCTTAGAACTAATCTTCCAAAAGAAAGGCCCCGTCCGACGAGAATCATGAACCTTGATAAACTTCAGCCGATAATACCGATAGATATAGAAGAATAGGAACCCTAGAATGATGACAATAAGCGCAATGAGCTTAATTAACGTTCCATATTTCTGATACCAATTGGCTTGCAAGCTTTTTATATCCTCAGCCAATAGTGGAGGAGTTTTTAAGGGAATATTCTCAACCAACTCTTTTTGGTCAATATCAATCGCTGTAGGTGTCGGATCTTCATCAGAAGGTACATGGACATTTACCGAATCATCCTTAGGGGGAGTTGGGGGTAAGGGAGGCACACGCTCTAAGTTCCCCATAAAACAACTAAAAGCCTGCTTCAGATCATGATCCGTTTTGATATAACAGGAGTTCAATCGCAGCCCGCCTGCTAGTAAAATAATCCCCAACAGCAAGATAATCCCAAGATAAAAGCTTCGAAAGGTCAAAAAACGATAAGGACTAGAGGACTTATCAATATAAACAGGGACATCATCTGTAGGGGGAGGAGGGTCTTCAACTACTGCTTCCTTCTCCAATAAGGACAAATCATATTGACTAAAGAAACGATCAAACAACGCATAAAACTGCTGTTGTTGCTGAGGGGTTTGGGCAAATACTGGTGCGAGAATACTGCGCAAACGATCCCCAGGTAGGTCGGCATCCAACCCCTCCAACAAATGCCCTAAATTGACATATGTATCAATCCCTACACGATATCCATTCTGACGAAGAAACTCTATAAAGTCTTCGAACAAAATGACGTGATTATGATTTGTCTCCTTCCTCACTATCTTATTTTTCGCTTCTTTAACAGGCTCATTGACCTACAATAAACAAAAATACCCAATTCCTTAATAATTACCACGTCTTTCAACAGCGTTTTCCGCTTTATTCTTACCCTAAAGGAGTAACGATAAAATCCTACAACAGGAATTGCGCACTAAAACCTTGCCTTAAATTTGTCCACACACACTAATACGAAACGAAAAAAATGCCTCTCCCATTGTATCAACCTAAAACACAAGAGCAAATAGAAGATAAACACCCCAAGAAATCATCTTGATAAAACATACCGAAAACAAAATAAAATGGTTAAGATCAAATAATTCCGTAATTTCGTGTAAGACTGTGCAAAAACACCATCTTGGAACAAATTTGTGCGAAAAGTCTCAAAGCTGCCATAGCAAACTTCAGATGAAAATAGGAGCTTAAGACGGGCTAAAGCAACTTTCATAGATGAATTAAAGAAGGGAAATGACAAAACCTTGAAATCCTTTTGCACAATTTATCAGATCTCTACAAATAGCTTCTCACCCATAGAATGTATCCAAAAATCGAGATGCTAAATCAACCTAAATACCAGAAGATTCATACTATGAATACAATGGTAGATAACTAGAACGGAATGATTACGCCTATTGAAATAAGACAACAAAGCTTTAGAAGAGTTCTTAGAGGATATGACTCGGAAGAAGTCAAAGGCTTTTTAGATACCCTCGCACAAGAATGGGAAAAACGCATAGAAACGGAAAGAAGACTTCGGGCAGAACTTGAACAGGTAAAAGCCAACTACAATAGCCTCAAAGAAGTCGAATCTATGCTTCATAAAACGCTTATTCAAGCAGAAAAATCGTCTAAAACAACAGTCGAAAACGCTCGTAAAAAAGCAGAACTCCAAATTAAAGAGGCCGAAGCAAAAGCAAGAGAAATCGTTCGACAAGGAGTGGATGAAAGAAATAAACTCGATTCCGAAATCACAGAACTAACAGCCAGAAAAGAACAAATCCTCATGCAATTGAGACTGTTCCTCAAAACGCAATCCGAAAGATTACAAGCTTTCGAAAGACAAAAAGACTTTACACAAATCTTCAGTACAACAAAAGCCGATGACAAAGCGGCTAAAGATGTCTTCGATGTAAGTACAGAAAATGGTGAAGCCGCCACTAATCTACTTGATGACATCGTTGAAGAACTATAAATATAGAGTATGAATGATGATAAGCGGGATGTTGGACTAATAATTCGGCATCCCGCTATCTTATTAGTATGAGATATGGTTTAACTCAACCTCTTTAACATGATCCTATCCGATAAAAGAATCCTCGAAGAAATCAAACAAGGAAACATCGTCATAAGCCCATTCAAGCAAAATTGCCTCGGAAGCAATAGCTATGACGTACACTTAGGCAAATATCTTGCTGTATACAATAGTAGAATACTTGATGCCAAAAAACATAACGAAATATCTGAAATCATAATCCCCGAAAGTGGATACGTCCTTCAACCCAATACGTTATACCTAGGAGTAACCCAAGAATACACCGAAACGCATAAACAGGTGCCTTTCCTCGAAGGAAAAAGTAGTATTGGCCGACTAGGAATACACATTCATGCTACTGCAGGTAAAGGAGATGTCGGATTCTGTAACACTTGGACGCTCGAAATAACGGTCGTCCAACCTGTAAGAGTATATGCAGGCATGCCAGTAGGACAATTAATCTACTTCGATGTACAAGGTGATGTCATCAATACATATGACCGAAAATCAAATGCAAAATATACCCACAGAACGGATCGACCCGTCGAATCAATGATGTGGAAAAATAAATTCTAAACAAATCCCTGTCCGTAAAAATCAAAAGCTGCGAATACGATATGAAATACTTCCTTAGTCTATGCCTCACGCTATTCTTAATCTCGGGGGCAATCGCACAAAATCTCACCAAATCTAAATATGCCCCATACTTCGAAGAGGCCTATAAAGCAAACCCTACCATTCCTAAAGGAATGTTGGAAGCAATCGCATACGCGAATACAAGAATCCAACACGTAACGCCTAAGTCGGAAATAGGCTCATGCCAAGGCCTCCCTAGGTTCTATGGAGTAATGGGATTAGTAGAAGATGGTGGAGGATACTTTAATAATACACTCAAACAAGTCGCAAAAATATCAGGCTACTCAGAAGCGAAAATTAAAGCTGATCCCCGTATAAATATTCTCGCCTTCGCAAAAGCATATGCCAAAACACAAACAACAAAAAGACTTACAAGTACGAATGTCGCTGTCCAGCAACCAATCCTAGATGCACTCACAGAAATCCCTAATGACAATTCTAGACATAACGAATACGCGAGAGACCTCCAATTCTATGCAGTCCTAAGACAATTAGACGATACCGAGTTCCGATCTGTATACAATATCCCTAAACAAAGTATTGATATGAGACGCGTATTCGGTGAGAGAAACCTCAAGCTCCTCTCTGCTGATGAAGTAACTGTCACAAAGGACCGAATTATCTCAGGACAAGGAGATGAATACGTAGTAGACCGTAGCTCTGGGGCTCCTTCTGCATGCGGAACAGGAAAACCCAATTATATAGGTGCAATATGGGATCCCGCTCACCGTGTCAATTATAAGTCAGGTGGGATGGAATCCGTAGATCATGTCACCATCCATACAATCCAAGGATCGTATTCCTCTTGTATCTCATGGTTCAAAAACCCTTCTGCAAGAGTGTCTGCACACTATGTCGTACGGTCGTTTGATGGACAAGTAACACAAATGGTATGCGAAAAGGACGCAGCCTATCACGTACGTACCAATAACAAAAATGCAGTCGGGATTGAACACGAAGGATATGTCTCCGAAGGAGCAGTTTGGTATACAGAAGAAATGTATGAAAGCTCCGCTAAATTGGTCAAGGATATCTGTAAAAGAAATAACCTCAATCCCCTCAAAACCTTTGCTGGTCCGCCTACAGATGGCCTTCGCCCCCTAGGAAGATGTACACGGGTAAAAGGACACCAACACTTCAAAGGAAATAACCACACAGATCCAGGGCCACAATGGGATTGGGATCGATTCTACCGCCTAATCAATGAAGCACCAGAACCAACAGTATTCACAGATAAAAAGGGAGAGTTCTATGATACAGGGGGAAAAGACGGTATGTACCAAAATCAAGAACGACAAACATACCTCATCAAACCTAAAGGGGCTACAACTGTTACCCTTACATTCGATTTCTGGGATATAGAAGGAACGAAAGCCAAGCCATATGATTTTATGGATATATATGATGGCGAAAATGACCAAGCCCGACTAATCGGAAGGTTTACAGGAGATAAGTCCCCAGGTATTATTATCTCTAAAACAGGAGCCTTATACCTCGAATTCCGCTCAGATTGTGGGAAAGTCTACAAAGGATGGCACGCTACATATGTATCAAACAAGAAAAATCCTAAATGTCCTTCTCCTGAAAACCTCCTTGCCAAAAATATATTCCCCCTCGGTGCAACCCTCTCTTGGGATGCTTCAACCAAAGCGGATAAGTATATAATATGGGTCAAAAGAAGTATCGCAAAGAAATGGACAAAGTACACAACCCGAAAAAATACGCTACATGTTACAGGCCTTGGTGCCAATGGTCTATATATATGGCAGGTACAAGGAATCTGTGGAGGAGATAGCTCCGCAATAATTGCCAACCGATTCATCACCTCTAATGTTGGTCGGTCAGACAACCCCAAACAGTATACCGTCAAAACCAATAGTGGAATCTTCCGAGACTCGGGAGGGAAAACTTCTGGGTATAGCAATTATGAGGAGTTCGCCTATTCTATTATTCCGCCAAATGGAAAACAGGTACAACTAACGTTCTCTATGCTCAATACCGAAGCCGAATACGATATCTTAACGGTATACGATGGCCCAACGACAGAAGGATCTGTCCTCGGTCAGTTCTCAGGAAAAGACCTCCCGCCTGTAATTACGTCTACAAAACATGCAATGACCATCAAGTTTAAGTCAGACAAACGAACAATAGGCGACGGATGGAAAGCAACTTGGAAAACAACAGGAAAAAGTGATGGGGGAGTCGCACATAATGGAGGAGGAGATGATAACAATACAGGAGGAAATACAGGCGGTGGAGGAAATACAAATGACACAGGAAATACGGGAGGAGGAGATACAGGAAATACGGGAGGCACAACGACTGTCCCAGGAGACAATAGCTTTTCGCCAAATCTCGTATTCGGATCTGCAAACCCTGAAACTAGCTTCTCTCTCCTAAACTCCTATAGCAAAACATTTACCCTCGGTTTCAATGACAAAGACCGTAGTGGAAAAGGATTCGCCAAAAGATTCTATCAAGTCCTTACCAAAACCGACAAAGGATGGCAGGAAGTCCCAAATAGAGGCTTCTTCTATGATGACTTCAACCAAGGACTAAACTCCCGATGGAAAAGTGTTACAGGTACATGGTCCGTAAAAGACGATCGTCTCCTCCAAACAGATAAGTCTGTGGGCAACTCGAATCTCTACGCCAACTTCAAACAAGACCGAAAAACCATATACCTATACCACTGGAAAGCCAAAATGTCTGGGCAATCAGGCAACAAAAGATCAGGCTTGCACTTCTTCTGCGATTCTCCAACGAAAACCAATAGAGGGACTTCATACTTCATCTGGATTCGGGATGCCGCAGGAGGAGATAAAGCAGAGATATATAAGGTATTTGAAGATAAATTCCTCCAAAAAGCCCGTGCAGATATATCCCTAGAGTCAGGAAAAGTGTATGACTATAAGGTATTGCACAATGCCGTTACAGGAAAAATTGAGATCTATGTCAACAATAAATTCGCTGTTTCATGGACAGACCCATGGCCGCTACAAAGAGGAAAAGCAGTTTCGTTCCGTAGCGGAAACTGTAAGTTCGAAGTAGATGACTTCCGAATCTTCAAAACCCGCACGAATGATGTGAAAATATCCGTCGGACAAGGCCTCTCCAATCAACTCAACAAGGAAACAGGATTCAGAGTGAGCTCTATCGTTGTCGATAAGAATATTAAATGGTCGGATGTATTTACAGCAGGGTCTCGCGTAGACTTCTCTGGAGGAGGAAGTTCCTCTAATACGGGCGGTGGAGGCTCCGCCAATACAGGAGATGGCAATACATTCTCGAACGACTTTACCGCAAACCTCGAATTGCCTGCCTCCCTTAAAAGTGAAGAAAGCTTTTACCTCGTAGCTGATTACAATGGCAAAAACTGGTACTCCAATGAAAAGAATGGATTCGTCCAAGAAAATTTCAATGAACTGCGAAACGATTGGAAAGCATCTATCGGAAGCTGGTCTGTTGCCTCAGGTAGCCTAAAACAAAAAGATGCCAGCGCAACAAATGGAAATATATACCTCCCCGTCACCCAATCCCATAGAGGCAAATACCTCTATCATTGGAGAGGGAAGATTATGTCTACAGGAGACAACAAACGTTTCGGCCTACACTTCTTCTCAGATGCAGGTAACAAACCCAATCGCGGAAGCTCGTATATGGTCTGGTTCCGTAACCATGATTCCAAATCCGATTGGGTAGAGGTATATGAATCCGTAGCAGACAATCTCCAAGGCATCCAAAAGAAAGCGAAGGTATCCTTTAAACCTAAAGAATGGGTAGACTGCAAAGTCATCTATGACCCCTCTACAGGAAAAATAAAGGCATACCTCAATAACAAATTCGTAATCGCTTGGACAGACCCTAGCCCAATAAAATCGGGTAAATTTATCTCATTCCGCTCTGGTAATACCCAACTCCTAATCGACTTTGTTCGGGTATACCGATCCCACGGAAACAAAGAAACCATCACAGTAGGGCAAAGCGCGACAGACATGATTCGATACAAAAACCCGAATCCCTCAACCCCCGCAGGACGAATCGATGTCTTATACAGAACCCAAACAGGTGCATGGCCAGATCCTCGCACCCAAAAGTTCAATATAAAATAATCATTCCAATACATATAATAATAGCGGTAACCAAACCGCACCAATCAAAAGGGCTACTCACACAGAGTAGCCCTTTTACTTTATCACCAACCTCTAGAACCCCGCTTTCGTCGGTCTCAACGATTATTCTATAGGCCACAATTAATTCTTGATAAGTGACAACAGCACTTTGTTAGGTGATAATGGTTTTTCCATAGGTCACAATCAATTCTTGATAGGTGACAAGAATACTTTCGCAGGAGACAATGATGATTCCATAGGTCACAATCAATCCTTGGTAGGTGACAAGAATACCTTCGCAGGAGACAATGATTTTTCCATCAGTCACAATCAATTCTTGGTAGGTGACAAGAGTGCTTTCGCAGGTGACAATGATTGTTCCATCGGCCACAATCAATTCTTGGCAGGTGACAAGAGTACCTTCGCAGGAGACAATGATTGTTCCATCGGCCACAATCAATTCTTAGTAGGTGATAATAGTACCTTCACACCTAGTGACGTTTCCTTCATACCTAGTCGTTATACTTTCGCACCTAGCCGTCGTACCTTCATACCTAGTCGTTATACTTTCGCACCTAGCCGTCGTACCTTCATACCTAGTCGTTATA
>Ga0163111_10000043_pt1 | contig 79060 bp, 52 predicted proteins | sample CRUFie1St18metaG_FD_109645 | JGI IMG/M metagenome (GOLD analysis project Ga0163111, IMG submission 109645) | Marine microbial communities from the Costa Rica Dome - CRUD Field 142mm St18 metaG | ecosystem: Environmental > Aquatic > Marine > Oceanic > Photic zone | place: Costa Rica: the Eastern...
CTGCAAACCTGAACTCACTGGATAAATATCCGCTAGGTCTACTTTCCACACCACAACAGGTGTACGTTGGTCTATCTTGAGGGTACGTGTTTGTTGGTAGCCACTACTACCTGAAACATCTTGTAGGGTCACATCCAGAGAGGCTCCATCAAACAAGTTCCCATAGTTATAGACATCTCCTAAATCTAAACGGATGTAAACAGAACCGCTATATAGCTCATTTCCTATACAACTCTGTTTGCCAAAGTCTAAGGTATCACTACCCGCACTTATTAAATCGCTATAAACGAAGTCTTTAGCGTGGGCATATTCTACTGAGAAACTCAAATAGAATAATATGAAGGGGAGAAGACAATATATTCTTCGCATAATAGTAAAATACTTAGTAGGTTAATGACGATTTCTCACATCTTCAAAGCGGAAACCTTTGTAAGGAGGCAATAGCTTCTCATTTTTATCCATTACCATACGCATTAAATTGCGTTTGGGAGTTTCACGTTTTGCGCTGGTATCCAATAACGTATAATCGTATTGAACAAACTCAACATCAAGGTGGTCCAAAAACTCAACCCGTAATTGCTTAATCTTGTCATTAGCTAATAGGAAACTACAGCTGTGAAAAGAGTAGGCCTTCTTCCAATCTCCAGCAGGCTCCAATATGATTTTCTCTATACCTTCCCGAGAAGGGTGTCCACAGCTTTTTACATTCATTCTTGAAAGAGCGGAATCTTGGAGATTGCCAATGTAGGAAGGCTGTATTTGTTTCATATAGGCAGCATCCATTTCGGAAAGTGTGATAATTTTCTGTTTTGGATAGATAATAAGCGCATTATCATAATCATGGTAAATCTCAATATCCTCAGACTTCATTTCAAAAAAGGCATCATTGCCTATCATACTTACTGTGGTTTGATACGTTTCTTTCTTAGGTTTACGTAGCCCTACTGTATAGGTATATTCCATTCGAAACACCTCGTTATTTTGGGCTTTACGATTAATACTACTAACCTCTTGCAGTAACCTCTTAACCTTGTCCTTACAGTCTGTTCTCATTTGAGCCTGGATAACATTACCAAACCCGAGCATTAGTATGCCTATAGTTATATATAATCGAATACGATTTATCATTGTGCTATTAATTAAAATTGAAGGGAATCCCAAAAGGAGAGATAAACGGGTTCCCTATCTCCTTTATGAGGAGATGGGAGCCCTATGTTCTATACTTACTATCCTTGCCTAACGAGGTCTTCCAGGAGTATTATACTGTGTTTCCTGTACTGTTTTTCTTCCTCGTTCTGTTTCAATAACCTTTCGAATCAATCTACCTTCTCTATTGTACTGATTAAAGGTTCCGAAGTGCTGGTCGTCGAAAGTCGCAATCAACCGTAAAGTTTTGACATCATAGACATAGCAACTAGCAACTGATGCAAAAGGCTGCAAACGAACATCATCAATATAAATTGGTGAATTATTTCCTGAAGCACTATACATAAGTTTAGGCGTCACTTCATTGTCTAATACCAAAGAGCCCCACTCTGAGATTTGGGTTTCATATAGACTCCAACCCTCAACCTTAGCAATCTTTCGAAGATCAGTGCTAGGAATTGTTTCACTTTGCGAACCAGATTCTAGCACTACTTCAACAGGTGCTGTGGATCGACATTCAACATCCTTTAACCAGAACTTAAGCCGCATTCCTTCGTTCATATGCTGAAGCGAAAGCGTAAAAGGTTTCATAGAGAAGGTATTCTCGTTTGTGTTATTTCCCAAACGATATGCGTACATTCCTGAATGGCTATTGCCTACTCCTTGTACACGTTGGGCGGGATTCGGAAGCTCAAGGTTCTCCTCTAAGTAAGTAGTTCCTCCTATTGTATATTCATTTTCAAAGCTCTCAAATTGTACAGAATTATACTCTGCATTTTGAGCAATAATATAAGGGACATTCTGATGATACCCGAATTTTGAACAACCATAGATTCCTAAGGCATTTTGCTCCTCTATCGGCTCTCCATGAGGGGAATATTGGGTCACGACACTTGTTCGAATCCACTTCTCTTCATCATTACGCCCTTCATGATCCCAATTAAACAATTGTAAATCCTCAGAAAATACCCCTGCATTTTTATAGATGCGTGCTCCAGGCGCTGTACCATTCACAAGATCTTCTTTATAAGCATAAGCGGAAAGCACCCGCCACTTTCCTTTCTCTCCAATCTCATAAGGATTGTTTGAATATCCTATCTCTCGATAAATAGTTGAATCATAGCTCCACTCGTCCGAAAGTACAACAGCAGATGCTTGTGTCACATTCGAAAGTGTCCATCCTCCATTGCCCGTATTACAAAACTCTACACACCCTACTTTCTGGAAAGAACAAGGATTGTCTGATGTATAGAATACTAATTGGGAAATACCATCAGTTGTATCTACGGCAAAATAGCCCTTTTGTCCTCCTGTGCCCCCTGGGGCATCAAACAACTGCTCTCGACATCTCAATCCGTTACTTGTTCTGTATTGAACATCAAGATACACATTATTTATTCGGTTAATAACAATTGTATCTGTACATTGATTCCCTGTAATCAATCCATCAGGAACTTCAACAAATCCTGCCGATGTGGCTGTTCCATCGGGTACTGCTGCACTTAAATCTGCAGCAAAAGACTCCTCAAGATTAAGCTTTGTCTGTTCAACAGGATGATACACTGCTGGGTTACTTTCATCAACCCCATAAGTGGAAATAGCTCCTATAGCCAAACTGAGATAATTCTTATATCCACTTCGCACAACTTCTATCTCATCTAATCCTGTAAGCGGGGATGTGGAAGGGAGTATACTTGCATCTGTGTACACACTTGGGAAAAACTCAATAAGTCCCCCTTGTTTTTCTCCAATGTGCCCAAAAATAGAGGAATTCCCCCATTTAATCCGAACCAAATCTCCTGCTTGAAGGCTACTAACTGCATCACAAATATCTCCACTAGTAGAAGAGAGTTCAAGGAAATACCCATCACTATTGAAACTCATTACAATAGAAACATCATTACCATCAATGTGCTTGCGAAGGTTTTGTGACTTTTGCCCAAGTTCAGGGTACTTATCTGCTCCCAGAAAATTGTACGACATTCTCGTCCCGTTATGAGCCGTAGTAGAATTGCCCAACTTCATTCCATGATAAGGGTCATATGTCCGACTCAATACGACCTCGCCCGTTGTAGGACTAAATCCTACATTATCTGCAACCAAAGTTGCTCCATCTTGATAGGTTTTAACAGACTTCTGAATGACAGGAAAACTAACTACCTTGGTGATTGTATGCATACGAGTTCGATCTTCGGAACGACTCACAACTGGCAAAGTCGAAGCCTGTGGAAGAAGTAGAATTCCCAAGAACCCAATACTGACATCTTGCTCTACGTCCATATTTGTACGTACATTTGCGATTTGTCTTTGTTCGCACACCACCTCGACTTCCATCCCTGGGTTTTCATAAGAGATTTGTCCGAGCTGCCTCACTACAGGTATCTTCTCCCCTGGCTCAAAGTAGGTATACTCTTGAGAGGTAGCGAGTTTACGTTTGCTATCATTCCATGGTTCATCATAATCTCCTCCATATGTCGCAATCCGCTTAGGGCGACCAGAAATACCATATTTGACAAAACGAAATCCTTGTGAGAGTCGTGTTGCTCGATTCGTATATCCAAATACCCCTATACTCAATTCAGGTCTCCAACCAGACTTTTTCTTAAGCTTGGTCATCTCAGCCCCTCGTCCTTCTAGTGCCTCATAGTATTTATTATAGGGATAGTCACGTGTTGTGAAGAAGGTTGATTCTGTAAATCCTGTATTGGTTTTCCCACTATGAATATTCTTCATATACACAGTCGAATAGCCCACTGAAGCAGAAGGCAATATAGATTCTCCTATTGGCCCTTCTCCCTGCTCCCGATCACGACCTGAGATAATACGCGAAAGAAGCCCTTGACGCTTACGTGGAATATAATCAACCAATGGATTCTCTTCTCTCATCTCATTGGGCTCATTGCTAGCTACCCCACTACTAATTAAACCATACTTGGTATCCCATTGCTTGTAAACATACTCGGTTCCATATACAACCTCAGCTCCCGCCTCTAAACCTTTATCATACATCAATAAACGTTTTACACGTACTCCCCCTCCCTTTTTAGCAATATTGGGTGTCATCGGAATACGTAAATAAGAATACTCAGGATTCATACGTTTACATGTAGATCCGATTTCTATATTCCCAACCTGATTCAAGACATTATAAACATTCCCTTGTGGATCAGAAGGCACGAAGGTTATAGGATCTGTCGGTTCGGAACAATCATCAGACAATAGCCCTACACGCTGTGTTCTATAGAAATCTTTGCAGATCTGATGGGGCAAATATTTAGGTCCATCCTTCCCCAATTGTATGAATATCTTATTCAAAGCAGGATCATACTCAGCTTTCTCAAAATGAACATACCCTGTTATAAATTCAGTATTATAACAATTAATATCAGGTATACTGCCCCCTCCTTCTTTCAGTTCATACAAGAACTTAAAAAAGATCTTCTGATTGTCCTTATTCTGAAAATAGTCTTCAATAAGAGCAGCATATTCTTGTAGTTCTATAGGATCATTTATTCCTAACGACTGATCAAGATCCAAATAAAATCGATTATTATTAAGACTACGATCATCCACTACACTATCTAGCTTGACCAACTTCATGGCCAACTGATCCTGAACAAAGGTATAATCATCTTGTTCATAATGAACATGTATTTCGCCCCCTGAGGGCAATATAATGCGTTTCAATTGCCAAGCAGCAGGATCAAATGTAGGAGAAGGTTGTTGAGCAATACCTACCCGCATATCACTATGTAATCCCTCTCCATCTTCTTGATAATTCCCCCATACATCTAGGTTAAACATATTATATCGAGGGTTTTCGTTCACCCCCACTGCATGGGAATTAAAATGACTATATGGAGTAGGATAAGTAATTCCATTCGGATTCAAGTGAGCATATTCATACTCGAAATCATAGGGGGTGATTCGTGCTTCCTTAATCCCACCAAACTCAAACCAGACCCGTTTTAAAGTCAATTTCCCTTGAGAACCATTAAACTGTACATTGCCACTCGTAGAAACCGAGTTTCCTACAATATCAGGACAACCAGGAACCAGTGAATATTCATATGCTAAATTTACAGTTTGAATAGGATGGGTAGGGTCAGCCTTTGAAAACAGAACAATTGAATCTAATTTTTGCAAACGCATTCCCGCGGGAGGAGATGCCACCAAAGAACCAGAGGCAATAGCATCATCTGTAATCGCAGGTAACGCATCATTTCGATCACTTGTATGAAATACCGCATAATGAGTTTTAGTCTCAACCGTATCTAGATAGTAAATTTCTTTCTCTCCCCAAGTCGCACTTGCCTTATCATCTTCAGCACTAGACAAACTTCCTTTATCATACAATAAACCCTTATAAGGGATACGCCATTTGTACCAATCAGAGGAACTATTTCCAGCCAATCGTTTATAGGAAAAACGTGTCCATCCCCCAATATCATCAACTGTAGGGCCATCCATCCCTATATCAATATACTCTGGGCTATGTATTTCGGTAACTAAATAAGTAGTTGCATATTTACTGGAATCTACCGATCCAATAAAACTTTCCGTATGATGATAAAACTTAGGCAAAGGAACTTCCTTCTCTACCAAGTGATTATGATAAATTGTACCTCCTTTGACATCATAGGTCAAACTATGTTCATTCTTGCTATAAACAGGTAATCCATATACATATCTTACTCCTGTGTTGTTATACATAGCAAACTCCCCAATCTGTTTCCGCGCATAGGTATCATACCGATTGGCCAAGGTATTGACATCATCTCTATGGGTGTACGCTAAATATGATTCTCCATGTGTTCCATCGTAGTTCCCATCGATAATTTCTTCATTGGTATGATAATCAATAGGTACATTTCTCCCTGAACGCTTACCTTGGTTCATATACTTCTCTACTCCATCAGGCATTTTAACAGAGCGAGCGAGGAAACGAGAACGCTCTAAGTCTGTTGTTCCATATTCTACAGTCCCACCTAAATCATTATGAAAACGGAAGAAAACTCCTTCATTAGCGGTAGGCTCAGAAAAATTATAATCCAAACTCTCTCCATTCCCCCCCCACACTCTTTCTTGTCGAACCTCATGACGCCCCACTCCAAACACAGGACTAAAATCTAAATTCTGTCCTACGCCCCCTTCTACTCCAACTTGAGTAAGCTTTTGATAACTCTCAATTTCAGGAGGGAAAAAATGGCCTACCTTACTATTATGTAAACGAAATCCTCCTGAGACTCCTTCTCCAACCATAACAAACTCATCAGCATTAGAAAAAGGTATACCAAGAAACACATCTCTTGAATCCCAAGGTGTATCTTTTTCCTTATAATAATCCATCAATGAAGTAGGTTCTATTACTCCTGTATTGGAATACATATATCCATATGCTGGCCGACTTATTTTCCCTCTATTGATTTGTTCCGAGGAGCTTCCTCTTAGATTCGTACTCGGCCCCGTCTGTAGGCCTGAAGGTGTAATCATAAGACCGATTTTTACATCAAACTCTTCACCAAAATACTCAGAAACAGAGGTAGAGGCATGTTTAATCCCAAAGTAATCAGAAGAGAAAGTCGCCTTTCCAAGAGCATAAGACCGTAATCCTGGCGTTATATTATTTTTAATATATTCTCGTATTACCATTTTCTTGGTAACCTCATCTTCGGTTTCCTCATTAATTTCGACATCAGTATTCTTATCCTCTTCTTTCGCTTGTTTCGCAGTTAGAATCGCTGAGGGATTAAACCGTACGGAAAAAGTCCCCACTCCATCTGACAGACCATATCCTAATGAGGCTCCTGCAAAAGATCCAGAAACGCCTACTGTATAACTATACCCCCGATAATTATTATAACGTAAAGAAGCATTCAAGCCGACATCAAGACCTAAACTAGCAACCGTACTATCACTATCGTTATTGACATCTAAGCTATACACTTCTCCTGTTACACCAAAAGATACCTCAGAAGTTCGATTAGGCTTAACATGGTTATAGTTAACAATCTCCTGTCCACTTCGATCATCTGCGAACCCTCGTTTCATCCTATTAATCGCTCCTGCGTTCAACGTCCATCCATATCCAACCCAAGAACTAATTCCCTCTTGAGATTCTCCACTATGATACGACAAGGACAAAGGGTAGCCACTTCCATGAGGGCCAGGAATTTCTAACAAAGGAATATTATATGTAAAATCACCTGTAAACTCATTGACCATTCCAGTCGTAGCAACAGGTTCAAAACTTGAGAATTCTGGTTGGGAAGGCCCCCCAGTCAATGCATAAGCTGCAGAAACAAGTAAGCCTTCTGTTAGCATACATATACTTAAATATGCTGCAATAATCTTAAAGAACAATGTTTTTCGAAACCACATACAATTAGAATGTTAAAGTAGGTATAGTGTGTAATTGCGTACGATTAAACGAGAAATGGTGAATCCCTGTATGAAAGATATCATCTTCCATCTTAATATCCCATGTAGAAGCCTCCCTTATATCTTCATTATCAAGAAACACTAGGTTCAAGTTTCGTTTAGGGGAAAGTCCATAAACGTTTTCTAAATTAGCAAATGTCGGGACATGCTGATGACGTTTCCCTTTCAATGAGAAACTCTCCTTCATCGTAAAGTTCATCTTATGCATTCTGAAAGAGTAATCTTTATAGTCATTTACCCCAACACGCATAATATCGACCTCCTGCCTCTTCTCTCCATCAGTTCCAATAGATAACAAAAAATGATGGCTTCCTTCATAAACTTGCCGAATACTCTCTCTCTCTTCTTCAGACAATTTTTCTTTACGCCGAGTAGCCTCACGATACACCCAATAATCAGCAGGCAGATACTTCATCTCAAAGCGAAATCCATTCACTTCCCTTACTTTCACCAACCCATTACTCGGATCATTGATGTAAGCAAACCAATCATCAGCTGTAACAGGAGCATTCGAATGACAAGAGGCTAACAAGCACAAGCTCCCAAACAATAAAAATAGGTTATATAATTTTTTCATGACTTATAGAGGTATACACACTAAGGATGTGCTTTTGTCCCCCCCTCCCTATAATATTGATTCAATGCTTTTAAAACCTCTTGAGTAATATCTTGGCTATCTCCTCCGTACAAAATATTACCGCTAGTAGTTGTTCCCAAGATCAGGTCGTAACCATGAGTTTCTCCATAATCTTTCACGAAAGAATTAATTTGGTTAAGTACCGACTGTGTCATTCGTTCCTCCTCCTTCTCTTCCTTCTCCGACATAGATCGTGCATAATGAACAAATCGCTCCTCCTCTTGTCGAAGCTTTGTCACGGCTTTGCCTTTCTCATTTTCCGAAAGTTTCTTAAAATCTACTTCTAATAAACGCGAATGGTTCTCTAAAGAATTTCTAAGGGTATCCACATTAGAATGCCAAACACTAACTTTTTGCTGGAACATCTCATGAGCCTCTTTCATACCTTCATACTCATATACCAATTTCTCAGTATTGACAAATGCGATACGGGGCTGAGCCATATAATAAACAATGGCGAAAACGCTTACGAACAATAAGCATAGTAACGATAGGGAAATAAGTAGTTTTTTCATTTACAATTACAAGTTGGACATGGAACAGAATTAGGTGTAAATTTTCGAGCATCATTGCGTGTAACAGGTACACTAGTCGCACCAATTGTTGTAGGAGCAAATACAATATTACTAGGAACAGTCATGATATGAGTCGTTTGTCGCAATCCTAAATTGAGAGGCGGATACGAAATAGCCCCAACTGTACCCTTACGAATAGGGGGTTCTGGCGGATATAATTGATAATTCCGACTTATACACTCAAGATCTCCCCCGATACGCCCTTTCGAATCCGTTTTAATCATCACATTCAAATAGCCATCTGCTGTAGCCAATCCCTCATATCGACCCGCACTAGCAATAAAACCACCATCAGAAGAAGAACGCACCCGAAAAACCTTACCTGAAGAGGAAACATCTAAAATGTTATTTAAATAATAGCTGGAGAACCATTCAACAGCATCAGAGGAATTAAACTTCATTAAAAAGGCCGGAGCACCTGCTGTCATTCCCATACCACTACCTCCTATATCGGCTGTTCCTCCTCCCAATATGTACCCATCCGAGGAGGCAGCGACACTATATGCAGTCTCATTACTATTGGGGGTTCCCAAGATTCGCATCCTACCTTGTTGGATTTCTCCTAACGTCCCCAATTTCAATCGTAACAGAAGAATATCTCGATCCCCTGCTGCTCCTATATAATTCCCGCATATTAAAATCTCTCCACTTGCCAACTCCTCAATGTCATACCCAATAAGTATCGAACTAGGATTAGCAGAATCTAGATATCGCTGCTTCCATATCAAAGCTCCAGTTTGAGGATTCATTTTCACCAAATGTAAGGCAGGATCATTTACACCAGCAGAACCCGATATCAGCAAGTTCCCATCACTCAAAAAGCACATATCAAATATCTTTAACGCTCCAAAGGTGGGCTGAGCCGAATTCGTTGTATCAATAATCTGTTGTTGCCATACAACATTACCTGTCGCATCAAACTTATGGAGCAAGGTCGGACGAGCAGAGGCAGTATTCAACAAATTGAGATCAGAAATACAGGAAGCAAGAATGCAGGCGTCATCTACAGGATCATAGGTAAGAGAAGTAGGATAAACAAGAGCAGTATCAATGATACGAATAAAAGCGGCCGATTCTGTATCCATATCAAACCGAATAACCGCAGGACGTATATTTGTCACAGTATTCGTAGGATGTGCCTCTACTGCATAAAACATATCCTCATCAGTAGGAGAATAATCAAATGTCTGATGATGAAAAGAAAAAGAGTAATTCTCATACCAATCTGATCCCACAATCTGGTTCCAGACATAATCTCCATTCTCATCAAACTTGAAAAAGACAAAATCTTCATTCCCTTTATGGTCACAAGAGGCTCCCGCGATATACCCGCCATCTTTAGACTCCATAAAATGAAAAGCAGAACTTGCAGCAGCGTCGCCATTCGCAAGATAGCGATACATAAACGTTGATTGAGCACATAAAATACTCGAAGAACATAATAAGGTTATAATACAAACAATAAAACGCATAAAATCATTTCATTAGGTTGAATAGCACAATGAAAAGCCAGTAGCACAAACATTTAAAACAAACCAAAGCACCTAGGTATCCTTTGACAAAACAACATTTTGCCATCATGCAGTCACATTAAGACAATAGCAAAACAAAGCTAGTCCAGCTATTTCTAAAAGAAACAGTGTATGTAATCACAGAAGCAGAATAAACCCCTATAAATGAATGGGTAATGCTGATCAAAGCCCTAGAAGAAAAGGCTTATTCCACGTAGGTAAATAGTAAAAATGATAGATTATTCTAATGAGCATATCACTCATAGAATATCACAGCAAATATCAACAATAGTTTTGTAACACATATTTATTTAGGTTATAGTGAATAAGATTTCACAATCTGAGCACAATATAACATCAAAACTATATATCAGTCAAGTAATCCTTAGTAATTTTATACCAAAAGCAATAATTTTTCCCAAAACAAGTAAGGATCTCCTCATATAATAGCAACCCAATCCTACATCTCTTCAATCTTCTTTTTCAAGCCAGCCGCATCAACATAATCAGGCATAATCTCTAATAACCTATCCAACGAAGCTTTTGCTCCTTTCTTATCCCCTTCTAATAAGCCAATATATATGCGATTTTCTAGAGCCTTAACATTATCGGGCGAATAAGAAAGCGCGCGGTTCAAAAAACGTTTGGCCTCCCCAAACCGCCGCTCATTCATATAAACAAAACCCAAATTTGTCAAGACTCGCACATCAAAAGGCTTCATCACCATTAACGCCTCTAAACGCCCTCTTGCCTCCACCAACACTGAACGATCTCCCTCACGTGCACGTAACATAGTCGTCACAGCCTTCAAACCAGCTTCAAATATCTCTGAATTATGCGAATAAATCCCTTCATACACTTCATAAGCTTCCCCCCATTCCCCCTTAGCTTCCAGAATTTCGCCCAACAAGAACGAAACATCTATATCCTCCTCATCCTCTCCCAAGCAACGCTTTACCAACTCCTCTGCTTCTCCGTACTTTCCTTGATGATAAGCCAAACGCCCTCGATTACATACATTATCCACATCCAACAAACTATCTGCAAGGGATAAATATCTCCTATCTTTCTCATTTCGCTCATAGTATAACAAAAATGATTCCCCCCAAGCATCATTCTCCACATCCTTACTTGTCCCACAAACCAACTTCAAATACGAAGCAATACCTTCAGTATCTACCTTCTCGTCTCTAACCACTCGAATCTTATGATCATGAAAACTCACATGAGGAATATCGCTTGTCCCGCCCTTAAGCATATGACAACCAATACAATTTCCTCCTACGGCCATCCGATTTGCCTCTAACTCACTACAGCCTTCCTCCTCATGACAACTCATACACTGCCGAATATACACCATCGAATCTGTCACCTGTATACTCTTATGAGGATCATGACAGCTTGTACATGTAAACGAACCAGCCTCTTTAGCATTCGTCTGTATAAAGCACACAGACTCCATCAAACGCTCTGCATGAGAAGCAATCCCAAAAGCCTGTGCATTAGCTTGTCTCTCAATGAAGACATCAAAAGTCGAATGCAATGCCTCGCCTGGTCGAAAATCCCGTACGCTACGCCCTCCATGCAATACATTAATCCCTTGCAAATGACATTGCTGGCAAACATCAAACTGACGCTCAACCCCCAATTTCTTCGGATTCACAATAGAATAATCAATCTCTGCCCCCACATCCGTCATATCCCCTCCTCGAATCTTCGCAATATGCGCTTCCCCAGGTCCATGGCACTGTTCACAATCAATCCCTAGCGTAACCTCTTGAAAACGATTCTTACTCCCCTCCATATAAGAAAAATGCCCTGTATGGCACGCCAAACACTCCTCTCCTATTTCTCGATCAAAACGAGAATTCTGCCCCCCTTCATACCCTGGACTCAGATCCCAAATCCCCTTACTTACATACCATGTAATAGGAAACTCATAAAAATACCCATTACGTTCCATAATATAAGAACGCGTCTGATGCCCAGATCCCACAATATAATCTACCTTTTCTTCCCGTATATACACCGTATCCGCCCCCTTCAGCCGAAACTCTCGAACATAAAAGATACTATCCTTCCAATACGGATAATAATAGTAATTCGAAAACGAATCATGTACTACTGCTCCAAATTCCTCTATTACCTCTTCTACATTAGGTCGATAGAAAGAACGCCCCATACCTGTCTCGATATAGCTATCATAAATAGACTGATGGCAAGGCTGACAAGCTTCCATCCCCACATACTTCACATCTGGAGAATGATTCAAATAACCACTCCCCTGCCGTCCACATTGCAACGACACAAATAGTACAAGCAAGAGCCATAATAACCAAAAACGTCCTTTCACAAGCCTAAACTACATAACGTCCTGAAACGACTGACTTCAACTCTGAAATACGAGCTTTAGGATTCTCCGCACGAAAAACGGAACTCCCTGCAACCAATACATCTGCACCTTGCCCCAACAAATCCCCAGCATTACGTATCCCGACTCCCCCATCTATCTCGATCAAAGTCCGACACATATGTTGGTCAATCATCCGCCGCAAGCGCGCTACCTTCAGTAAGGTATTAGCAATAAATTTCTGCCCCCCAAATCCAGGATTTACAGACATCAAACAAACAACATCTGTCATCTCCAATACATTGACCAATACACGCACAGGAGTAGAAGGATTCAACGCCACCCCTGCCTTCATCCCCGCATCACGAATGGCATGAAGTGTCCGATCCAAATGAATACAAGCCTCGGCATGAACCGTTAAAATATCAGCCCCCGCTTCCTTAAACGCATCAATATAACGCTCTGGCTTTGCAATCATCAAATGAACATCCAAAGGCTTCTTTGCCACAGACTTAACCGCCTTAATAATAGGAATCCCAAAGGAAATATTAGGCACAAACTCCCCATCCATCACATCACAATGTATCCAATCTGCATCGCTCTCATTTACCATTTCTATAGCAGATCCCAAATGGTTAAAATCAGCCGCAAGTATAGAAGGTGCTATCAAATGACCCATAGATAATGCTTTTTTCTATTCTGATAATCCATGTATATCAGTCTCTTCTTGTTCTTTGGGCAATAAAGGCAAATCCCGTATAGAACCCGAATCCCCAACATCTACGGCCGTTTGTTGTGGAGAAGGACGATATAGCTGCCGAACAGAAGGCAAACACAAATAAACCGCCCCCAACAAACAAATCAACCCCAAACCTGCATTCGTAATAATAGATTCTATATTAGGAAACAACAAAACTGCTGGCCCTCCAGCTTCAAAACGAAGCAGAGATTTATACAAACTGAAACTCAGTATACATGTAAGCGACCCAAAGAAAAAACACAAAACAGAGGTCAATAAGAAGGAAACTAACCAACCAAAAAAGGAATACAACCGCAACCCAACGCCTATCACAACCATCGTCAAAGGTAAATTAACAGACATCAATACCTCATTCCCTTCCTGTAAGTCCCCAAACAAGGAAAGAAACTCTAACCCACAAAAATAGAAATCTGTAAAATAGCAGGCCGCAGTTAAAAACAATGCAAATGACCCCAAACCTACCAATAAGGTGGAAACAAACTCGATAAATGCATGATTGGACGCGAAAATATCATCCAACTCATTATGTGAAAGATTTTGTGTCATTCAAATAAACACTATAATCATTGCCAACCAATTGCTTTTAGATATACACATAATTCAGCCCTGAATCACAATACCCTCCCAGGGAGAAGGTTCCAGATTACAAGTATAATATCAAAAAGAAATAAACCGAATCTAAAATCTACAACCCAGTATATATCCAAACTCAATGAACGCCTAAAGTAAGCAAGCTACGTAAAAATAACCAAGCCTACCAAACAATCCCAAGAGAAATAAAAAAAAGGACAGCCATATAAAAGACTGCCCTTCTTCGTCAAATACGAAACTATCGCTTTATTTAATAAACAACATCTCTCTATATTTAGGCAATGGCCAATCAGCATCAGAAATATACATCTCCAACTCATCAACTGGCTCACGAATCACATCAAAATAAGGCAATACGTTTTCCGCATAGAAAATAGCCTTATCCCGCATCTCTAATCCCTCTGCTTCCTCTTCTTTCGCCTTCATCGCATCAAGCCCCTCCAATATCGCACTAATATCCTTACTCAAGGTCTCAACTAATTTTCTTTGGGAAGCATAAATCGACGCCTCAAAACCCAACTTGCCCATACGCGCCAAAGTCTCCACCAATGCCCCTTGATACTTCAATGCCGCAGGTATAACACTATTCGAAACCATCAAACGCAATACCTTAGCTTCTATCTCTACCTTATTCAAATAATTCTCTAACAATACCTCGTGACGGGCATGCAACTCGGATTCAGTGAAAATCCCCAACTTCGTAAACAAACGTACCGAATCCTCAGCTACCAATGCATCCAGTGCCTTAGGAGTTTGCTTAATATTCGAAAGTCCACGTTTAGCTGCTTCTTCTACCCATTCATCACTATATCCATTTCCCTCAAAACGAATCGCCTTACTCTCCGTAATATAATCCCGAATCACATCCAATAACGCCAACTCTTTCTTACGCCCACGAGAAATCTTACGATCCACTCGCTCCTTAAACTCCTCCAATTGATTCGCCACTATCGTATTCAATACCATCATCGGATGCGCACTGTTCGCAGAAGATCCTACTGCTCGCAACTCAAATTTATTCCCCGTAAATGCAAAAGGGGAAGTTCGGTTACGATCTGTATTATCTTGCAAAATCTCAGGTATCGTAGGAATACGAAGCTTCAAATAAGGATTCGTTGGCGCTTCTTCATTCTTCCCTCGACGACGACGAGGAGGATTCTCTACCTCATCTAAGGTCTTAGACAATTGACTCCCAATAAACGCAGATATAATAGCAGGAGGAGCTTCATTCGCTCCCAAACGGTGATCATTCGCCGCCGAAGCAATACTTGCCCGCAAAATATCAGCACCTACATGTAAGGCTTTCAATACTGTCACAAAGAAGGCCAAGAACATTAAGTTCTCCTTAGGGTTCCGACCAGGAGACAATAGGTTCTTCCCTGTATCCGTAGCCATCGACCAATTATTATGCTTCCCTGATCCATTAATATAAGCAAAAGGCTTCTCATGCAATAAAGCACACAAATGATGCTTACGAGCAACACGAGCAATCAAATCTACCAATAACTGACCATGATCCAACGCTACATTCAATCCCTCAAATTGAGGAGCACACTCAAATTGACTAGGAGCCACCTCATTATGACGTGTCTTCAAAGGAATCCCCAATCGATGCGCTTCTTGCTCTAATTCATTCATAAACGCAAACGCACGCTCAGGAATCGAACCAAAGTAATGATCATCAAGCTGCTGACCACGAGCTGGCCCAGCCCCCAATAGCGTCCGCCCCGTAAGCATCAAATCAGGACGCAAATCATAAAATACACGGTCAATCAAAAAGTACTCCTGCTCCATTCCCAAAGTAGGCGTAACCTTCGTCACATTCGAATCAAAGTACTGACAAACCGCCGTAGCAGCCTTATCCAACAAAGCGATAGACTTCAATAACGGAGCCTTATAATCCAATGCCTCTCCTGTATACGAAACAAAAATCGTAGGAATACACAAAGTACTTCCATAACGAGTCGCAAAAATAAATGCAGGTGATTGAGGATCCCAAGCAGTATACCCCCGCGCTTCAAAAGTATTACGCAAGCCTCCACTCGGAAAAGAAGATGCATCTGGTTCCTGTTGCGCCAATTCAGACCCCGAAAATTTATCGATTGGCTCTCCATGAGACAACTCAAAAAATGAGTCATGCTTCTCCGCCGTCAATCCCGTCAAAGGTTGAAACCAATGGGTAAAATGGGTCGCACCCTTATTCAAGGCCCAAGACTTCATCCCATTCGCTACCTGCTCAGCAGTCGAACGATCCAATGCCGAACCTGTATCAATCGATATCTTCAACTTCTTATAAACACTCTTAGAAAGGTATTGCTTCATCGCCTTCTTCGTAAAGACGTTCTGGGCAAATACCTCACTCGGAGAAAGCCGATTAGCAAGGGGAGCTATCGGCTCGCGTGTCTGAATAATCTCTAATGCTTTAAAACGAGGATTCATCTTCTGTTTTTTGTTTATTTGAATACAAATACAGCATTTATTTTTTTATCTGCAAGCAAAAGTTATGTTTTTTATCTTATCAACAAGCAAATAATCAAAAACTTTCTTTATTAACAATCAATTAACACAAAAAGCATCTTATACTCAAGCAACAGAGCCAAGCATTCCCATAAACCACAGAGTATCTCTGTCTATACACACACAAACTTCGGCTATGGGCGATAAATCTTTGTCGATACCCAATAAATCTCCAGCAATACAAGCACAAACTGCGACTATGGGCGATAAACCTTTGTCGATACCCAATAAATCTGTGACACCACACAATCGTACTTTCGCTCCACACAATAAATATCCACCACCACACAATCATACCTTCGCTCCACACAATCATACCTTCGCTCCACACAATAAATTCCCACCACCACACAATCGTACTTTCGCTACACACAATCATACCTTCGCTCCACACAATAAATCCCCCAATCCACACAATCATACTTTCGCTCCATACAATAAATTCCCCGCATCACACAATCGTACCTTCGCTCCACACAATAAATCCCCCAATCCACACAATCATACTTTCACTCCATACAATAAATATCCCCCACCACACAATCGTACTTTCGCTCCATACAATAAATTCCCACCACCACACAATCGCCCCTTCACTCCACACAATAAATCCCGCACATCATACAATCAATCTCACAAAAACACCTCATTCCCGACGAAAATAGAAATATACAACAAAATAAAAACAAGGCCATAAACCACTAACAATCAAACAATTACAACCCCTATAAAAACTTTCTTAAAAAAAATGCAAAAAATTCATTGATCCTCCTCCGTTTTATTCGACTAATAAGGATGAAAGCCCACTATTTCTTCCCCCAATGAGACACGCGAGCATCCACGTTAGAAAACCCAAATTCTCAACTGTCTTATGAAAAATTCAATACAAAACTCAACAAAAATCCCTCGACACCAACTGTTGTCGAACCCATATCAAACCGTACTCATGAAATCCATAATCCTATTATGGATCACGCTTTATTCGTTACAAGGCCAGTCTCAGAGCCCTATTGCACAAAGCGATATCATGGGAACAAACGTGAACCTTGTTCCTCCCGCCCCTGAAGCAGCTGCACTCGGAAAATTCGGAGAAATCCCTATCGGTACCTATACAGGAACCCCACAAATCTCCATCCCTCTGCACAACATCCAAAGCCGTGGACTATCCCTCCCAATCTCTTTGGATTACCACGCTTCAGGTATAAAAGTCGATGAAATCGCGAGTTCAGTGGGCCTAGGCTGGTCGCTTCTTGCTGGAGGAGTCATAACCAGAGTCGTAAACGGCCTTCCAGATGAAACTCCCGCAAGAGGATTCTGGAATACAGACCATACCCTAATCGATTCCCTATACAATATATACCCACAAGTACAAGACTCTCTCCTCTCTATAGGACTCGAACTCGTAATGGGCGGATTCACAGAAACAACTCCAGACCAATACTTCTTCAACTTCGGAACATATGCAGGAAAAATGCTCGTAACCCCAAACCAAGAAGCATACGCAATCCCCTATCAAAAACTCAAAATCGAAATCATAGGCCAACTCGAAAAATGGATCATCACTGACCCCCAAGGCATACAATATGTCTTCGACCAAAAAGAGTACACCTTCTCAGATACCGAATGCGGAAACTCAGGCCAAGTATCCCCCTCATACGCCCCCACATCTTGGTACCTATCCAAAGTCTACAACCCCACCAAAACGGATTCTATATCCTTACACTACACCGACGGACAAATCGTCTACGACCAAGGAATAAGCGAAATGTCATACCACCAAACTTCCCCTGGTAACACCCTCTGCGGATCCAATGACAATATCGGATGCTGTCCAGACCGAAACAATGAGTATTGTATCTCTCAAATGATTGTCCAATCCAAAAAACTACATACAATCACTTCTGTAATCGATACCGTATTCTTCCTCTCCGAACAACAAGTCGAACGAAAAGACTTACAAGGAAGCCACAGAATCGCCGAAATAGAAATCCACCGAAATGGCCAATTACTCAAAGGCTTCAAACTCGAACACTCCTACTTCGAAAGCCAAGAAATAGGCACCCCAACCCTCCTCTCAAACCTATATTCAGCCTCAGACCCCCGACTCAACTACATGAGATACCGCCTAAAGCTCGACCAAGTAACCGAATGGGCATACGCCGATAGCAACCAATGTACCTCTCGTCCCCCATTCAAATTCGAATATAATACCACACATAAACTCCCCCCTAGATACTCCGCAGCAGTAGATCATTGGGGATTTTATAACGGCCAAAACAACAATACCCTCCTCCCCCAAATCCTAGCCCCCCAAGGAGCATCCACTAACATCCCAGGGGCAAACCGTGAGGTAAACCCTCAGTATCTCTCAGCTGGAATGCTCCAAAAAATTACCTACCCCACAGGAGGCCAGCTAAGCTTCGTATTCGAACCCCACCAATATGGCTGGCACAACCAAACCCAAATCACATCCTCATTCCAACTCCAAACCTTAGCAGCACACACAAATGAAAACCAGCCGATAAGCACCCAAAGTTTCCAAGTCTCTCTACCACAATACATACGCGTAAACTATGCCCTATCAAACGCATACGGTATCATATCCCAAAATGCTAACAACCAATGCCGCGTAGCCATCGCCGACGCATCAAGCGCTACACTACATGAATATACCCTCGCCCAAAATAGCAATGGCAGCTTCGACGAGATTTACCTAACCCCAGGAAACTATTTCCTCCAATCATTCGCCCCCGACTCTGGAGACATCGCCCAAATCTCTATCCAATGGACAGATAGCTCCCACCAAACAGGCCCCCTATACGCAGGCGGACTCAGAATCAAACAAACAATTCAATACGATGACCTCGACTCTACCCGAAACATCGTCAAAAATTACCAATACTTCCACACAGCAGACACAACCCAATCTAGCGGAGTCGTATTAAACCTCCCCCGCTATACCTATACCCGAACCTATAGCAACCAAGAAATAGATGATGACAACCCAACCCCTCTCTACGTATACGAATGGCTCTGCTCATACCTCACCCGTTTCGCAACCAGTAAGTCTCCCCTCAGAACCACAAAAGGACAATATGTAGGATACGCCGAAGTACACGAATCTCTAGGCCATAACCTCGACCTCGGATATACCACCTACTACTATACAACTGCCCGAAACTACCCCGACCAAGTAACCAACCGATACCCATTCCCCCCCGCAACTTCCTTCGAATGGCGAAGAGGCCTCCTTACAGAAAAACATGAGTTCGACCAATCAGGAAACCTCATTCGCAAACAAGAAAACCAATATCACTTCGCCCAAGGAGACACAAACCGACATGAAGTCAAAGGGCTTGCCGTAGCATACCTCCGCGACTATTACATTAACCACGCCCAACTACATGATATTTTCTGGGTCGAAGGCTACAAACAAATATCTGAATGGATATACCTCACCCAACAACGAGAAACCATATACTATCCCCAAGGTGACTCCCTATCCCAAACCATAAAGTATCACTACGAAAACCCAGAACACGCCCAGCTCACAACTGTCGAAAGACAAAATAGCGATGGCACAATCCTCTATAGCACCACCCAATACCCCGCAGACATCGGCCGTACCACCTCTAGCTCAACCATCGAATACATCCAAGCAATCAATACCCTCCACGACCAACACGTACACGCCCTCCCCATAGAAAAACAAGAATGGGTCTCTTCCTTCGTAGACAATGACAAAAGACTCGCAAAAGCCCAATTATTCGAATACAAAGACTTCGGAACCAACCAAATACAACTCCACCATGTGTCCGAAACCATACATGAACACCCCCTCTTCGATTTTACCCCTGCACACATAGACACAAACACTAACCAATGGGTCACAGATGCTCGATACCAACTCAAATATCGCTTCAACAAATATTCATCAAATGGCAAATTACTCGAAACTCAACCCCACCATGGTCGCGCAACCACATACATCTGGGATAAAAATGAAGTAGTACCCATAGCGAAAATCCAAAACTCCGTCGAGCCCCGAACCGCATACCTTAACTTCGAATCTGAACAGCAAGAGTATTTCACATACCCAGCCAACAGACGCGTCACAACCCACAAAAAAACAGGGAAATATGGCATCTACCTCAACGCCAGTACAGGCATTGTATATTACCCCCCAACAACCATCCCCGAAAAAATGCGAATCACATTCTGGGCTACAGCCCAACCCTATGTCGCAAACGTAACTCCTTATGCCCGTCTAATCAGCGTAAGCGAACCCGACTCCAACGGCTTCAGACTATACGAATACCACCAAGACTATATACAACAACACAATATTATACATATCAGCCAAGTGTCTACTGGACTCCCAACCTATATCGATGACCTTCGAATTACTCCCTTCAACTCACATATGACAACTTACGCATACGATCAAAACCTCCAACTAAGCTCCGAAACCTCCCCCAACCAGCTCACGACCCATTATGAATATGATACCTTCAACCGACTCACAACCACCCGAAACGAGGACAACCATATCTTATCCCACACCTCATACAATTACAAGAACAGCAACCAACTAGTCGCTGACTTCTCCATCCAATCCCCTCCTATCTACAACCAAAACATTACCTTTGACGCCTCCAGCGTATGCGCCCCAGATGATGGCCTGACAACCTACACCTGGAACTTCGGCGATGGCAACACCGCCACAGGCATGGTCATCACCCACAATTACGCCGCCCCCGATACCTATGACATCCAACTAACCGTCACCCATCCCAACTACCAAACCGACTCCCACACATACCCCTTAGCCGTTGGCTATCTCCCCTTACAAGCATCCTTCTCCCAAACCACAACGACCATACCCGCCAACCAAACCGCAACCTTCTCCACCAATCCCACTGGAGGCGTAGCCCCCTACACCTATGATTGGTACGTCATCGACCCAGCGGCTGGCCTATACTTCTGGACACACCAATCCAATTCCAACAACTCCCTATCATACAGCTCCTCCTGCGACTTCTCCATAAAGTGCGTCGTCCACGACTCCCTTGGCAACTCCCAAACCCTCATCCAACAAGTCAACGTCACCAACAACCCTAACCCCTGCCAATACTAACCCTACCCCTAGCTCATATAACCCACAAACAAACTCGGCCAACCCATAACGCCATGAAGCATCAACAAAGGCATTCCGCTAAAAACGGAATGCCTATATCTTCTCCCCCTCCTCAATTCTCAACCCACCCTTTACAATAACAAAACATTTCTTATTTTTATCATTGCTAACTTATTAGAAAACAGATATAAGGGAAAGGCTTTCGTACTCCTACCATAAAACTATCAGACTATGAAACACATACACACAATCACATTCTCTATAATCATAAGCATAGCAACTCTCCTAAACAGTTGCCAATCAATCACGCCACAGAGATTAGCAGGTTTCTATGCTCCTAACTCTCCCCGCTATGCTGGAATAACAATGGACCTAGCCGAAGAGGGTCATTTCTCAAGTGTCTGGTTTTCATGTACATTAAATATGGAAAGCGAAGGCAGCTGGGAAATTAAAAAGAATACTCTATCCCTATCCACCTCTCGACCTGACCTAAAGCCAACTGTCTTTAAGGAATCAGGAACCCTAACTTCAGAAAATCAAGAACGAACAGTAACCATATATGACCGCAATGACTCTTCTTTAACAAAAGATAATATTCTGATAGCCGTATTTTCAGATGGCGATACAACAGGCTGTATCATGGAAGGAAGTTCCGTATCCTTAGATACCAAGCCACTAAAAAGCATAAAACCTTTTATATTTCCTCCTAATGATACAACCTATTATCTACAAAATCCTCTTTCTAAAGACATCACCATCTATCTCCAAACAGAAGTCCCTCTACAGATGTTTGGAGATACTTGTTGGGTGATAAAACGAAGATATATCATACCTTGTGACATGCCCAATAAAAAACTCGATCGTCTATACAAATACCCTATACGCCCCAAACGAAACACTAAACCTACAAAATAGAGAATCATAAAAACGTTTCGTTCAATTAAACATTTGAGGAGTACTCATTTAGTAGTAAATTAACCATCTCCGATTGTTTAGCAACAACTTCTCAAGGACAGTAAGCTTATGCCAATAAGCTACTCAAGCTTCGCTAATCCCCATGCAAACCCTCTTCACCCAAATACAAACCCTCCTCCCCTCCCCCCTCAAACTACGATGGAATCTCCAAAACCATCCATGCGATCTATCCATATCTCTCCACAAATCCCCCCATCTCATCCCCAAACTCACAAACCTCCTCACCCAAATCCCATCCATCCAAAACATATCCCCCCTCAACAACTACCTCAACCTCACCTTAAAAGATTCTGATTGGACAAAAACCCTATTCCAACTCCCTTACTCCCTAAAACCCTCTCCTCCAATCTCATGGAAAACCATCCCCCCATCCTACCAAGAAAGTCTACAAAGCTTCGCACAAAAGCGCATATCTGAACGCGCAATCATCGAAGGAGAATCCAACCCAAACATCCTCAAACAATGGGCAGCACAACTCCTAACCTTAAGCACCCAATACGCTCTTGCCATACATTCACTCCCCCAATTCCTAAGCATCCCTCCAGCCTATCACCTCAATCCACATCGTAACCCTGGCGCAGCCATATTCGGACTCCTCCTCGACCTAAAGCCCTTTCTATCCTATCCTACCCTACTTCAAACAGCCCCAATCAAGCTCACCACCCTAGAAAGAAGAACCATCAGGTTCCTACACCTCCACAATTCCCCTCACATCCGAATTGCACCCGCAAAACGAAACCACCTTATAGCCCAAAGTATACAAGAATTGTTGGTACAATATCCCATCATCTCGACACAAACACCTAACAACAACAGCATTCGCACCAAAATCTGTCAAATAGCATGGCATTACTTACAATACATCCCCAACATCCCTTAATCTTTCTTCCCTATCTCATCAACCTTGCTACCATAAAATTGTAAATCCTCTTTTTGCATCAATAAATAGCGAACAAAGAAACAAATCATGAGGGGCAACCCAAACACCAAAAGCAACCAATACATCACAGGTAACCATTCCCGAACCGCATCCAAGATTAACACCCCCGAAAAAATACCTGTCCCCCAACCTAGCCCAATATACGTCTGCCACCGCTGCCCAACTTCCCCTTTACGCTTAGCCAAACGCCCAATATCAATCAAAAAAACCACCAACGGCACAAAAACCGCAGAAATCATCAAAAGGCCACTCTCAAAAAACTGCCGCGTTATATGTTCAATCCATGTACCCATATACAATCATAAAGCAAACTTGATCCAAAAACGAATATACAAGTTCATTCCAATAAAAAGTGCCGATGCATAAAAAAAAGGTAAACCACCTTCATTATGATTTACCTTTATTAACCACAAACGCATTGGTCTAAACCATACCATTTAATTTCAAAAGTTATACAAACGAATTTTGTAAATAACCTTATAAAGCCTAATAGATTGTTCCTTTCACATTCACTACACCTATAAATACCCCTACTAGAGCAAAGGTTACCTCTATCAAGAAAAATATTTCGCAATTTTCTATAATTTCCCAGCTTGCATATCAGAAAGATTTGTAGTTCCTTTATTACAAGACCTTTTAAATTCTTATTTCGCATGAAAAGCTATACTCGATTTGTCATTCTATTGGTAGCAATTTGCTCTTTTGCTTCCCTATCAGCACAAACAGTCGTTCTATCAGAAGACTTTGGCTCTGGGAACCTCCCTGCAGACTGGAGCAAAGCCCAAAACACCTCCTCAGCAGGCTGGGAATTCGGTACTGCATCTATTGTATCTAGCGCAGGCTTCAATATCCCCGCCACAAATACCACACCTCTCGCTTGCTCCAATGACCATCGATATGATGCCAATGGAGACAATTTCGCCCATGAAGATTACCTCATAACGCCTCCCCTAGACCTAACTTCCTTCGAGGCTGCCTTCCTAGAGTTCGACTACTTCCAACCAGGAGATAGAGGCTCAATTGCAAATGTAAAGGTATCTGTAGATGGAGGAAATACTTGGATTCTTGCAAAAGCCCTCTCTAGCACAACTGCTTGGAGAAACGAAACGGTAAACCTAACGCCATTCAAAGTATTCCCTAACCTACTCATCGGATTTCATCACGACGACCAAGGAAACTGGGGAGATGGACTTGCTATAGATAATGTAAGTGTATATGCACCTGTAGAAAACGCAGCGCAAATATCAGATGTAGCCCTCAATGATATTCTGGCAAGTGGTCCAATTGACATCACAGGTTCCTTCACCAATACAGGATCTGCCAATATTAACTCTCTAGATATTAGCTATTCTATTGATGGTGGAGCTCCAGTAACTGCAACCCTTACAGGCTACAACACTGCCACAGGCATCAGCGATAACTTCGCCCACCCAACTCCCGCAAACCTTAGCCCAGGTATGCACACAATCAATGTATGGGCTTCAAATGTAAATGGTAGTGGTACCTCTAATGGCTCTCCTCTAGAAACAACTGTAACAGTAGTAACCGAAATCCCTGTTAAAAATGTTGTACTAGAAGAGTTCACTGGTACATGGTGTGGATGGTGCCCAGATGGCGCAGTCATCGTCGAAAACCTAGTCAGTACATATCCAAACCTAGCCGCAATCGCTGTACATAGTGGAGATGTAATGGAATTCTCTGAAGGCGGAACACTCGCAAGCGCATTCACCTCTTCTTACCCTTCTGGAACCATTGATCGTACCAACTTTGGCTCAGGCCTAGCCCTCAGCAGAGGAGACTGGACAAGCACAGTACAATCTCAACTCCAAACAATCGTACCTGTATCCGTTAGTATTGCGGAAGCAGGATATGAAAAAACAACGAGAACCCTCACAGTAAAAGTTCAGGCAGATTTCGTCGGAGCAATGGATGGCGACTTCCGCTTTAACCTCTTCATGGTAGAAGATAGCGTTGTAGGCGGCTCTGCCTACAGCCAAGTTAATTACTTGAATACTGCCAATGGACACCCATACTTTGGTGCAGGAGACCCAATCCAAGGATATGTTCATGACCACACTTTACGGGCAATGCTAGGAGGAACATGGGGAATCAGCAGCACAATTCCTGCACAAGTATCCGCAGGCGATAGCTATTTCCATATCTTCAGCTATACCCTCCCTGCTGACTTCCGACAAGAAAAAATGAAAATCGTAGGGGTAGTTCAAGAATACAATTCCGACCTAAATGGCCGCCGTATCCTAAACTCTGCCGAAATGCACATGCCCCTATTTGCAACTTCTATAGACAAGGATGCATTTACCCCTTCCTTCTCCAATATCTACCCAAATCCATTCGGAGACCGTACCGCTATCGAGTTCAACCTTCCTAAGAATAGCAGCGTAAATATCAATATCCTTGATATCAATGGTCGCCAAATCGCAAACCTTGCACAAGGAATGATGAATGCGGGTACACATACCACCTATTGGAATGGCCGAAACCAACAAGGAATCAAGATGACAACAGGAGTTTACATGATTTCTATCGAAGCCAATGGCAGTCGTGCCGTAAACAAAGTCATCCTCCGTTAAAAAACACTCCCCTAACCCAAGGGAATATATGACAAAAGGTCGTTGGAAATATTTCCAACGACCTTTCATCATTCCAAACCAGAGGTTTGCAGCTTTACTTTATTCAGATACAATCATGCGAAGATGCTTTACACCTCCCTCACTAAGTACACTCACAATATAGGTACCTGCAGCAAAGGTCGAAACATCCACTAATGCAACTCGATCCCCTCCCTCAAATGCAACCTTAAACATCTGTTTACCTGTAATACTCGTAATCACAATCTCTCCCTTACCAGTAGATTCTTCCGCTGAACGGAATGCAATATGAGTAAGTCCTTTTGCAGGATTCGGAAAGACACTTGCCCCCAGCAAAATCGTCGTCGGAATCTCTAGCTCCAACATATCAGAGTACGCAAAGGATCCGTCTAAATCAACCGCCTTCAACCGATAGAATAAACGAGTAACGTTGAAACGTCCTACATTCTCATCGGTAAATGCATAACTCTGCTCTACCACCGATTGGCCTGCTGCCGAAACTTCTCCCACATTCTCAAATGACACTCCATCAATCGAACGTTGTACGGTAAAGAAACTGCTATTCTCCTCCCGACTCGTCTTCCAACTCAAATCTGCATCAACTACATCCAATACAACCCCAAAAGAACTAATTTCTACAGGCAAAGCGTCCTGTGGAATCTCACGCCAATCCATATCTGCTCCTCCTGGTATACCAGGAACCCCATCACTATTGTAAGGGTAGAGCGTAGGCAGTACATATCCATTCGTTACATTAGGTGTTGTAAAGATTGATACTGCATAATTAATCGTGTCATATACATCAAGTAGACCGTCTCCATCCGTATCAGGCCCAGTTGGATATAACCCAATCACATGCCCAGGATTCGGCTCGCTCCCATCCAATCCATTGGCATCTCGATCCCATCCTTCAATACAATCAGGAATTAAGTCCCCATCAGAATCCGAATCCACGAAGTCTGGGAACATATCTGAGTCCACATTATTCAAACGGGGCGGAAGGGGCACAAAATCACGATCGTATTGATCGTCCAAACCATCCTTATCTAAATCAAAATCTAAAGGTTGTAAATACCCTATAGTAGGTTGCCATTCTACAATATCAATAATTCCATCATTATCAGAATCAATATCTAGGAAATTGTACAAGGCATCTGTATCCGTATTAGCTGTACCTGGCCCATCTGGATACCCATCATTGTTCGTATCAATTCCTGAAACAACCAAAGGTGTTCCCCCATTTTTCGGATTATATCCATCATGATATCCATCCAAATCAATATCTAGCTGATTATCCACCAATCCATCACCATCCAAATCACCTCCAAATGCTTCTTGCAAATCCACAATTCCATCCGAATCATCATCAATATCCAGTTCATTCAGCAAGTCATCCCGATCTTGATCTCCCATTGGATATCGATCAGGGCGCCCATCTACATCCGCATCTTCACCCGTCTGAATCAATGGATCTCCCCCTTCACTTGCATCATATGTATCTGTATATCCATCACCATCGGCATCTATATAAGTATCCACAATTCCATTCCCATCACTATCCGCACCTTTAGACTCAATTACATCCGTAATTCCGTCATTATCAGAATCCAAATCTAGGTAATTCAAGGTTCCATCCATATCGTGATCACCTGTCATATACGAAACGGGCTTACCCATACCATCTCCTACATCTGTCAATACCAAAGGATTTCCTCCCGTTGTAAGCGGTGCAACAATCCCGTCATAAATATCATTATACCCATCTCGGTCATTGTCTCGGTAGCTATCCGCAACCCCATCACCATTTGTATCAACCCCACCCGATTCTGTAACATCAGGGATTCCATCATCATCCGCATCGAGATCCAAATAGTTAGGGATTCCATTCTTATCTTGATCCGCAGAAGTCCCCACATCCGTAGGAGTTCCATCCCCCGAATCAGCTCCTGTCATTGCCAAAGGATAGCCTGTAACGCCTCCCATATTTACCTCATTCGTTGGATCATAGGTATCTGTGAATCCATCATTATCATCATCCGAATAGTTATCAACATAACCATCACCATCTGTATCCACCCCGCCTTGTTCAGTGACATCAGGAATTCCATCATTATCCGCATCTAAATCCAAACGGTCAATATATAAGTCTGTATCCATATCCAAGTCCAATAACGGAATACCTCCATCGCCTGGATCATAAATAGCACTCCAACCATTTCCATTTGGATCAATAAGCGTACTCAGATCATTCACGTCTGTATACCCATCTACTCGCCCATCTCCATTTATATCAGTACCTCCTGATTCGATAATATCAGGTGTACCATCATTATCACTATCCCGATCAAGAAAATCGGGTACTCCATCCGAATCAGTATCGATGAACTTGCACACACCTGCATTATTCAACCAACACCAATCCCAATCCATATAATTCAGGATTCCATCATTATCGTCATCATCTGCAGGATCAGATCCTCCAAAACAACTAAAATCAGTGGCTCCAGGCCCGCAGACCTCTACCACATCAGGAATCCCATCATCGTCATCATCCATATCAGCTACACTTTGGCCATAGACACCATAAAATGGTACGAAACCAAGAAATAAACACCAGAAAATATATGTAAGATTTTTCCACATATTCAAACGATTTTATACACTAGATGCATCGAATTTATCCAATAAGATTCATTATTCAAAATTTATTACATAAGGACTATAGTTTTTATCTTAAAACAAAAGAAGTAAAAGACAACAACAATAATCAAGGTCAAGGTTAATGAAACGCACTCATAAAAAACTAACAAACAGCATATTACTCACTAAATCATTGGGTAGTAATCTATAATTATTCAATAACAGTAATATACTTCAAGCGGATTCGACGAGCTAAGGGATTAATTACTTTTACAGTACAGTTAGAATATTACATAATTGCATGGTAGTTAGCGTAGTTAGACAGTTTCCCTTTTTAACGTAAGAAATATCAAATATATACCTTATTATCTACAGAAAATACAGCATGGTTGTCTCCAATTATACTTATTTAATTGGATGATTTGACATAAAGAAACAAATCATGTTTGTGAGCTATTATCTCCCCAAAAAGAAAATCGGGCTACTCATGTCTGAATAGCCCGATTTTCCTGTATATATAAATAAATAATATGTTCGTCTAGCTATTGCCTCTCAATTGATTAATCTGATCCCGAATCTTAGCAGCATTCTCATAGTCCTCACGCCCCAAAGCATCCTCCAATTTCTTATTCAAATTCTCCATCTGTTCTCCCACACTCAAGCGTTGTTCCTCTGCTGGGGTAGGCTTCTCAATTTCATCTAACTCCAACTCTTCTTCTTTCCCTTTCTTCTCGTCATCATCCACCTTAATACCTGCCTCCTGCATAATAGACTCATATGTATAAATAGGAGCTCTAAACCGTACTGCTAAAGCAACTGCATCGCTAGGCCTACTATCCAATTCATGAAACTCCCCATCATGTTCGAGTATCAAACGCGCATAAAAAATCCCCTCACTCAAATTATTAATCACTACCTCAACCAACTCCATATCAAAATAAGTAACCATATTGAATATGAGGTCATGAGTCATAGGCCGATTAGGCTTGATACTCTCCAGCTCCAATGCAATAGCCCGCGCCTCTGCACTTCCTATAATAATGGGTAATCGTCTATTTCCGTCTACCTCTCCCAAAATAAGAGCGTAATGTCCAATATGAGATTGGTTTGAAGAAGATAGGCCGAGTATTTCCAAATGTATTTTTTCCACTAAGTTACGATTGTTTGCAAACAGAGTTTTTGTGTTCCTAATAAAACAGGGGGTAGATTAAGCCCCTTTCCTTATTCTTATTTCCTATTTACCTACACAAAAGTTTTTTAAATTTAAGAAAATACCTGAAAAATAGCACGATTTTGATACATTTATTGTAAGCAGACTTCTATAAAGAAATGAGTCAAACATACCAAACCAACCACTATTATAAAAAAAACTTAGCATCTCCCTGATTATCAATTGTATAGTAAACTAAACCCGAAACCTCCTTATCAGGGGTTTCGGGTTCATATATATATATCAGGCTTTGGTTATATTAGCCCTTATATTTTTTTATTGCCTCGATTAGTTTGGGTACAACCACAAACAAATCTCCAACAACACCATAGTCTGCAATCTTAAAGAAAGGAGCTTCTGAATCCTTATTGATTACTACAATATGCTTAGAAGAACTAACTCCAGCCAAATGCTGAATGGCACCAGATATACCAATTGCTATATAAAGATTAGGAGCAATCTGAATACCTGTCTGTCCAACGTGCTCATGATGAGGTCTCCAATGCATATCCGCAACTGGCTTTGAGCAGGCTGTAGCCGCCCCAATAAGAGAAGCGAGCTCTTCAATAATCCCCCATTCCTTGGGTCCTTTCATTCCACGCCCTGCCGATACAACAGAATCAGCCTCAGTCAAAGAAATACCTTCTGATGCTTTGATAATCTCTTTGGCAATGGTATCTAAGCTTGAAGAAGATGGCTTGAAATCATATGCTTCAATGCTCGCACTTGTTGCATTTTCCTCGATTTTGTACCCATTCACCTTAACCGTAATCACCAATTTATTCGTATTGGGCTTTAAAGTCTCAACACCTTTACCCGAGAAAGCCATCTTCTCAGTTACGTATCCGTTAGAAGGATCAACCAATTTGATCACACCAGAAAGAGGAGCCGCTTCCAGTTTTACTGCTACACGAGGAGCTACCGCACGCCCATTATAAGATTGGGTCATAACAACAACATCTGCTCCAATAGACTTTGCCACACTACTTACTGCAGCTGCATAAGCTGTATTACCAAAAGAATTCAATGAAGAATTTGATACTTTATATACTTTCGATACACCATATGCACCCAAACCTGCAAGCTCTTCATCATTTACTTGCCCCACTGAAACAGCATATAACTCTGTTCCCAACTTCTGTGCAAGATCATATCCATATGTAGCTGCCTCAAATACAGCCTTTTTGAATACACCTTGAGAATTTTCTGCGAATAATAGAACCGCCATATATTAAGTTATTGATTGTATTAATTAATAAAATAGAGGAATGATTATATGAGCCCTTTCTCAATTAGGGTATTAGCCAATTGCTCGGTATCATCTACCTCAAAATATTGACAACCGCCTTTTGCTGCTGGCTTAGAAAATCCAACAGAAACAACCATTGGGCTAACATCTACAGGACTTACCACAGAGAGAGGCTTTTTACGTGCACGCATGATACCGCGCATATTTGGAATTCTCCACTCTGCAATCCCTTTCTGACAACTAACAACAACAGGTAGAGAAGTTTCTATCACCTCCAAACCGCCATCTACTTCTCGCTTGAAAGTAGCAGACTCGTCTCCTGTCAAATCCATCTTAGTCGCAGAAGGGATCAATGGCATATCTAACATCTCTGCAACCATACCTGGCACAGTAGACCCATTATAATCAATTGATTCCTTACCGAAAAAGAGCACAGAAAACTCTCGCTCGCGTGCGTAAGAAGCAATTTGAGAAGCCACAAAATGAGCATCTGTAGGAGCTCCATTGATACGAACAGCATCATTCGCACCAATTGCCAACGCTTTTCTCAATGTAGGCTCTACCTCTGGCCCTCCTACACTCAATACAGTAATCGTGACCTTTTTACCCTCCTCACGGAATCCAATCGCACGAGAGAGACCAAACTCGTCATATGGATTAATGACAAACTTAACACCAGTCTTATTTAGCGACTTACCATCCGCTGCAAATTGAATCTTGGTGGTTGTATCAGGGACATGACTAATACAAACTAATATCTTCATATAGAATATGTATTATTTAATTTCATAAATTGGGGCAAAAATACTAACTAATTGGTTACATATAAAAAAAAAATGTACAGTCCTCGCCTAAAACAGCTATTCTCCTTCCTAACACTTGCGCCAAATGACCCCGAAACGCTTTATATGATCGCTTATGAGTTTCATAAAGCCCAAGAGTTTGCTCAAGCAACTCAATACTACCAAAAGTTGTTAGAGAACCACCCGAATTATCTGGCAACTTACTATCATTTTGGGGCATTGCTTCTAGAACAAGGAAAAACACAAGATGCAATACAGACTTACGAGCAAGGCATTCAAAAAGCCCAACAAGCAGGAGATAGACATACACTTGCCGAACTCAAAAACGCCCTGATGAATGCCGAACTCGAAGATGACTGGTAAATCTCCTATAGAGAGAAAATTAAGCGTTAAGATCCCCTATATTTGAGGGACGAAAATTGATTTTACCTGATTTTCGGGTTAATATTGTACCTGTATTCCATTCGATACTCTCCCCACTAACAAATAGGAGGTTATCTATATTTTTGACATTCAAAAATCATATTCTAATACATGAAACTTCACGAATACCAAGCGAAAGAAATCATCAAAAGTTTCGGAGTGCCTATTCAAGAAGGGGTAATTGCAGAAACAGTAGAAGAAGCGTACGAAAATGCAAAAACCATTTATGATGACCCACAGGGCAAATGGTTCATTGTGAAAGCGCAAATACATGCAGGAGGCCGCGGAAAAGGAGGAGGAGTCAAGCTTGCAAAATCCCTCGAAGATGTGAAAAAAGTGGCAGGAGAAATCCTAGGAATGACACTAGTCACGCACCAAACAGGCCCTGAAGGCAAATATGTACACACTGTCTTGGTCGCTGAGGATATGTTCTATCCAGGCCCCTCTGAAATCAAAGAATACTACCTCAGTATTACATTGGATCGTGAAACAGGTAGAGACATCATCATCGCGTCTAGCGAAGGAGGAATGGACATTGAAGAGGTAGCAGAAAATCATCCTGAAAAAATCGCGAAGGAATGGATTGACCCTGCAGTTGGGTTGCAAGGATTCCAAATTCGACGACTCGCATATCGCTTAGGCTTCTCTGGACTAGCATTCAAAAATGCGGTTAAGTTCATCGCTAAGCTATATAATGCCTATACCAAAACGGATGCTTCTCTCCTTGAGATTAACCCTATGCTAAAGACTTCTGATGATAAAATCATCGCTGTAGACTGTAAGTTTAGCTTCGATGACAATGCTATGTTCCGCCAGAAGCAATATAAAGCCTTACGCGATTTCCGCGAAGAAGCCCCTCTCGAAGTAGAAGCTTCTAAACACCACCTAAACTATATCAAACTTGATGGAAATGTAGGGTGTATGGTGAATGGTGCTGGACTTGCAATGGCTACAATGGATATGATTAAGCTCTCTGGTGGGGAGCCTGCAAACTTCCTAGATGTAGGAGGAGGAGCAAGTGCTGAAACGGTAGAACAAGGATTCCGTATCATCATGAAAGACCCCAATGTAAAAGCAATCCTTCTCAATATCTTTGGAGGAATTGTACGATGTGATCGTGTCGCAAATGGTGTTGTAGAAGCATATAAGAACATTGGTGAAATCAAAATCCCTATTATTGTTCGTCTACAAGGTACAAACGCAGAACTAGGAGCAAAAATCATTGATGAGTCAGGCCTTAAAGTAACCTCTGCCATCACCTTACAAGAAGCAGCAGAAAGAGTACGCGAAGCATTAGCTTAGTATATTTTCTTACGAGAATAGGATTTCCCCCTATTCTTCCCTATATTTAGTAAAAGAAGCTGACAATCTATTGTCGGCTTCTTTTATTTAATCCCCCAACAGATGTTTAAACACCATTATTACACCTTAACAGATGTTTAAACAACAACAATACTCAAATCAACAAACTTTGGTAGTAACACTAAATCGTTTCCTGCATCATGCAATACACACTTAGAGGCTTACACCATGTAACTGCAACCGTAAGCGAAGCTCAACCCGATCTTGATTTCTACTCTGGTTTACTAGGGTTACGCCTAGTAAAAAAAACCGTCAATTTCGACAACCATAATGTCTACCATTTCTATTATGGTACCGAGAAAGGAGCTCCTGGCACCATCATGACTACCTTTCCTTACAAACATATAGGCGTCAAGGTAGGCACCAAAGGAACAGGTCAAATTTCTCATACTTCCTTTTCTGTCCCTCAAGGCTGCATTGACAATTGGCAGAGAAGGTTAGGCTTTTTCCATGTTCCTTTCACCTATTTCGAAAGGTTCGGAGAACGAGGACTTGCATTTGTAGATCCTTCTGGCCTTAATATTGAGCTGATAGAATCCAAGGATAATCGGCCTCCTTGGACTCAATCATCCATCCCCCAAACCTGTGCTATAAGAGGCATTCATAGTCTCACAATCCCTATAGCCTTACCTCAAAAGACCATACAGTTTCTTTCTTCCTTATTCAATATTCATGTGATTGAGCAGGAGGGGGACCGCATCAGATTAGGAATTGATGGAGGAGGAGCAGGTAAATACCTTGATATTCTTGATGCAGCTGGTATGCCCCAAGGCATCAACGGTTTAGGGACCATACACCACGTCGCTTTGGGCGTAGAAACAGCCAGAGAACAACTACTTATCCGTCAGGCTATCATAAAAGCAGGCATCAAAATCACAGAGGTACGTGACCGAAAGTATTTTCAGTCCATTTACTTCCGCGAACCAGGCGGTGTATTGCTAGAAATTGCAACCCTCCCACCAGGATTCTTAATAGATGAACCTATCACCTCCTTAGGAAAGGAACTAAAACTCCCCCCTTGGGAAGAGCAAAACCGAAAAGTAATCGAACAAAGACTAGCACCTATTCACGTACCTGTTTAGTCGATGGCCCCATTACACAATAAGCCTGTAGTTCATGAACTACAGGCTTATGTTTATCAATTATCAATGCAATCATTTACAGCTGATTTCCCTGCGCAACGAATAAATCGTATTGCGCCTTATTATATGCCTTGACCGCCTCGATATAATCCAATTGGGCTTGTATATAGTATTCTTGAGCCTGAAATACCTCAAAAGGCTTTACCGTACCAAGCTTTTGTCTCTCACGACTCTGATACCATGCAGTTCCTGCCAATTCGAGGCCTTCCTTCGCGACCTCTATCTGCTCTACTGCCAACTCTATACGGGTACTAGCCCCAATCACATCATGACGAGCTGTATTGGAGAATTGTTCTATTTGGTTGTGCATCCACGCAATCTCCGAGTCTACTCTTTTGACATCTCCCTTATACGCATTTAATAGACTTCCTAAAGGGAGATCCCAGATGAGCCCGACATTCACTTCAAAGGTATTGAAACCCGAAGAGAAGGGATCCCCAAACACCCCATCATACAATCCAACATTCAAGCGTGGTAGCTTCAACCCTTTAGTATATTGTAAGCGTTCTTCCTGAAGTGCCTCTATATTCATCCGCATTCCTAGAAGCTCTGGACGTTTAGCAATCGGCTCAAAAGAACGCTTCAAGACCAATTCCTTATCCACCAACTCCACAGGAATAAATGCCTTCTCACTACAAACGAGCAGATAAGCCTCTTTCATATTCAACAACTCTCCTAAAGTCGCAGAGGCCTCCCCCATTGTCACGCGAGAGCGTTTCATCATAAATTCTGTATGCTTAGCATTGCTCTTAGCCAAAAGTAGCTCTGACTTATAGCGCAACCCCGCTTCTACTTGCAATTCAATTTGGCGGATGATTGTATCTGTTTGACGATAGAGAATTTCGAGGGTTTCATACTCCAATTGGGCAGCTTGCAAATCTAGATACGCATGAACCAACTTAAGGAGAATCTGGTTCTTCTCCCCTTGACTTTGGAAACGAATTCCCTCCGCTCTTTTACCTGCTGCATTATAGGCAGTTTTCCCCTTACCAAAGTCCCATTCTGCATTCGCACCCGCTCCTACCCAATAGTTATTTCGGTTTACATTCGTAAAAAAGCGGCCGTCTCCGTTCATAGCCGAACCAAACAGTTGGTGCCCCTTTACTCCCGCATAGAAGGTAGGCAGGTACCATTCCTTTTCCTTTATTTGTTTTGCCAAAGCCACCTCATATTTCTTCTCCCACTCATCCAAGACCAAATTATTTGCTCCAGCCTTCATCAGCAAATCACTAAGGCTCACAGACATCGGTTTAAGGCTTCCTACTTGCCCAAAGCAGCTTATCCCCAGTCCAATTAGCCATATGTATATCGAAAGCGTTTTCAATAACCGTCTATATACCCTATTCATTGGCCTTACTCCCTTGATAGTTTGATAGACGAAACTCGCTCTCCTCTTATTTCAATCAGAATAGGATAAGGAGCATAGTTCCATAGTTCGGCATCATCTTCACCTGTTATGTCCGTTTTATCAGTTGGGGGCCCTAAGATTTGGGTTACATACGTACTATAATCCCCAAGGATAATAGAAGAGAAATGCAGCTTCTCTGTCGTCGTTTGCCCAGAAAGTTGGAGGGATAATATCTGTGAACCTTTGAAGGTAACGGCTAAATAAGGGAATTCCGATTCATTAGTTGGAAGTAGATACATATTGGTTTGTGAGCCATCTTGATTCCGATAGGAATTATGAGGAGAACCATAACGCGCATCAATCTCCTCCACTAAAGCCTCAAGGCTAATATCTCCAAACTTCATACAAGGGTAGAAATGATGCGACGTACTGGTTGCGAGACAACCTAGCACTCCTCCTTCAAAACTAAACTCATCCAATCGATAGGGGGAGATATAGGCTTTATCTTTCTTCTTATCGAAGGTAAAGCGATAGCCGTCCTTTCCTGTTAGGACGATTCGGCCGCTTCCTTCTACAGCTAAGCCAAAAGTTGCCACTGGGTTTACCACCTCTCCCTTAAAGGGTTGGGTTAGTAGGAACACCTTCTCCCCTATTACCGCATAATAATGTTGGAGAACTCGGGTTCTTGATTGGGTACCAATCTTATAGAATTCCGCAAAGAACAGATTCCCATCTGCCTGCAAGGTTGCCCGTTCCCCTTTCCCTGTACCGTCCCACACTCCCACCAATTGTGTATCTTGTGCCCAAAGGCAAAAAGGGAGCAGGGCACATACCATTAGTATAAGTCTTCGCATGAGTATATTCGCTTATTCATAGGCGTGTATCGCCCAATACTATCTAAAGGATACTATTTATCAATGCTTCGTTACAAGCCTTGTTGTTTCGTTTTGACCCCTACCCCTTCACTCACTAGTTCTTTCCCCTTAATGATAATCTCCTCATTACCAGAGAAGTCTGCTCCTAGAATCTCCACATAATCCTTATCCTCTAAGCCCAGACGAACAGGCACTTTCCGAACCTGCTTATTTCGCACCTCATACACGAAATGCGCTTTCTTCTCGGTCAATACAGCTAAAATAGGAACCGACCATGCCCCTTCATGGCTCTTCATGGCCACTTGCACCTTTGCATACATACCTGGTTTTAGTTCCTTTCCATTGTTCTTGAGGTCTGCCTCTACACGCATAGTCTTCGTACTAGGGTTCAAGGCATAGGCCAATCGGCTGACAGTAGCGTCATAGGTTTTGCTACCCAATTCAGGGAAACTGACCGCCAATTTGGTGCCCTTTTTCACTTGGCTAATATCTGATTCGGGGAAATCAATGATAAGACGCAAAGTACTAATTTGCATCACATCAATGAGAGGGGCTGCCGAAGGGTTGTTGATGCCATTCTGTACCAAGGCTCCTTTGTCTACATATCGCTTAGTAACAACTCCCGAAAAAGGAGCTGTCACCTTTAGGAAACCCAACTTCGTTTGGATGGCACTTAGTTTCGCTTGTGCCGCCTCATATTCGGCTCTCGCCTTTTCTACATCCACTACAGTAGTGAGGTCAGGAGTCTTCTGGTAGATACCATTCAATCGGTTATGGACAGACTGGGTTAGCTTCAATTCGACCTGTGCCAACTTCTCCTCCTCTATCAAAGTAGGGTTCTCTAACAGGGCAATGGTCTCTCCTTTCTTGACATAGTCTCCAATATCCTTGCGGATGCTCTTCAAAAAGCCACTCCCCATTGCATGTATACTCACCTCTTGATTGGCTTCTAGACGACCTGTAATCCCTAGTTTTGCATCAAAATTCCTTTTAGAGGGTTGGATAACTTCAACTACAGGCATAGACTTCGCATCTCCTACAGCAGAAGCGGCTGTAGTCTGGGCGTCCTCAGAGGCATCTTCCTCTGTGGCTCCATTACTGCCGCACCCTAAAAAGCTCATGAACATTAATCCAATGAGAACTGTAGCCGAAATGTACCGCAATTGTATGTGTCTCTTCATATTTGTCTTCCTATGTACCGACCGACTATAGCCGAATAAGCTTGTATCTACTTGTGCGATTCAAAATAAAGTTTTTCATGGTGAAAAACTAAATCCTTTTCGGGAATAGAGACAAATCTTTTGGGAGACAATAGACCAATAGAGAGATTTTAACTATTTGGAGGGATTATATTGACATTTGCCCAGAACTGCGCAAGGGTTTGGACGGTATTTGCGAATTCGATCCCATCGACGGGCTTAACAACATAAGCATTTGCTCCGAGACGGTAGCAGGTCTCGACATCAGAAGGTTGTTGAGAGGAAGAAAAGATAATGATAGGGATATTGATTTTATGCCCCATTTCCTGCAATCGTTGGAGAACGTCAATCCCACTCAGCTTTGGCATATTAAGATCCATCATAATGAAGGCAATCTCCGAATAGCCGTATGCTTGCAAGTATTCAAGAAGCTCACTTCCGTTCTTTAGGCACATCAATTCATTTTGGATGTTAGAATCCTCCATGGCAAGTTTCACCAATTGTACATCAAACTTGCTATCCTCTACCAATAAAATTTTACGTAGAATTGCCATTATCATACCTCTTTCTTTGGAATAGTAAAGTGGAATCGCGCCCCTTTATCCTCCTCTCCATATGCCCATATCGTTCCTTCATGCCGTTGAATAATACGCTGCACATTGGCCAAGCCGACCCCTACTCCTTCGAATTCGTCTACATCATGTAGGCGTTGGAAGATTGCAAACAACTTATGTTGGTAGCTCATATCGAATCCTGCTCCATTGTCTTCTACTACAATCTCATAGGCCGTTGGGGTCTCACGACCCACAACCTTAATTTCGGCAAGTTCTTCTCTGCCTGTATACTTAATTGCGTTAGAGAGTAAATTTAGAAACACTTGTTCCATCATCAACTCATCCGCCCATATGGTAGGAAGGTTCTCTACCTTGAGTTCGATTTCACGTCCTTGCATCATATAGCCCAATGTATGCAGACAACGCTTAACGATCTTATCGAGAGAGACTTCTTCATAGTTGAGTTCTTTATTGCCCATACGAGCATATTCCAGCAACTCATCGATCAATTGCCCCAAACGATTGATTGAGGTGATGATATTGTCTAATAGTCCTTTCTCTAATTCACTGAGCTTATGTGCTGCTCTTCTTGTAAGCAATTGAGAGAAGGAGCTAATATGGCGAACAGGAGAACGAAGGTCATGAGCCACCGAATAGACAAAGCGTTCTAGTTCAGCGTTACTTACCTCCAGTAATTGGGCTTTCCTTGCTAGCTCATCGTTCAGCTCATTGACTTTTACATTGTATGCCTTTAGTTCTGCCTCTACCTCTTTCAATACGGATATATCAATATGGCTACCCACTATCCGTTCAGGACTTCCATCCTTCCCCCATCGTACCACTCTCCCTCTACAATATACCCATACTGTCCGACCGTCCTTATGACGATATCGAGCCACAGAGTCAAAGGGAACCTTTCCTCTACTCGCTACATGCTCTTGGAACTTCCCAAAAACAACGGGTATGTCTTCCTGAAAAATCAATTTCTGCCAAGAACTTGGGTGGTTAATGAGTTCATCATCTTCATACCCAAACATCTTTTTAAAAGTAGGGCTGAGATACTCATAGTCCTCCACCATATGCCAATCCCAGTAGCCCGCCATGGAGCTCTCAAGGATTTCCTTAAAAACAAAGTTGACATCTTGAAGCTCTGCTTTTATATAAGCAGTACTCGCTTCGGCCAATGCCAATGCTTCCTGTGCCTCGTCCTTTTCTGCTTTCAGTCTGGCATTCTCCTCCTGTAATTGGCGAATGGTATGTAGCAGATCTTCCTTTGAGGCACTAATGAGTTTTTCCTTGGTAAAGCTATAGTTCATAGATACAAAAGGTTAATACGAGTATGTCATAAAAACCGTCTAATTAAGGCTTACGTTAGGCTATGATATTATACACGACGCTATTGTTCGCACATCTCCGACTTATCCATAAAACGAAAGGCTCCTATAAAGGTAGCCTTCGTTAGTGTAGTTATTATTTTTTGTATTCAGAAAAAGTAATATGCCTCTTATTTCGAGCGGGTAAATATCGAATAAAGCAAAGGAATTACGACCAAAGTTAACAGAGTAGCCGCCAATACTCCTCCAATCACTGCACGCGCCAAAGGAACATTAGCTTCCCCTCCCATTTGGAGACCGAGTGCCATAGGGAGCAGCCCAAATACTGTCGTTAGCATTGTCATCAATACAGGACGAAGGCGGTCAGTGGCTCCTTCTAGGATCGCTTCCCCTACATGCTTTCCTTCTCCGACCAATTGGTTGATACGGTCAATGAGGATATTTCCATAGGCAACAGATATTCCTACCATCATGATGATACCCATCAAGGATTGGATATTAATATTGGTATTGGTGAGATAGAGCATCCAGATTACCCCGATGAGTCCGAGGGGTACAGAGAATAGGATGATAAGAGGTTGGGCGAAGGATCGGAAGAGCGGCACAATGATCAGGAAGGCCAGAACAATAGCAAGTCCGAGTCCCAATCCTAGGTTAGAGAAGGATTCCTCCATACTCTCAATCTCTCCTCGAATCTTTACCTCATAGCCATCAGGGAAGTCCATTCCATCCAATAAGGCATCAATCTCCGCCGCAACCGTACCAATATCTCTCCCTTCTACATTCACATAGACATCTGTTACACGGGTCAGGTTCAAATGATTTACTTCGGCAGGAGCCGATGTATGTACAATGTCGGCAAAGTTCTTAACAGGGATAGACTTCGATTGGGTTTCGCTGGTAACCGATACATTGTCAATCACCGTCTCGTCATCTATCATCTCCTCTGGGTAGGTCACCCCTACGAAATAGTGATTTCCATTGCGCTCATCAATCCAGAACGATTTGGCAAAGGTAGTACTCGAATTGAGAGCCGAAACAATATTCTTTACAGCATCCTCTGCATAGATTCCCAATTCGGCGGCTTTGATACGGTCCATATCGACATCAATTTGGGGCTGGTTGAGACGTTGAAGGACACGTGCATCTCGTGCACCCTTTACCGTACGCACCTTATCCCGAATCTGACGGGCAATCTCATTGGCCACCTCCAGCTTATTCCCCCGAATTTGTATGTCAATAGGCGAGGGCAGTCCCTCATTCAAGGCTGCCGTCACCATACCTCCTGTATTAAAACTAAACTCCGTACCAGGCAATGCCTCATTCAAGCGTTTGCGGAGTTTGCCCACATATGAAGTCGTAGGCCTTTTATGGTCGGGCTTCAATTGTACCTTGAGGAAGGCATCTTGGGTACTCGAATTGGGTGTATAGGCAGCAGGCCAATCGTAGAACACTCCCATATTCGACACAATCATATTCAGATCCTCCCCTATTTCCTCCTTTACAATCTGCTCTACCTTCTCGATATACTTCTCCGTTACATTGAGGCGCGTACCTGGCTCAAAACGGGCATATATCTCCATTTGCCCTACATCCATTTGGGGAAAGAGTTCATAGCCAATGCGCTGACCTATCCAGAGCGAACCCAATAGGAGCAAGATTGACCCCAGTACTACGAGCCAACGCAAGCGCATTAATGCCCCCAATATATTTCTATATACCGACTTTAGCCCATCAAACAAGCGATCGAATAGGCTTCTACGCATCTCCTTACCATCAGAACTAGGAAGGTAATTGCGGAACATAGAGGCGGCCATAATGGGCACCAAGGTAATAGAGAACACATACGAACCAATCATGGCAAAACCCACACTAATGGCCAGAGGCGTAAAGAGGTATTTGGCAATGCCTGATAGGAAGATGATAGGGAAGAACACAATTACCACCACAAGGGTTGAGGCCAATACAGGCGTAGCCACCTCCATGGTTGCGTCCATGGCAGCTGTACGGGAGTCCTTGCCCATCTTCAGGTGTCGGTCAATATTTTCCAGTACCACTATGGAGTTATCTACCAATAGCCCCAATGCCAATGCAAGCCCTCCTAGTGTCATACTATTGATGGATTCGCCCATGAAGTAGAGCCCAATGAAGGCAAACATAACGGCTAAGGGCAAATTGAGGGATGCGATTAAGGCCGAACGAATATTCCCCAAGAATAGAAGCAGTACCAATACAATCAGGACCAATCCGCTGAGACCTGCATTCTGTAATCCTTCAATCGAATTTCGGACATAAGACGATTGGTCGAAGATTACATTCAGCTTCACATCATCGGGCAATCGCTCTTGGAGTTTGCCCAAGGCCGACTTAATCCCCTCCACCGACTCAATCGTATTCGCACGAGGACGTTTGTAGATAGGCACATATACTTGGCGTTTGCCATCGATTCGAACAATATTCGTTTGGATTGCCCCTGCATCCTTGGCGTACCCAATGTCCTTCACGTAGATAGGCGAACCATTCTCAAACTTCACCACGATATTATCGAAATCCTCCACCTTCTCAATGATTCCTCGGGCGTTTACATTGTAATTGATGTCTCCAATATTAGCAGAGCCCGTTGGGATCATCGTATTGCTTCGTTGGACAGCCTTCATGACATCCGTCATCGACAATCCCCGCGCTTCCAACTTATCAGGGTAGACATATATATAGATACGGCGCAACTTTCCTCCATATACCGCAGGCGCAACAATCCCAGGGATACCCCCTAGCATGTTTCGGAGGTGGAAGTAGGCCAAATCGTACAATTCCTTCCCTGTTTTCTCCTCACTACTCACCGCCAGCAGGCACAAGGGCAGAGAGGCCGTAGGGTCATAGGGCATCACCATAGGCGGAAGTGTACCTGGAGGGAGATAGTATTGATCCGACATCGCGTAGGAGGTCACATGCGACATGGCTGTATTCGGGTCAATGTCCTCACGGAAGTAGTCGCGCACAATACTTGCCCCAATGATACTCTTAGACGTTTGCTTGAAAATCCCTTCTGATTGCCCTGTCCATCGTTCAATCCGACTCGTAATATCCTTCTCAATCACCTCTGCAGGCATGCCTGGATACAGGGTCAATACCTGTACAGCTGAGGTCTTAAATTGGGGAAGAATATCTACCGCCAATTGGTTTATAGAGACAAAACTGATTACTGCTACCAATAAGGCAAATACAATCACCAAATACGGATTACGAAAGGAGAGCTTAATCATAAGTGTTACAATGAAATTGTGCGCCTCTACAAATCTATCAATTTTGTACGACTAACAACCGATACGCATACAGGGAATCTCCTACTTTTGCTATATTTATAAAATGATTGTCAAGAAAAACTAGATTCCATGAAATACTTTTGCACAATCCTCTTATTCCTTGCCTTTTTTACCCTTGATGCCAATGCCCAAATACGGAGCCGTAAACATGTCAAGAAGGTTGAACATAAGTCGGAGGGGGTACAGACCAAATTGAGCCAACAAGAAGAGCGCCTTAAGCAATTGAGGGAGGAAAACGAACGCCTAAAGGCACAGCTTAAGCAACAACAATGTAAGCAGATTCAGAACCATTCGCAGAAGCTCCAAGTCCATGAAGAAGACCTGCGAACCCTCAAAGGCTATCACAAAGAAGAAGAACACAAGGCTCACCCGAAACAAGAAGAAAAGCATGAAGACTAGGCATTAATTCATGCGTTCGTTCTAAAAAAGTAGGGAAGTTTAGCATTTCTGAGTATATTATTATCGATTCGCCTCAGACCTAACACAAACCAGAAACAACAACCTATCATGGAATCGATCAGTATATTCGATATGCTAAAGATTGGGGTAGGTCCTTCGAGTTCGCACACCCTAGGGCCATGGAGAGCAGCCGAGCGTTTTGTCAATGAATTGGCAGCCTCCAACCATCTTTCCCACACACAGAAAGTACAGGTGATTCTTTACGGCTCCTTAGCCTTAACGGGCAAAGGGCATGGCACAGATATAGCCGTCCAATTGGGCTTAAGTGGCCAAGACCCTGTAACCATTCCGCCTGAGCAGGTCATGGAAATTCCTAGCCGTATTGCGGAAGAAAAGGTATTGAGCTTAGGAGATAAAAAGCCCATCTCTTTCGATCCAGTGGCCGATATAGCCTTTCTGTATAAAGAACGATTGCCCTTCCATGCTAATGGCTTATCCTTCATTGCCTATGATGATGCGGGTCAAATACTGCATGAATCTACCTTCTATTCGGTAGGAGGTGGTTTTGTGGTGAAGGAGAACGAAGAGAGTTCGCCCGTTACCGAACGCGAATTTCCCTTCCCCGTAGTCACCGCATCTGACCTATACGACCTATGTACCAAGTATGATGCAAGCATTACGCGGGTAGTCTACCGCAACGAAGAAAGCCAAATGCCTCGGGAGGAAGTCGAAAGGAAGCTATTGAACATTTGGCGGGTCATGAAGGAATGTATTTACTTGGGATGCCATATAGAAGGAATCTTGCCAGGCGGACTCAATGTCAAACGCCGTGCAGCCGCCCTCAATGCAAAGCTCATGAAGGCATGTCAATATGAGAATGTAGACGAATGGATGAAATACATCATGGCCTATCGCAATCCGTCCTTCCCCAAGATCATGAAATGGATTAGCTGTTTTGCATTAGCGGTAAACGAACAAAATGCCAACTTTGGGCGGGTCGTTACGGCTCCTACCAATGGAGCTGCAGGTGTCATTCCTGCGGTATTGATGTACTATATCTGTTTCCATTTAGGCGAGGAGAAAGAGGAGGAAATCATTAAGTTTCTGATGGTAGCAGGCCAAATTGGGAGCATCTTTAAGCAGGGGGCGACCATCTCGGCCGCCATGGGCGGATGTCAGGCGGAGATTGGGGTATCTTCGGCTATGGCGGCTGCAGCCTTGGCCGAATGCCTAGGGGGCTCTGTATCGCAGGCTCTCATGGCTGCCGAAATCGCGATGGAACACCACCTCGGACTCACCTGCGATCCAATTAAGGGATTGGTACAAATTCCCTGCATCGAACGCAATTCTATGGGGGCAGTCAAAGCCATCAATGCGGCTCACTTAGCCATTGAGAGCGATCCTGAATCGGCTAGGGTATCCCTAGATGAAGTCATCAAAACCATGTGGGAGACCGCCCAAGACATGAATACCAAATACAAGGAAACTTCCCTCGGCGGGCTCGCAACACAGGTGGAGGTTACTGTATCAGAATGCTAAAAATACACGTATATTATCTCTAAGCAATAAGAGAGGGATAAGGGGGATTTTCTTGTTTGTGCAAGGAAATCCCCCTTACTCCTATCCGATTATGCCTCTTCCTACGCTTCTCATTATACGATTCCTATAATTAGCCCCACCCAAAGACCGTATTTTTTCCTCAATATGCTGGTTTTAGCATATATCAAGGGGCTTTATCCGAGATTATTGGCTCATTAAAGGCATTAATCCTGCTCTAGATGTTCTGTTACAAGTTAACCATGTAAAATACACAGGTAGAGACCTCCATTTGCTCATTTTACCATGTAAAGTGTACAGGTAGAGACCTCACCTTGTCCATTTTACCATGCAAAGTGTATAGGTTCGGGTCTCACCTTGCCCATTTTACCATGCAAAGTGTACAGGTTGAGGTCTCACCTTGCCCATTTTACCATGCAAAGTGTACAGGTTGAGGTCTCACCTTGCCCATTTTACCGTGCAAAGTGTACAGGTTGAGGTCTCACCTTGCCCATTTTACCATGCAAAGTCCATAGGTTCGGGTCTCACCCTGTACATTTTACCGTGCAAGGTTCATTGAGCAGAAATCCTTGGGGTATATGTTGCAGGGAGAAATGAACCCAGTAGAGTCACACCTTACATAATTGGCCGTTTTATATAAAGGCATTAGCAATTTGATATGTACATCCTCTCAAAAAAACTCCCCAATAATTCCCCTAAATCCCCCTATCTTTGGGGTATGAGAGTATATACCCATATTCAGAAGGGACAGTATCACCCCACCTTCTGCGAAGATTTCCTCTTACACCAATCTATCAACAAACGATTTGTCTTAGCCGCCGTGATGGATGGTTGTTCGATGGGGCGAGAGAGTCATTTCGCTTCAGCCTTATTCGGCAAATTATTGCGCAAATGCCTCAAGCTCCTCCCCTACCAACTTCCCCTCACCACCGAATTACCCCTCCAAACCTTGGCCAAATCCCTCCTTCAGTCCTTCTTCCAAGCTGTACGGGAAGCGCAAAACCAATTGTTCCTCGAACAACTCGACCTCCTCTCTACCCTCATCCTCCACCTCTACGACAAACACAATCAATTGTCCTATATCATTGCCCTAGGTGATGGCCTTATTTGCATTGATAACCAGATCATTGACCTAGATCAGGTAGATAAGCCCGATTATCTTGCTTATCACCTCCACGAGGATTTTGAGCAATGGTATGAGAAGCAGGAGCAAATTTGGCTCGTCGAATCCCCCCGCGATATCAGCATCGTAACCGACGGCATCCATACCTTCAATATTGTGGGAGCATTAAAGGAAAAGGAAACCGTTACGCCCTTACATTACCTATTGTTTGATACCAAGGGTGCACATCTGGATCGAATGCTAGAAACGAAGTGCCGACGATTGGAGGAGGATTTTGGAGTTGCCCCGACGGATGATCTGGCGATTGTACGGATGCGCTTTTAAGCTATCCTAAAACAAAGTGGTTACCGAAAAAGAAGAAGGATTGGAAGGGTATACGATTAATAGGAAATACCCATAATCTGCATAGAAGGGAGCATAAATTACATCATGATCATAGGAATCTAAATGGCTAGCTTGATAATCGGGACGAATACGGCTATTCAACTTACAATGTACTTTCTCCTTCTGCCATCGAACGAAATCATTGATTCCTTTTTTATCGAGAATAGCAAGAGGAGGCGGCAAATCAAAAACCGTTCTAAAAAGTGTAATCATTTCATGAGGAGATTCCACTGGGATATCCTCTAAGAAGGCATGCAGCTTCTTGTATTCTCCCCATTCTGTCAGATATTCCTTTCCAGAAACATGAGGATTGATTTCTATGTATTCATTAGAAATACGGGAGTACAGTAGCTTCTGCACGCCTTTAGAGTCCTCATATGTATATACAATAAGAGAGGAATGAGCAAAAGAAACTGAGTCTTCACATTCCAATGAATACCAAGACTTGCCTTGGGAGGCAATAGCCTTCTGAATCGATTCTTTGTGTTTGGGTATTAACAAATACGCAACAACATCACAAGAAGGAGGCGCATGATAGGATTGACAACTTGATAATAGAATGGCTAGGCTCATGAGCATCCAGATTGGGTAGGAGATAGTTTTCATGTTCTTATGGCGTTAAAATAGGTAAACGTTCTACAGAGAAATTGCTAAAGTCATCAGTTGGAATAATAAATACAACATAGGTGGGTGTCGTTTGGATGTCATCGGGACAGTATACATATGTATCCCCCATTCCTCCATGTACGGCTCGCGTCCAATATATGGCATCAGCAGGATATTGCTCTAAAGGCTTTGTATCGCATGTATTCCCTATACGATATAACAATTCTTCTTTTCGCAGATACCGATCGTACATTGTCATTCGTACACCCCCAAAACAAAAATTGAGAAATGTCAGTAGCTTATCTGGAGAAGAGAAGGAATGATCTTTTATAAGGGTTTTCAATCGCCTGATATCTTCATCTCCTTGCTGAGGCTTTTGGAAGATGTCATCTTGGTCAAATAGCTCATAATGATGGGTTTTACAAGAATAGACAAGTGCAACATCCTCAGTATGAATCACATTATGACCAAAACGATATGCCCCAATGGTGTTATCAGCGAAATAAAAAACAGCATCATACTCACAAACAAATCGAGTAACTTTACAGGCACAACTATCTTCTCTATAGTAAAAGCTTTTGGCTTCTTCGAAAAAGCTCTCGCAACTCGGAATCGTACCGCATCGTTCTTCTGGTTCTGTTAAGCGGAACCTGCTAGGAGGAGGCAATGATTCCGTACAGCCCATACATACTCCAAGTAGGAGTACTAAGGGTACAATAAGGTAGGTGTTCAGGGTCATGGCGAATAGGTAAACGTTCTACAGAGAAATTGCTAAAGTCATCAGTTGGAATAATGAATACTACATAGGTGGGTGTCGTTCGGATGTAATCAAAACAATATACGCCCCCTTTCGGTCCATACACGGCTCGCGTCCAATATATGGCATCAGCAGGATATTTCTCTAAAGGCTTTGTATCACATATATTCCCTATGCAATGTAACAATTCTTCTCTTCGCAGATACAGATTATCCATCGTGCTCCGTACATCCTCAAAACAAAAATCGAGGAAATCCAATAGCTCATCTGGAGAAGAGAAGGGATGATTTTTTATAAGGGTTTTCAATCGCCTAATATCTTCATCTCCTTGCTGAGGCTTTTGGAAGATATCATCTTGATCAAATAGCTCATAATGATGGGTTTTGCAAGAATAGGCTAGCACAACACCTTTAGTATGAGTACTATTATGACCAAAAATATATGCCCCAATGGTGCTATCAGCGAAATAAAAAACATGATCATCATACTCACAAACAAATCGGGAATTACAGGCACAACTATCTTCTCTATAGTAAAAGCTTTTGGCTTCTTCGAAAAAGCTCTCGCAAGTCGGAATCGTACCGCATCGTTCTTCTGCTTCCGTTAAGCGAAACTCGCTAGGAGGAGACGATGATTCCGTACAGCCCATACATACTCCAAGTAGGAGTACTAAGGGTACAATAAGATAGGTGTTTAGGGTCATGATGTGATTATAGTTTTGATAGAATAAAAAAGTAGAATAAAGGCATATAGGTATGATTGGGCATTGCTCCAAATTCCCTGCATGAACTATTCATTTGCTAGCATAATGGGAGAATAGGTAAATGTTACACATTTTATATGCCTTTTAAGGTTCTCCCATCCCCAAAGATTCCAATAGCTTCCCAAAGGGATTTTCTTTAGGTTTGTCTATCAGACCCATTACAATCTCTGCCATGAAGCACAATACCTCCTATTCTCACAGCCCCTTCCTCAGCTGTATCCTATTGTTCGTATTACTATTTGGCCAAGCCCCAGAGGGCTTCACCCAATTCACCATCAACGATACCTTCGCCAACCTCAATGATTGCGATACCATGACAAGGGGTATCTATATTGTTTGGTGGGATAATAATTGGGATGATTCGGCTGAGGCAGATATATTGCTCGATAGCATGATTGATATCCGCACCCATTGCCTCACAGAATTGGGCATGCAAGATCCGCCCAATCCCCAAAATGGACACTACTATAATGTGTACCTCCACCGCAATGGCGACATATTTCCTGATGGTTGGGGCAATGGCCAAGGGACAGATAACAATGGATATCCCTTTTTGACCCTACCTATTGGGGCACATCAAGACTGGATTAATGTGGCACATGAGACCTTCCACATCTTCCAATACAATGCGAATTCGCCTGGTTTCGAATACTCTGGTCCCAGTCAGTGGTTCATTGAAGCATCCGCCAATTGGTATGCAGCCACTCGATATCCAGACTTTGAAGGGGCATTCCTAGAGGGCGAAAGCCTCATTCGGCTCCCACATGTTCCGCTTTGGTTGAGCTTCGATAACTTCCCCAGCTATTACCCCGAGAACTGGCAACGCTATGTACATCAATATGCCATGGCAATGCTGCTCTTTTATTTGACGGAAGAAGCGGGCGTATCTGATTCCCTTATTTCCTATAGCCACTACCAAGGCATCACCGAATATCCCCAAGAGTTTTTCTTCAATGCCCTAGGTGCAACGGGCTTCCGTAACCACTTCATCGATTGGGCTGCCCATATCTCCAACAACTTCGACTTCCTCAACCAAGCCCAAAGAGACCGTATGGCTATCGAGTGGAATTGGGTGGCCGATCACAATGACGACAATCGATATACCGAAACCTTTCAAGACGAAGGGACCAATGGTTGGTACCGCCCAGCCGACACTCTCGTAACGACTTCTTGGGCCTTTAACAACTACAGACTAACCAACAGCAGTACAGATACTTATACCTTCCAACTCAGAGGAGATCCACAAGGCACAGCTGGGAATGCTTCTTACTTCCAAGGGAAACTTGTGGTACTCAATTCCTTCACAGGGGCAAGCTTCCACGACCTCAATATGTCGAACGATCAAGAAGGAATCCTTAGCCTAAGCCTTACGCCCAGTGATACCGCCGTCTATTTCCTTATTGCCTCTATGCCTGCGGTATTTCAAGGGATTGACCAACGCTTTTCCTACCAAATGCGCATTGATAAAGGCCCTATGACAAGTATTCCTCAGAACCTTACCCCGACCAAAGCTGAAGAAGTCGGCCGCTATACGCCCCTCAATCAACAGATTGGCAAACAGGATAAAAGTCCTATCCAAATTATCCGCTACAATGATGGTAGCAGTCGGAAGGTCTACATGCCCCCGAAATAATGGTATTGCCCCAATCACATATGCCCCTCCCTTGCATATAATGAGGGGCATATTTATTTTCGGGCTTTCTGTAACTATCGTACGAAACTTGTATTATTATACTGTAATAACCGCCAAACATGAAAAAAGCTGTTTTTTTCCTCATTTCCCTATGCCTATTCAGCTGTCACCGTACACACACACCAAATACGACAGAAACGAACGTGAAGCCTGATTCGATGCAGGCCATGGATGCCATTGACTCAACTCCTAATGAAGAAGCATTGGCTCCCCTTGATACCCTTATTGTTTGTGAATGCCCTCACCTTTCGCATGATGATCGTCCTTCTGTAGATGTTGGCTTCGCCAAAAACCGAAGCAAGTACTTGTCTACAAAGAATGATAGTTTGTTTCGGTTATGGTCTTCCGATTCCTTAGCCAAGACGGTCACAAGTATTCGGCTATCACACTATGATACCATTCCAGAAAAGTTTAAGGTATTTAGCAATGTTGAAAAGGTGGTACTCTCTTCGACCAAAGGGGTGGAAGGCTTGGATATATTCCCGAAACTCAAAGTCCTCCACTTCTTTGCAGCCCAAGTATCCCTTAAGAAAAAGGCTAAGTGGATGGGGCGCATTGAAGCCTTATTCGCCCAGAAGTCACATATACTCGACCTCGAATCCTTCATGCCCTTTACGGATCTTCGTATCCTACAGGTCTCGCACTCAGGCTTCAAGCCTTTCCCCTCTGACCTAGAAGCCCTCTCCTGCCTCAACCGTATTACCCTAGGAGCCTATATGTTCTTCAAGGCAGATTTAACCCAATGGGACTTATCCCTTATGCCTTGTCTGAGTAGAGTTCGGTTATTGTCATGGCATGACGGCTTTATAGGTATCCCCAAAGGACTCGACAGTCCACATCTAAAGTCTGTTTCCATCAGTCATAACCTTTTGACAGAAGAGGAGAAGGAGGAACTAAAGGCCTTGAAGTAGGAGCTCCATTGGGCTTCCCAATAAATCCCTTCCCTCCCCCAGCAAGAATCCGTACATTTGCCCAAACATATGCATTATGGGCAAACGCATCCTCTTTTTGATTCTGCTTATCCTCGTTCTTCTCCCCCTTGTAGATGCACAAGACTACACCTTCCAAACAACAGTCTTTCCTTCTGATGTAAAGATCTATAGAGACCAATGGGGGGTTGCTCATATTCATGCAACCACGGATGCAGGAGCAGCCTACGGATTGGCGTGGGCACATGCTGAGGATGATTTCGCCACCATCCAACAAACCTATCTCATGGCCAAAGGCATGTCGGGTAGGGTAAATGGAATAGATGGGGCCAAGATTGACTATATAGCCGAATTGTTTCGCTTAGACGACTTGGTAAAATCTCGCTACCTCACAGACCTATCTCCCGAATACCGCGCCTACCTAGAAGGTTACTGCCTCGGCCTCAACAAGTTCGCCCAAACCCATCCCGACGAGGTTCTACATAAAAAGCTGTTTCCAGTAAGTCCTTATACCGTCTTGAAAGGCTATTGCCTATCCATTGCCCTTATGTCTGGACTGGAACGACAGCTTCGTAAGATCCTCAATGGCAAGATATTGACCGAAGAGGAACAGGTTGATTTTGCTTCCAATGCCTTTGCCTTTAGTCGGAAGATGACCAAGGACAATAAGACCTACCTCATTATCAATGCCCACCAACCCATCGAAGGGCAAGTGGCTTTCTATGAGGCGCATATGATGAGCGATCAAGGCATGAACATCCATGGAGGGGTGTTTCCTGGAGCGGTATCGGTCCTCCATGGGGTAACGCCCTCCCTAGGCTGGGCACATACCTCCAACTCCTTCGACAAGGTAGATGTGTACAAGCTCCATATGCACCCCAAGAAGAAATATCTATACCAATTCGATGGCGAATGGATTCCCTTGGAGGTGGGCAAGGCTAAGCTAAAAGCCAAGGCCATCCCTATCAAGATTCCCAGAAAAACCTTCTGGAGCAAGTATGGCCCCGTCCTTAAAACCAAACATGGGATGTACGCCATACGCCTATTCGCCAATCAAGACATTCGAGCAGGCGAGCAATGGTATAAAATGGGCAAGGCACAATCCTTTGAGGAGTTCTATAAGACATTAGAAATGCAGGCTCTCCCCATGCAAAACATTACCTATGCCGATAGGGAGGACAATATCTTCTTTATCAACAATGGGATCGTACCCAAAAGGGATCCTCAATATGATTGGCGAAAGGTACTACCTGGCAATACTTCGAAGACCCTGTGGACGGAATACCATCCCCTTTCAAGCATCCCCCAAGTTCTCAATCCCGCCTGTGGGTATGTATACAATGTCAATCACCCTGGTTTCAAATGTACCTGTCCTGAGGAAAGCCCTAAACGGGAGGATGCGCCTGCTGCTGCGGGCTATAAGTTTCGGGACAATAACCGAAACCTCCGATTCGACGAGTTGTACCAGCCAGGCACGAAGCTATCCATGGACGAGCTAAAGGCCATCAAGTATGACCTCCAATTGCCCCAACAAAGTGTATTCATGCAGAACATCCATCGTATGTTTGCCCTTAGCCCCGAGACCTATCCCGATATTGCTCCCGTCATTAAGGCCTTTAAGGGATGGGACTTCCGCATGGATTCGACCAGCTATGGAGCCAGTATTTTCCTGTTGGCCGTTGCGCCCATATTCGAAGCGAATCACTATAGCACCAAGGCCTTCCGCATCGAACTAGGCCTCACCGATGACCAATTAGCCGAATACCTCCGCCTTGCCCAGTCTCACCTCATGACGCACTTTGGTACGCTCAAGGTAAAATACGGGGATCTCCTCCGACACCGTCGGGGCAATAAGGATTATCCTATAGGGGGCTTCCCTGATGTGATGGGAGCAATGCTTGGCCGACCTGAAAAGGATGGTACCTTTACGGCATTTAGAGGAGACGACCTCATCCTATTCGTTACCTTCACCGATGAGGAGACAAGCTTCGAGACAGTCAAGGCTTATGGCAATTCGAACCGCCCCGAAAGTCCCCACTACAACGACCAAATGGAAATGTACCTTCAGCGGAAGGCGAAGCCTATGACACACGACCTAGGCCGCATCATCCAATCAGCCAAACAGTCTTATTCACCTGAATAATCAAAGATACCATTACATATTGCTCACTATGAGAAAGTTACTCTTACTCCTCCCTTTGCTCTTGCTGTTCGCTTGTGGAGATACAACAGAGGAACAGTCCGAAACATCTACAGATTCGACCGCCACTGCCCTATCTGCTCCCAAAAAGCTGGCTCCCCCTAAGCTCGGCCAAACCCAAAGCGATTCCGAATTGGCCATACAATACAAAGCTCCTGAAGGCTGGGCAGAACCCGCCCCCGCCCTTAAGTCGCATGTGACCCAAACGGTATTACGCTCCTCTGGCAGTCTACCCCTCGAAATGAAGCATATCTACATAGATTCTGTCACCAATGCTATCTTCAGCATAGCCGAAGGCCCTCAATTGTCTGAGGCAGACCTAAAGGCTATCAGCCAAGATTATAAGACTCTATTCAATGCACATAAGATGTGGACAGAGACCCAACGGGAAGAATTTGAAGAGGCAGGCTATGCCGTACAAAAGTTCACCCTACAAAATAGCCAAATGATCCTAGAGAAATACTTCCTACAGAAAGAGAGTCAGCGACTTATGTTTGACTATGTCATCCCGAAAGCCTATCAGCATCAAGTCCAAACTTCGGTCACAGCTTCTCTAAAGTCTATTGAATCCCTATAAAAATTCCTATCTTTGTGCACTGCTAAAAGGAACCTAAATTCATGTCTACTACCACTTCCCAAACTACATTAAAGGGTGGCTCTTTTCTGGTAGAAGAAACTGCCCCACAGGATATATTTATCCCCGAAGAATTCAATGAAGAACAACAAATGATTGCCGAGACGGTACGAGACTTCTGTATGCAGGAGATTCATTCGCTCGGTATTGAAAAGGTTGTTGCCCTTGATGCTTCCAAAGACCTCCCCTTCATCATCGAATTGCTCGAAAAAGCAGGTGAAATGGGCTTATGTGGTCTATCCATTGAGGAGGAATACGGCGGAATGGATACCGATTTTAATACAGGCTTACTTGCTGGCGAAGCCATCTCCATCGGATTCTCATTCGCCACAACCCTTGGTGCCCAAATCTCAATCGGCTCCCTTCCTATCGTATACTATGGTACAGATCAACAAAAAGAGAGATACCTCCCAGGTATTGCCAGTGGCGAAATCAAATCCTGTTATTGCTTAACCGAGCCTTCTGCTGGTTCGGATGCCAATTCGGGTAAGGCAAAAGCCGTCTTGAACGAAGCCAAAACCCACTACCGCCTTAACGGACAAAAGATGTGGATTACCAATGGAGGATTCGCAGATCTCTTCATCGTATTCGCTAAAATTGAGGATGATGAGGACTTGTCGGCTTTCATAGTCGAAAAGGCCTTCGGTGGAATCACCCTTGGAAAAGAAGAAAAGAAGCTAGGTATCAAGGCCTCTTCTACCGTTCAGGTCTTCTTCAATGATTGCATGGTTCCTGTGGAGAACTTACTCTCAGATAGAGGTGCAGGCTTTAAGATTGCCCTTAATATCCTGAATACAGGTCGGGCAAAGCTCGCTGCAGGAGCAGTTGGAGGGTGTAAGTTTGCTATTTCGGCTTCTACAGAGTATGCCAACGAGCGTAAGCAATTCAAAAAGTCTATCTCAGAGTTTGGAGCAATCAAATACAAGATAGGCGAAATGACGATTCGTACCTTTGCCGTTGAATCGGCGCTATACAGAACAGGTTATAATATCGACCGCAAATACGATGAGTTCATTGCCCAAGGACTTTCGCCTAGTGATGCCAAACTAAAAGCTGTACGGGAGTTTGCGGTTGAAGCTTCTATTCTGAAAGTAGTGGGATCAGAAGCCCTCGATTATGCCGTAGATGAAGCCATCCAAATCCATGGAGGAATGGGCTACTCTGCTGATACAGGGATTGAGATGGGCTACCGAGATGCACGTATCACCCGTATATATGAAGGAACCAATGAAATTAACCGCATGCTCGCTGTAGGGGAATTGCTCAAACGGGCTTTCCGAACTAAAGAGGTAGACCTACGCAAAGGCATCAAGTCATTGCCTTGGTATTTCATCAAGCAATTGAATCCCTTCAAGAGCTTCTCCAATTTCGCTGAGGAAGAACGCCTTATCAAGCATATCAAGCAGATTTTCATCCTTATCTCCTCAGCATCAGGTCGTCGGATGGGCATGAAAATGGTAGATGAACAAGAAATCATCATCAACCTCGCTGATATCCTATCAGAAGCCTATATCACCGAATCTCTCCTTCTACGCATACAAAAACTACACGAAAAAGGCGAAGATTCGAAGCGTTTGGAGGTTCTCACCCAACTGCTACAGGCATACCTGTACGAGGCACTACATCGTGTACGCAAATCGGCTGAGGACGCAATCTATAGCTATGCTACAGGCTTCGAACGTGGCTTCTTGCTATACCTATTGGGTATGCTCACGCCTCGTTACAAGATTAATCCGAAGGAGGCAAGACGTGCCGTAGCCAATTATGTCATTGACAAAGGATCTTATTGTTTCTAAGCCTTTTGATTACTCTCTATTATGGTGCGTTCCTATTTAATTTTCTATAATGTGGCCCTCACTCTTCTGTGGGGAGCCTACCTTATTTATATGCTCCTGAACGGCTTCCAATTGGATGAGACCAGCCTATTGCTGCTCAATATCGCCCAATTGGCTGCCATCTTAGAAATAGGCCATGCTGCCCTGAAATGGGTTAAGTCTTCGGCTTTCACCACCTTCATTCAGGTATTCTCACGGATATTCGTATTACTCCTGCTCAATCTCATGCCTAATGGCCCCTTCATTGGGTGCTGTGGCATCAATGGTCTAGTGTTGATCACCCTCGCTTGGTCGATTACGGAGGTTGTACGGTATAGTTATTACACCACTATCCTACTCAATAACGAATCTAGTATCCTACTCACCTTACGCTATACGCTCTTCTTGGTATTGTATCCAATGGGGGTTATAGGAGAGGCACTGATTATTGTGAGTTACCTACAAAATCAAGACTGGGCAATGACATTGCCTAATATTGTCATTGGACTTATCTTCTTGTCCTACTTCTATTTCTTCCCGCAGATGTATAAGCATATGCTCAAACAGCGAAAAAAGAAACTCGCCTAATTAATATTTCCTATTCAATGGCTGATTATCTACAGAATCCCACCTTAAAAAAGATCATCAAGTTCCTTCACTTGCCCATTAATACCCCTGCTGTACTTCCACGAAAGCAGGAAGCGATTGGGCAACAGGAATTGAGCAATAAAGTCATCTTAACGCAACTCAGTACGCATTTGCAAGATGCCGTGACGAGCTTCCTCGAATCACAAGGGGCTACTGTCCCGCCTACTGCCGAATCAGTAGATGGGCTCCTATTCGATGGCACCCAACTCAAGACGGTACAAGAGCTCGAACAAGCGTACGATTTCTTCCACGCCCATATCAAGAAGCTTAAGAAGGGTGGCCGAATCATCATCCTCAGCCAACGTTACACTATGGCTGACTACCCAGAGGAGCATGCCACTGCTCGCTCCCTCGACGGATTGGCGCGCTCACTGGCAAAGGAGATTGGGCGTAAGGGCTCGACCGCCCAACTTATCCCCATTGATAGCAACCTCCTCACTATGCTGGACTTGCTAGATGATAAGCTCTTCCCCCTCCTACAATTCCTATTTTCTGAGCGTTCGGCTTTTATCTCTGGGCAAAGCTTTCACCTCTCCTCTCTTATTCCTGCTCTCCAAAACCCACCTCTCTATCAATCCCTAGCGGGCAAAGTAGCTTTGGTGACAGGGTCAGCCCGAGGAATTGGGGCGGCCACTGCGAAGGTATTGGCACGAGAGGGTGCGAAGGTAATTGTACTGGATATACCCCAAGCAAAAGAGCAAGCTGAGAAGACCGCCAAGGAGATTAATGGGGATGTACTCCTCCTAGATATTTCCGCCGAGGATGCACCTTCTCGTGTCCAACAATATGTATTGGACAATTATGGAGGACTCGACATCTTGGTGAACAATGCAGGGGTAACACGCGATAAGACTATTGCTAAGATGAGCCAAAAATATTGGGCGCAAGCACTCGAAATTAACCTCGGTGCAACCATCCGTATCACCGAACGCCTACTAGAATCAGGCCTTCGTGACCATGGACGCATCATCGGACTATCGTCCATATCTGGGCTCGCAGGGAACTTCGGCCAAACCAATTATGCTGCATCCAAAGCAGGAATGATTGGCTACATGGAAGCTCTTGCCAATTCGGCTTCTCTGCATGCTATCACAACCAATGCTGTAGCACCTGGCTTCATCGAAACCAAAATGGTAGAGACCATGCCTTTCTTCACCAAAGAAGGAGGCCGTCGTCTATCAAATCTCTCCCAAGGAGGACTTCCCTCCGATGTTGGAGAGGCGATTCGATTCCTCGTGAGTCCTGGCGCAGCGGGTATCACAGGTCAGGTAGTTCGGGTATGTGGCGGTAGCATGATTGGCGCATAATACCTGCCTATTAGCTAGTATAGACAAAGCGAGTGAGGGTGTTACCTCACTCGCTTTTACGTTTATGTATATCCCTATTGCCTCTTAGAAATGGGGCTTACCGTACAATTTGCATTCGCTTGGCAAAGGAATGGCCTTCGAGGCGAATTCCCACGAAGTATATACCTTCGGCCACTCCTGCAAGATTAAAGGAAAAGCGATTCTCCCCTGTAGTAGTTGTCCCTGATTCTCGGAACACTTCTTTACCATAGATATCCACTATCCTTATATCCAAGTTCGTAACAGTATATATCGAGAATTGGAGATGGAATTGATCGGTATTAGGGTTGGGATACAGGAGGAATTGGTCTTCGAATATTGCCTCGTCTAAGTCGGTACGTATACTGAATGGAGTATCACTATGCTGTACACGAAGGTAGTATGAATCTGGCTCCATCAAGGCTCCCCCTCCTTCCAATTCTATCATATAGGATTGGGCAGCGATGCCATTTAGGGTAAGGATGGCTTCGCCTGAAGTATCGGTAGAGGTCGAATCAATAATTGTCAGAGAACCAGAAGGGTCATAAGGCGTAAGACGCATATAGACTAACTCCCCTCCTCCCTTATAGGTGATTTGTACATTGGGTCTATCTGGTTGGACAAGGAATTTAAAGAGGTCTCTGTCTAGTGCGTCACAAATCGCGGCATTGTTCAATACCCCGACTAAAGGAAGTTCGGCTGCAACATTATCATTGGGTTCGAAAACATCACGGGCGAAGGTGATGAACTGGCTTAGGGTATCGTCGGTTGTATTGACGTCATTGTCTGCTGAGACAAAGGCAGTAAGCATAAACTCATCTCCTGTAATCAAATTAGCCGCGGTAGCAAAGGTCACGATTGTGGTATCTCCCATCTCAAGATTCACCACAAAACTCTCCTCTACAATGCTATCTTCATTGACCGAGAAGCCTGCTTGAAAGTTCGTTATGGTGGTTGTTCCATTATTGACGACTTCTATAGAAACGGACTCTACCCCATTGGAACAGATGCGTTCACTGGGGGCTAGAATAGCATTGAGTGCCAAAGAAGGCGGGTCTCCTACAGTAAGCGAACAATTATTGAGGTTTCGCTCTAGGAAGGCGGTTGAACTTTCCCCTCCTGTTGTGTTTATATTGAGATAGGGGATATTGGCTTTTAGTTCGGATAGATTCGCATTGATTGCATAATCATTGAGGTATTTGGCTTGGAGTGCGTGATGGAACACATCTTGGCTTGGGAGAACAGCAGTAGAAGGATTGTTAATATACAAGGACGGATCGTCACTACTCATATGATAGAACATATCCATATCTTGACGGTACTGAATCAAGGCAGAATCATATAAGAAATGGTAGTTGGAGTCAAGTCCTCCGTAGAAGTTGGAGAACCGTTGGAAGCTCAACAGATTTGACATACTGTCTACGGTATAATCGGTTCCTTGTCCATCATAATCGTGATAGACTTCGGATTCCCATCGGTACAAATCATAGGTTCCCTGTGTGCCCAATGCCACTACCGCACATACCCTCGTAGACATCCCAAGCACAGGATTTGTTGCAACAGGATCAGCCATATCCGAACGAGTCCCCAACCATACGCTCGTACCCGCTCCTGCCGAGGATCCGATTAACGCAATCCTATCAGGATCAATATGCAGTTGATCGGCAAAGTAGCGAATAGTTTGCAGCCCCAACTTTGAGTCTCCCACACACTTCTTTACCCCTACTGTATCTTGGCCTGTCGTTTCGATTAAGCGATACCCCATACTGGCATAGGCAATCCCCTGTTCTAGAAAATATTTGATTTCTTGAAGCCTCGTGCCATTGCTCAAAATTACATCACGATCCCCTCCTGTAAATCCTCCCCCGTGAATGTAAATGACCAATGGAAAAGTCCCGACTGTATCAGGAAGCATAATATGAAAGGCTTGTCGATTGGGGTCATCTGAACCGTATACTACATCTAGGTCGTATACTGGATAAGGACTATTTACATTATAGGAACTAGGTATGGGCGAAAATTGGACATTAAGCTGTGCATAGCCTGTGCTGTAGCATAGTATAAATAGTAAAAAGTACGTATACGTCTTTATCATAGAGCTATTCAATTAATTTAGCAGTGATATAACAATTGTCTCTCATGAAACCAGAGAAGGTGTAAAATACCACTAATCGCCTCAATCTTCCAGTAATGATAAGAATATCGTCTCATCTATGTGGTTGTCTTACCGTATAGACAAAAAGAAATCGGTGCCTTCCCTGCCAAAAGAAGCGCACCGAGCTGCAAATAAACCTAGGATCAAACTACACTTGCCAAAATACTTCCCGAGAGTCAGCCATGAGCTCTCAAGGTAAGTGACAAAGTTTTTTTATATCTTATAGACACTTTCTGAGATTGCACATTGAATCAATAGGCCTGTATTACCATACATACAGTAGATAGGTATATTTTCCGTACCCAAGTAGTTGTCATACTGATAGGTAATTCGATGTGAGAGTGTGCCCTCATTGTCATACCAATGTTTTTCAAGGATTCGGTCATCATTGTCATACGCAACCTGTGCAAAGCGGTTTAGCGTTCCATTCGCTGCATACGCGACCATTTGCTGCTGTTGTTTACGCTTAGCATGTACATGTATAAAGGAGGAAGTAATTGCCCCATTGTCTCCATCAAAATGGTTGTACTGTATGACATGATTGGCTTGAATGTATTCTATAGTCGAATAAAAACTCAAGGCATTGTTCTGCCCATTGAACGCACTAATGCGTATCACATGCTTATCTTCATATGAATGAATGGCGTAGTATAGCAATTTAGACTCAGCATTGTAATACTGAATGATTGCTTCGTGATGATTGGGATTGTATTGGTACACAGCATGCCCCTTCAATCCCCCATTTCTTCCAAATGCAGCGCATTTTAGCATCATGGGATTGTGAATTAAACCTTTTACAGAAAGGGTAAATGTGTACGTATATGTTTAGAAATATCAGGCAATAAGAATATGTGGAATATGCCTGTTGAGTGAAATAATGGTTAGAATGTTCAATTAATAAAACGTATCCAATTCCTCATAAATATGTTCGAAGCGTTTCGTCTGTGTCCTTTACTTACATCCTATTATATAAACAGGATTAGGCGCGAAAGGTTTAATATATATACGTATGAGGGGGCTATTTCATTGTATTTCTTTGTCATTTTTGAATATTCGTGTCGATTCACATGATAAACGCAATATATTCGGTCAAAAAACACTCATTTTGCCATATTGGCACACAACAAGAGCCATATTGGCACTATTTTATTTTGTTTTTCTCCATGGCACTACAGTTGTCTTAGACTAAGTGTATTTGATAATTAACATAAAAACAGAACCTAACAAAAGATATTATGAAATATACAACTTGTAGAACCCGAAGAAGAAAAGCATATAACCCAGGCTTCAATCAATTCATGAAGCACTTCTGGGGACCCGAATTGGGCAATTTTATGGGAGTAGATTTCCAGCAAACGGTGCCAGCGGTCAATATCATTGAGGACGAAGGAGCATTTGTAGTAGAGGTTGCTGCTCCAGGCTTTAGCAAGAACGATTTCAAGGTATATGTGGAGAATAATCATTTAGTTATAAAGGGTGAGAAGGAGATTGCAGGAGAAGGAGAAAATGATAAAACAGCTCATTACCGTCGAAGAGAGTTCAATTATAGTACGTTCGAAAGAGTGTTTAAGCTACCTAAGACCATCAATATTCCCTCAATCAGTGCTGGTTACAGCCGTGGAATCTTGACGGTGACCATTCCAACTGTTGAAGAGACCGAAGATCCTAACTTCAACATTGAGATTCTATAAGCACATAACAGAATCAGATCCTTTATAGGAGAGATAGCAGATAGATAGTTTAATGATAGGTATAAGAAAGTTTTCGTAATGCAATGAAGGTTTAGTAAAAGCAGTGAGTAAGTATATTATCCTGAAGGGGTCTCCCCTCTTCAGGATTTTTTTAAATTTATGCCTTCATTTCACATCAAAAGGAAAAAACATACGTATTATATAAATGAATTTAGATACGCACAGATTACAACCATCAAAAAACAAGAAACTTATGAAAAACTCACTCTCACATATTGCCTTATCTTTCTTAGTGAGCTTATGTACCCTTGGAATATATCACTTCTCTGGTGTCGGTAGAACAATCATTCAAACGGAGGCTACCCAAACGACTAATCAAATTCCCGTCAGTCGAACCGTCCATCAACAAAAACTTAAGTCAGATAAACTCGCCCCAGATTTCACCTTAGCAGCCTCCCAAAGCATGTCATCTGTGGTGCACATTAGTTGTATCCAAACCGTCAATACCCGCACTTATCAAGGCAATGATGCCTTTTGGGAATTCTTCGGATTCGATCCTTTCCGTCGTCAAAACCAAGCTTCTCGACAAGCCGTATCTACAGGATCTGGGGTCATCATTGATGCCTCGGGCTATATCGTGACCAATAACCACGTAATCAAGGAAGCAGAAGAAATTGAGGTAACCCTATATGATAACCGCACCTATCAGGCGGCAGTTGTAGGCACAGATCCTTCTACTGATTTGGCATTGCTCCAAATTCAAGCAGAAGACCTAAGCGTCATTCCCTTGGGGAATAGTGATAATGTGATGGTAGGAGAATGGGTATTGGCGGTAGGAAATCCCTTCAGCCTCTCCTCCACCGTAACCGCGGGAATTGTTAGTGCCATTGGCCGAAACATCGATATTATCGAAGACCAAATGCCTATTGAGTCCTTCATCCAAACAGATGCAGCTGTCAATCCTGGTAATAGCGGAGGTGCATTGGTCAATATGCAAGGCGAACTCATTGGCATTAATACGGCTATTGCCACGCCTACAGGGACTTATGCAGGTTATGCGTTTGCTGTGCCTGTGAGCATAGTGGAGAAAGTCATTCAGGATCTCAAGAACTATGGTATGGTACAAAGAGGATTCTTGGGGATTGGGATGAAGGAGTTAGATGGGAAACTCGCCAAACAATTGGGCGTTGATATTACAGAAGGGGTGCTTGTGGTAGATGCACAAGTAGGAGGTTCGGCCAGAGATGCAGGAATTGTCAATGGAGACGTAATCATAAAAGTCAATGAGCAAGACACAAAGAACATTGCTAAGCTACAAGAGGAAATCAGTCGCTTCAGACCGGGAGATGAAATTGCCATTACCGTACACCGTAAAGGATTTACCCGAACCTTCAAGGTATTCCTAAAGAATGAATATGGTAATATGAATGTTATCAAGAAGGAACGGCATGAGGTATTACGGGAATTAGGTATGTATTGTGAGGAGTTGTCGGAGAAGGAGCAAGAGTATCTAGGCGTAAAAGGAGGGGTGAAAGTCGTACAATTGTATGCAGGGAAAGTACGTCAGCAAACCCGAATGAAAGCAGGCTATATCATCGTGAAAGTAGATGATGTGGATGTATATTCGGTAGAGGATTTCACTGCTGTTATGAACAAACGCAAAGGCAAGAAGGTCAAACTCGCAGGCGGATACCTAGGCTATTCCAATTACTATTACTATAACATTGATCTATAAGGCGAGCATTTGCCTGCCTCTATACTATACCAAAGGGCTCCTAAGCAATTGCTTGGGAGCCCTTTCGCTATCTTACATATGGAGTAGTCTATCCTTTCTTCTACTCCAATTGGCAAGCCGTTATCCGATCGACTCCTCCCCATGCCTCAAAGACATAGCCTGTCACCTTATTAATCTCCTCTTGTGCCTTTGGGAAACCGCGTGAAGTCGATGGGAAGACAAGGTAACGTACGCCTCCATCAATCCCTCCAGACTTCGCACTACTATTCAAGCCTAATGCTTCGGCAAGGGCAATGGAACCCTCTCCTAGGTGATCATCAGGCCCAACGTCTGCGAATGTTGCATAGGCAAGCTTCTTGGTCTTGGTCGAATAGACTGCTGCCATATCTCCCAATCGTACCAGAGAAGCCAATTGAGGCGGCAATACGATATAGTTAATCTTCTCTGAATTCACATAGCGTTCAGGCTTTGTTCGGTCTTTGGTCGGATCAGATAAGCTGGTCATAGACACATAAAAGCCAGGCGCAGGATCTCCTTCTCCTTGTATAATAGGTGTCCCTGAAAGCGTTCCATCATCTGTCGCAACTGCCCACCAATTGCCCTCTTCTCCTCCATTTTCTAGGTAATCCAATGCCTTACTGTCATCCGAAGGGTGATATGCCCGAGGAGCCCCATCTGCATCTACCGACAAACCTGCCTCGAATAGAATCATGCCTCCTTCCACCTTGTTTTCCACCCCTCCTTCTAGTTCAAATACTCTAATATCGCCCACATAGAGCAAGGTTGTTTTGGGGCATATCGTATCAGGGACTTCAGGCTCGCTAATATCCTCCAACTCTGAGAGGTCTACAACTTCTTCATTCGAATACGTATCATCTGAGTCCTGATTAGCCTTTTTACAAGCAGTGACACATACAGCCAGCATCAGTCCCAATCCTACTAGGTATATACTTTTTTTCATTCCTTTCATAGTGTATACTTTCTTACTCCAACCCCACCTCTTCAGCAATATTGTATTGGTTTTTATAAGGAGAATTTCGGCTGAGGAGTTCGCCAAGTAGCCCTGTGCTAATCAATATGACTCCCAATAGGAAAAATACGCTGGCGAACAACAATAGAGGCAATCGACTGCTAATCCATTGTCCCCCTATCAAGCGAACAAGAGCAAGGTACACAAGGATAACGGAACCAATGCCAGAGAACAATATTCCCCAAAGGCCGAAAAAGTGCAAAGGGCGTTTCATATAGCGCGTTGTGACCGTAATAGACAATAGATCAAGTAATCCATTGATAAATCGATCTAGTCCGAACTTTGTGACGCCATACTTACGCGCTCGGTGTTGTACGACCTTCTCCCCTATCTTCTCGAATCCTGCCCACTTTGCAATTACAGGGATAAATCGGTGCATCTCCCCATATACTTCAATATTCTTGACTACATCCTTACGATAAGCCTTCAGCCCACAATTGAAGTCATGCAAATTATTGATGCCAGAGACCTTGCGGGTTGCCCAATTGTATAGCTTCGTGGGGATGGTCTTGGTGATAGGATCGTACCGTTTCTTCTTATAACCCGAAACGAGGTCATAGCCCTCTTCCACGATCATACGATATAGTTCAGGGATTTCATCGGGGCTATCCTGAAGGTCAGCATCCATGGTGATGATTACATTCCCTTGGACACGTTCAAAAGCCGTTTGGAGGGCGGCTGACTTTCCATAATTTCGTCTAAAGCGAACCCCTTTGATGTGGGAGTATTGAGTGCGTAGGTTTTGTAGTACCTCCCATGACTTATCTCGGCTTCCATCATCTACCATGATTACCTCGTAAGAAAATTGGTTCTCCTTCATGACACGGGTAATCCATTCTACCAAATCAGGGAGAGATTCCTCTTCATTGTACAATGGTACAACAACTGATATGTCCATATTTATTCGCTTGATATGTTTAGGAGATTGAAGAAACGAAAATTTAGGTAGTTGGCCAAACTTTAAGGACTTTCGGCAGGGGCAAAAAAAATAGGCTGTATGGTTGTCCATCCATACAGCCTTTGATTCAAAACCTACGTCTATGTTTCTATTCTACAATTAGCTTAGTTGTGCGGCTTCCTTGCTCATCCAATAGTTGAACAAAGTATACGCCTTTCGCCCAATCGCTCACGTTAAGGGTGTGCGAGAACTCACCATTGTGGTTTGCATTCACTGAGTTCCACATAAGCTTTCCAGCTGTATTGAGGATGCGAACTTCCACATTTGCATCAGCTGCTGCCGAAACATCAATCGTTGCGACATCTGTGGTTGGGTTAGGATATACATTCAAGTTTAGCGCGTAGTCAGAAGATCCGATGTATAGCTCTACCATATTGCTATAAGAGTATGAGCCATCGAAATCTACTTGCTTAAGGCGGTAGTATACGCGACCAGAGTTGATCGTTACTACATTTTCGTCAGTGAATTCGTATGAGCGAACCTCCGTTGAGTTTCCTGCTGCGTCAATTTCTGCTACTGTTTCGAAGATAGTTGCATCAATAGAGCGTTCCAATACGAAGAAGTCACTGTTCAATTCTGTTGCTGTTGCCCAAGAGATGATGCCATCACGTCCGTCTAGTTCCGCATCGAAACGTAGCCACTCTACAGGGAAAGTTGAATTGCCACCTACTTGCGGGAACACAGTCAAGTAAACCGTTGCTTGTGCGCATAGTGCTGGCGTTGCATCATCACAAATTTCATATACGAATTGATCGTTACCAATGAATCCAGGATTAGGTGTGTAGGTGAACGTTCCATCTGGGTTGATGACTACACTACCATTTGTTGGGTTGGCAATTGGGTTTGTATTGATTACGAGGTTGTCACCATTTGGGTCATTGTCGTTAGGAAGAACCGAACCGCTTACAGGAACATCCATCGTAGTTGCTGCAGCATCGTCACCTGCGAATGGAGGATTGTTATCTGTGCCATTGTTGTCTGGGTGAACAGAAACCGTTACCGTTGCTGTGTCACAAAGGCTAGGCGTTCCATTGTCGCATACAAGGTAAGAGAATGTGTCATCACCTGTAAAGCCAGGATTCGGGAAGTATGTGTATGTTCCGTCTGGGTTGATGAATACCGAACCATTGCTTGGGTTGGTTACAGGATTGGTGTCGAATACGAGATTGTCACCATCCCAATCAAAGTCATTTGTTCCAAGGCTACCACTTACAGGCACATCTACTAGGGTTGCGTTTGCATCATTATTCGCTACAGGAGGGTTATTGTTTGCGCCCGTGTTTGGATCAATTACTTGAACGGTTACCCATGCTGTGTCACAAAGGGAAGCAGGTGTACCATTGTCACAGATTACATACTGGAAGCTGTCTGTTCCTACGAAACTTGGGTCAGGGATGTATGTGTATGTGCCATTTGGGTTCAACACTACTGTACCATTCGTTGGGTTTGTAAGAGGCGTTGTATTTACTGTGAGAGTGTTTCCGTCTGCATCTGTATCATTGGTCAAGACATTACCCGTTACAGGTGTTCCCATTAGCGTATTGTTGATGTCGTTTACCGCTACAGGAGCTTGGTTCACTGGGAACACAGTCAAATATACCGTTGCTTGTGCGCATAGTGCTGGATTCGCATCGTCACAAATTTCGTATACAAATTGGTCTGGCCCTGTATATCCATTATCTGGTGTGTATGTGAAGGTTCCATCTGGGTTGATAACTACACTACCATTTGCTGGCGCAACGATAGGCGTTGTATTAATTGTGATTGAGTCTCCATTAAGGTCGCCATCATTTGAAAGGAGGTAAGAAGTCACAGGGGTATTTACTCCTGTCATGAACGCATCATCACCTGCGAATGGAGGATTATTTTGTGTGCCGTTATTGTCGTCTACTATAGAGATGGTTACCGTAGCCACATCACAAAGGCTAGGCGTACCATTGTCACATACTGTGTAAGAGAAAGAATCATCGCCTGTGAAACCTGGATTCGGGATGTATGTGTATGTACCATCTGGGTTGATGGTTACTGTTCCATTCGTTGGATTTGTTGTTGGAGTTGTATTGATGGTTAGGTCGTCTCCATCTGGATCGTTGTCATTTGTCAAAAGCGAGCCTGTAACGGGCTGATCAATCAAGGTAATTGTGGCATCATCATTCGCAACAGGAGCGTTATTGTTACCTGTTGGCTCAATTACGTGGATGGTTACCGTTGCTGTATCGCAATTTGTGCTGCTGCCATTGTCACAGATTACATAAGTGAATACATCCGTACCAGAGAAGAAGTGACTTGGGATGTATGTGTATGTTCCATCACCATTCCATACTAAGATTCCATTAGAAGGATTCACCAAGATTGTTGGGCTCACTACAATGCTGTCTCCGTCAAGGCTGATGTCATTCGTCAATACATTGCCATTCACAGGAACGTGCATAAGCGTAGTATTGATGTCGTTGATGGCAATTGGAGGCGTATTGAGTGGATCACCAGAGATGTATACTGTAGCTGAAGTACACAGTGCAGGTGCACCATCGTCACAGATTTCGTATACGAAAGCGTCTTGTCCGTTGAAAGTTGGGCCAGGCGTGTAAAGGAAAGTACCATCTGGGTTGATGCTTACTGTTCCATGCTGAGGCGCAACAACAGGCGTTGTATTTACGATGAGGTTGTCACCATCATGGTCGTTGTCATTCGTCAATACATTGCCAATAATAGAATTTCCTCCGAGTATCAAGAAGAAGTCATCGCCTGCCATCGGCGGATTGTTTGACCAGAAGTTGTCAGGAATTACATTAATGGTTACCGTTGCTGTATCGCATCCGCCATTAGGCGTATCCTCACAAACGATATAGTCGAAAGAATCTGTACCTGAGAAGCCTGGGTTAGGGATATAGGTGAATGTTCCGTCTGGGTTTAGGGTAAGGGTTCCGTTTGTTGGAGGCGTTACAGGCGTTGTATTTACGATGAGTGGATCGCCATCAGGATCGCTATCATTGCTCAATACATTCCCCTGAATCGTGTCTGGTTGATAAACCGTTACATAATCGTCGCTTGCAATAGGCACATCATTTAGGAGGCTGTCAGGTACATTCGTTACAGAGATGGTTACCAATGCTGTATCGCACAATCCTGATTCGTCACAGATTTGGTAGATGAATTGGTCATTTCCGATGAAAGCAGGATTCGGCTCGTATACGAATGTTCCGTCTGGGTTAATGGTAAGCGTTCCGTTAGAAGGCGTTGTGATAGGTGTCGTTGCTACAAAGATAGAATCGCCATTCAAATCATAGTCATTCGCCAATAGATCACCATCGAATGGCATGCCTGCGTATGTATGTCCGATGTCTCCAACTGCAACTGGCGGAAGTGGGCAACTAATTACGTCTGTAATGTCTGTGTCATATACAACCACTGTATGGCCTGTAAGTGTTGAAGGGCGAACCGCTCTGCGAATGATTGAACGACTGCCATTGCGGTTTAGGTAATATACCTCTACGATGTAAATAGAATCAGGTCCTGCAGGAATTCCGAAGTGAACCTTATCAGGAGCATCTGTACCATGACCCGCTCCTGTAGGTACGTCTCTGATTCCGCCGATGATGTTTCCTTCACAATCGATGATTGCTACATTTGCTCCAACTGCCGTATTCCAATTGCCAGCGTCTAGATCAAGGCGAGCATCGATATAAAGGTAATTGTCATTGTTCAAGTCATTTCTCCATAGTTGATTTACCTTATTGTTTCGGTTTACGTAAAGGTCGAGGTCACCATCATTATCATAGTCAGCGAAGCCACATCCTTCGCCATCTCCGTCTACATTGATTCCCAAATTATTGTGTGTGAAAGAAAGCGTACCGCCATTCGGTGTATTGTTCAAGAAAAGGTAGCTCGCACCTGCATCAGCCGTTACGAATAAGTCCATCTTACCATCGTTGTTTACGTCTCCTACTGCACATCCATCGATACCAGAAGTAGGGGCAGACATTCCAGCAGAAGCCCAAGGCTCTCCATTTTGGCTATTGGTAGAAGTAGGCGAATAAGTTCCTGCGCCGATTCCATCTTGCAACCAAATTTGGTTAATTCCTGCATCCGTCCAGAATAGGTCAAAATCGCCATCATTGTCGAAGTCTGCGAATGCAACCGCACCCTTTTCACTATTTTGTGCATTGTCAATGTCTACACCCGCAGAGAAAGAAGCTTGGCCTGAGTTTACAAAGAAGTCGCTATTGTTTCGCTTACGCGCGATGATGTCTACATCACCATCATTGTCGAAATCCACCGCTGCGGAATAATCTCCATCAGCAGCCGAACTAATCAATCCTGTAGTCGTTGGCGGAACATAGATGTAGTTGGCTGTACCATCTTGTGGGTTTTCGTATACATCAATTCCGTAGTTATGGTTTTCGATGATGATATCTAACCAACCTGAGTTATTATAATCTGCAAAGCAAATCCCTTCAGTATTCATTCCATCAGGAATATCAGCTACTGAAGGATTGCTTGTACTAGACGTTAGAAGCTGGAAGTTAGGGGTTTGTGCAGGAAGGACTCCAAAAGCGTAGTTGTTTGCTGGGCCATTGTTTAGGTAAACCTCTAGACGCTTGGCAGTGTTTCGGAGCATATCAATATAACCATCTCGGTTAATGTCTGCGAGGAGGGCTGTTCGTTCGGTTTTGTTGTCAAGGCAACCGCTACAAAGGGAAGAAGTAACATCTGTGAAAGAAGGAGTAGGTAGCGCACAATCAGAAATCAGGATTCGAGTAGTACTATTGGTATTCACGACGAGGTCAAGACAACCATCTTGGTTGATATCGCCCCATGCGAACCCACCATCTTTAGCACCAGAAACGGCCGTAGCGGAGCCAGCATTGCCCGCTCCGTCTATGGCTACGTTTGTGAAGTTCTGTGCAAATGAAACTTGTACTCCCATGATGAAAGCGATGATGAGTACATAGAAAAGGAAATTGATGCAGAGAATGCTAGTAGAAGTATTTTTATTTGATTTCGCTCTAGGTGACATAAGTTTTACAGACATTAGACTTGGTTTTGAATAGAATAAACGCTTGATACTTAGGATGCTAATTGCTTTTTCATTTTACAAGGGCTTGGACAATTGCCCTTGTTGGACACTATAGCTTATTCAAACTCTGGGCGAGAATGAGGGAATATTTTGAGGGATCGAACCCCATGGATGTTAGAAAAATCAGGGAGCTGCTATATTTCCGTATGTATGTCAGATGGTGGAGGCAAGGGTGGGATTGCTCGGGGGTCAGGCGGCCGAAATGGGCATATAGGTAGAAATACCTATGTTTTAGGGAGGGGTATATTCTCAGGGGGGATATAGTAGCGATAGGTAATAAGGCTGATTTACAGCGACATAAGCAGACAATGTTTTTTCATAAATTTATTCCAATTACATAAATATATACAGCTATAGCCTTCGCCCCGCATAAATTCCCTTCGAATGGGCTAATGCTTCAGAGGGTTGAAGTATACGTTAGAAAAATGAGGCTTTTGCTGTATGGAAAAGCGTACAGAAAGGGTGTATACGAAAAGCGACACAAGAGAGGGCTAATTGTGTATATTTTTTAGTACAATATTTAGGCAGCAGGTTTGTCTAGGATATTAGACGGACACTTCTTCTACTAGGACTTGGTTGAAGCCTATAATAAGAATGACCCACGCTTTAAGATGGGTGAGAGATTTGAGGGAATCATGCTGTAGGTATTCGTTAAGTTGCTGTCTTGCAGCAGCTTGTACCTTTTCGACTTTAGCCGCACTCGACTTTGGGAGGTACTTTAGTTCGAGGATAAATTGATTGATGCCTGGATAAGGAGGGTTTCGAAGCAAAACAATATCCGCATACTTCCCCCCAATTCCATATTCACTCTTCACCGTATACACGTCTGTATGTAGCAAAAAGGAAATCAGTACAAACTTTATATGCTTCTCACTCAATTGAATGCTGTCTCTACTGGAGAGTTGGCTAAGGAATTCTTGAATCGCTTTGCCCAATGCAGGGATATCATTGTTCAATGCCAAATCTTGCATTAATCGACGAATATTAAACTGCCCCTTAGGAATCTCCGCCCCTTCAACCAATTGCTCGAAGAAGTATTCAAAGTAAATCTTGGTGATGACATAATTAGGAGGCGCGAAAATATGATCGTCCAATCGATTCCCTGTGATTGTCAGCATACCCATATAATAAAGCAAACTGATGAAACCATCTCGGCTCAAACGACGTTCGAGGTTGAACATCTCCGTCAATTGGGCAATGAGAGGCTCCTCTTTGTAGTTCAATACCTCCTTTAGGCGTTCGAAGTAATTATCGGCTTGAGATTCAAATAGATTCTTGATCTTCGTGGTATCACTCGTAATATTGAAATCAAGGATTTGCTTTGGATACTTACGATGGTGTACATAATGATTGGCAAAATACAGAATCATGTTCGGATTATAGAGAGATTCTGTAGCCTCGCCATGAAAGCGGTAACCATTGTACCACGTTCGAATCTGGTCGAGGGTCTGTTCATACATATCCGAAGGTACTTCTAGCTTATCGAGAAACTCTCGTACCTCTGTTTCCCGAAATCCCATTAGATCATGAAAGAGGAAATCATTGGTGAGGTTACTGGCGATATTGAAACCACTTGTCATGCTATCAAGGGTAATAGGCGAAACTCCTGTAATGAAGATTCGGTCAATGGCTCCCCTTTCGACTCCTGCCTTGATGGTTTCGTAGAACTTCCGCACCCATCCATTTTGCCCAACAATCGCATGAAACTCCATAGAACGCATAGCCAGAATCTCATTCGCAAAATGGTCATACTCATCAATGAGAAGATATACTTTATGTCCTTCTACATATTTTTTAACGAAATCAATGAGGTTCTTTAGTAAATCCATTGGGCTATTCCCCTGCAAAGCCTTTTCTTCTATCGAAGGCGGAAAGAACTTCCCATACGTTTTAAAGAAGTCGGATAAACCACTTTGGACATTACGAAAGAAGTCTTGATAGGTTGTTTTCGAACTATCAGTATCTACTTGGCTAAAATTCAATCGAAGAATCAGGTATTGATTCGCCAAAGCAGTAGGGTTTTGACCTATATGCAGAGAACCAAAAGTAGCTTGAAAGTCCTCCTTATGTTCAAGTCCGTAGTAGTTTTCGAGGGTCGAAATCCATAGGCTTTTACCGAATCGTCGAGGACGCAGGAAGTAGACATATTTCACCCCTATTCTTTCGAGGGTTTCGATGAAACGAGTGCGGTCTACATAATGGTAGCCCTCATGGATTAGCTCCTTAAATCGACTTAAACTATAGGGAACCTTCAATGCCATAGGATTTTCCTTTCTAGGGTAAATATACAAAATCCTGATGGGAAGTTTATACACTCGTCCTTTGTATCCTCTACTCCACCCGCAACCGCTGTACAAATCTCCCTGCATCCGACTGCAATTCAAGCATATACATCCCTTTTGCCAAGCCTTCTAATGGTAGGGTGACCTCCGTTTGGGGAGTCGAAGGGTGGATATAGCGGCTGAATAGGCGCCTGCCTGTGAGGTCGGTGAGGAGGAGGGTGAAGGGGAGCAAATCGGGCGAATGTATGGATGCTTGGGCAATGCCTTGAGTAACGGGATTCGGATGGAGGTTGAAGCGGAATTCAGTGAGGGGGCGATTCAATTCGATGAGGGGGCTATAGGACATGCTACCATCTCGGTCGAATTGCTGGATGCGGTAGTAGATGCTAGGTTCAACGGCCTGAGCAAACACGGTAGCATCCACAAAGGTATACAAGGATTGGGAGCTAGCAGGAATGGAAGGACTGATAGGATGGAAGGATTCCCCATTATCCAATGATCGTTCGACTATGAAGGCTTCGTTCTCCTCCGATTCGGCTACCTGCCAATAGAGGTATGCCTCCTCCCCTACCCACTCGCCTGCCACATCCAGCCATTCGAGGGGGAAGGTCAGGGCGACGCAAGAAACGGCATTGCTCGAAGCCTTATTGTTGGTAAAATCGCATTCGCCTATAGCCGTCACAGGAAAATCATTGGCCAAATCATAAGGCGTAGGCAAAGAACCATCGTCATTGCTCACCACATATACGGTAAAGGGAGACGAAAGGCTGGAGGCATCTAAGGTGACCGTATATTGTAAGCTGCTGTCTTGTGCCAATGCTTGTGTGAGGGTATCAATATGAAAGGGAGCAATAGCGGTAAGCTCAGGATCTGCGGTATAAAATGCAATCGGCAATCCATTGGGGAGGCTCCACGAACCTGCATTCGATAGGCTTAACACAACCGTAAGTTGGCCTGTACTCGTGCAAGCACTGGTATCGAGGGAGTCCAATTGGAGGTCGATATTGGGGGCAGGAAATACGGGATTGCCTGCATTGTCAAAGGGCAATGCTTGGGTGAGGAAGGTATTCAAGGGGCCTGATGTGCCTAGGGGAGGATTCCCTACGATATGATGCAATTGTTGTTGGGGGGGAATGCTGAGGTCATCGTTTACATGGACCGTAAAATAGGCGTATTGGTTCCAAAGCGAACGGGTGGGCATCCATGGATCGCCAGCCGAACGAAATGCCTTGGGGAAGGCTCGGGTATTGGGCGGCCCCGATACATCCGAGCAATTGCATACAATTTCCGTCTCACCGTCATTGTCTACATCCACAACGAGAGGGTATTCGCTACCTGTAGCCGAACCACAAGGAATCGTCGCGAGGTTGGTTCCACTCGGCCCATTCATCACCCGAAGATTCGATTCGTCTCTATAGACAACCTCCGCAACCCCATCCCCATTGAAATCGAAGATAGCAATACCCGTTTGTCCCGACTCATCCGAAGTAGAAATCGACCAAAGCGTGCCATTTGTTCCACCAATATTCACCAGATAGTCGTCTATGATTTGCATGACATAGTTCCCGCAGACTGCGATCTCAGGTCGATTGTCTCCATCAAAGTCGGCGATTGTTGGCAGCCCTACAGGATGGTAAAGCAAAGAAGTGGAATCCTTGACCGTATGCGTCGCGCCGATTTGGGTAGGCGTTTGGAGGTCCCATATATATATGTATGCCCCCAAAGAATCCGTCGTCCCGATAATTCCATCGAGGTCACCATCAAGGTCATAATCCGCAACCGCCGTTACCCCATCCCTCAAACCATTAGGAGCTTGTACCTCCAACTGCATCGCTCCCCCACTGACATCCACCGAATAGACCTGATTCCCTGCCACCAATTCGAGCCCTGCACAATGGGTACAAGCCGAATCGGGCAACACATCCACTGCTAAGGTATGCGCATTGACATGGTTATCCGTCTCAAACCCTATATTCCAACTCCCCCTTGCATTCGTGTCGCCCCTTGCGATACATTCGCCCGTAAGGGCATTGTAAATTTCATTGGCAATATATAGCTCGGGCGTTCCATCATAGTTGAAATCGGCTAGGTTCACCACAAAATCCTCTACGACAAACAAAGACGAAAAGGGCAATCCTGCCCTCACAATTTGCGGAGCCAACCATTGTTGGGTGAAATGCCCAAAAGCTGCGGGATCGTATTCGTAGCAGACCAATCGAAGGGCAGTTGTATCCGCAGTAGCCGCAACAGGATAGTATAATTCGGCTCGGCCATCACGGTCTGCATCGGCTATCGCAATCCCTTTGTTTCGGCTATGGAGCGGAAGGGTTTGGGGGTGGTACTTCAGGCTTCCATCATGGCCATTGAGGATGTATATCAGGTTCGAATCGGCAAAGTGTGCATCAATATGCCGAATCGCCACCACCTCAGAAAGCCCATCCCCCTCCATATCTGCCACAAATAAGCTGGTGAAATTGATGACCGTATCTGTCCCCGTCCATTCGAGGGTCAATTCGAAGCCTGTTGTATCTGCCGCTGGGATATAGTTGCACGCAGGCGCACACAATCCATAGAAGGTCGTAGCATTCGGCTGACAAGGGCAATCGGGATCGTATTGGTCAATGAGTGCATCATTATCGTCATCGATACCATTGGCACATATCTCTTGTCCGAATACAGGCATCGCCCAACTGATACAGCAAATAATGGGTAGAAGAAAGCGCATAGAGGGAGGGTTTGGTTAGGGTTATAGGGAGGAAAGCAAATTTTTAGGGGAATTGTTTTGGAGTAGAAGCTTCAGGTATATCACATCGAATATACTTAGATAGGCTTGTCTGCTGAACTGGCATGTTTGCGAGTGGGGCAAACAGACTTGTCTGCTGAACTGGCATGTTTGCGATCGGGGCAAACAGACTTGTCTGCTGAACTGGCATGTTTGCGATCGGGGCAAACAGGCTTATCTGCTGAAGCGGCATGTTTGCAATCGGGGCAAACAGACCTGTCTGTCGAAGCGGCATGTTTGCAATTGGGGCAAACAGACTTATCTGCTGAAGCGGCATGTTTGCAATCGGGGCAAACAGACCTGTCTGTCGAAGCGGCATGTTTGCAATCGCGACCGCCAGACTTGGCGGTAACGATGGCAGAACTTCCAGTGGTTCCGCCAGACTTGTTTGTCCCACTGGATAACATGCCGATGCGACAAGCAGCTTTCGCAGCCACGATTACAAACATGCCGCTTCTACATCCAAGCTTGCCCGTCCCAATCGCAAACATGCCGCTTCTACAGCGAGAGCTGGCGGTCACGATTGCAAACATGTCGCTGCGACAGACAGGTCTGTTTGCCCCACTCGCAAACATGCCGTTTCTACAAACAGTTCTGCTTGCCCCACTGGAGGTTCTGCCATCGTTACGGACAGGGCTGCTTGCCCCTATTGCAAACATGCCGTTGCTATAAACCATCCTGCTTGTCCCATTGGATATTCTGCCTTCGTTACGGACAGGACTGCTTGCCCCTATCACAAACATGCCATTTCTACAAACGACGCTACTTCCCCCTATGCACAAACCTCTCCCAAAATGTATTTTATGCATTTTACGCAGCGATACAATTCCGTCTATCAAAAGCCTCATTTACCCCATCCCCAAAAGTGATTTAAAAGCCCCCTTATTTATCTGGGGGTACGTAATGGTACGTCATGTCTATATTTTTGATTCACAATGGTACGCTACGATACACCAGGGTAGATTGTAAATTTCTGTCATGCAATACCCTGACAGTCAGTCCGTTGATAAGACCCCCAGATAAATCAGGGGGCTAGTGAATCAAGGCTACACCTAAAATGATATACAGAAAACACTCACGCATTACTTGTTTTATCTATTGGGATAAATGTGTATCTTATATCTTAGAGATGAAGCAAGTCGGGGGTCTTAGTGTAAGTTCAGCGAGCGTTTATTTCATTTATTAGTTGACTGATTGCCAAGAGTTTATAAAAGAGTGGATTCAGAGAGACATTTAGTGCAAGTGGGAGTTGCGAGCAGTAACGCGAATTTTACAAACGTGTCAACTAGAAAGTCAGAGAAACATTCATTACAAGCGGAAATCCTCAAATCCCCTAAAAATTCCTATCTTTAGGGAAGAAATAGACAAACGTAGCATGATAAAGATACCCTATGGCATAAGTAATTTTGGAGACTTGAGAAAAGACGGAGCTTACTATGTAGACCGAACTGAATACATAGAGAAGCTAGAGGCTAGGAATGCGTCAAAGTATGTCTTTTTCCTTCGTCCTCGTCGGTTTGGGAAAAGCCTGTGGGTTTCGACCCTTCATCATTATTATGGTGTCGAGTATAAGGATGATTTTCAGCCTTTGTTTGGAGATCTGTACATTGGCCAAAATTCTACACCAAAGGCCAATAGCTATCTGGTATTGCGGTTGAATTTTAGTGGGATTAAGAGTGCTTCTGCTAAAGAAATAGAGGCGGACTTTCTACATCTTTTCCAAACCTCTATGTATGAATTCTTTGATGCCTATACACCTACTTATTTCGAAGAATCCAATCAAGATTTCATTGAGCTTGCAACGAGCCCTTCGAATCTACTACGTCGTTTCTTTCGGGTTGTACGTAACAAACAGCCTCATTTAAAGGTGTATGTCCTCATTGATGAATATGATCATTTTTCATCTGCTTTATTGACACATAGCCAATCAACCTTTCTACAAGTTGTAGGGGCAGGTGGATTTGTACAGGCATTTTACGAAAGCCTCAAAGTAGGAACAGAGTCTGTAGTTGAACGGATTTTCATCACAGGAGTCTCGCCTTTCTTGGTAGATAGCCTATCTAGTGGTTTCAACATTAGCCAAAATTACTCTCTGAATCCTCTATTTCATGATATGTTGGGTTTCCGAGAAGAGGAAGTGATAGAGTTGTTGAAACAACTGGGGTTCACAGATCAAGCACTAACAGATATATTGCAGCGGATACGGGCTTGGTATGACGGCTATCGCTTCCATAAGAAGGCAGCATATGGCTTGTACAATCCCGATATGGTACTTTACTTTGCGAGTGAATACCTAGAAAGCTTCACCATTCCAGAGAACCTCCTCGATACCAATATTGCGAGTGATTATAAGAAGATTCGAACCGTTATTGATTTAGGAGGGAAAGAATGTATTGAAGTATTGGAGAGACTCGTGCGCCATGAGGACTATCCGACGAGCCTCACCCTTAAGTTTACTCTTGAGTTTGGACTTTCCTCCTCAGACGTTGTAAGTCTATTGTACTATATGGGCTTGCTAACCATAAAAGGCGAAAAGGCTTTTCGTCCTAATTTTGGCATGCCCAATTATGTGATTGAAACGCTCTATTACGCATACTTCCTCCAAATTCTCCGAGAACGCACCCAATTGCCTATCCGCTCCTCGGATATAGATGATGCTCTGGTCGATTTAGCTTTGCACAATGATTTTACTCGCTTCATTGCGTTGGCTGAAGACCTCATGCAAAACCTCTCCAACCGAGACTCCCTCAATTTTGGCGAGAAGCACCTACAATCGATTTTGTTTGCACTACTATTCCCAACCAATATCTACAGCGTCATCACCGAGTACGAGGTCGGCCGACGCTACATAGATGTTTTCCTCCAAA
>Ga0163111_10000046_pt1 | contig 74399 bp, 40 predicted proteins | sample CRUFie1St18metaG_FD_109645 | JGI IMG/M metagenome (GOLD analysis project Ga0163111, IMG submission 109645) | Marine microbial communities from the Costa Rica Dome - CRUD Field 142mm St18 metaG | ecosystem: Environmental > Aquatic > Marine > Oceanic > Photic zone | place: Costa Rica: the Eastern...
AGTGGCGGCATCCTCCACCTCCTCCATGCTATTTGCGATATGGCGCGACAAAGGAACTAGGTATAGGGTAGAAACTGCCGTCAATAGGGCTACTACCGATGAAAACTCATTCTCATCAAAGCCCCCAAAGGCATAGAAAAAGATGGTGATAACAATTAGGATACCATTGAGCAGCAGGATACTAGCCGCTACTCTATTACGAAATTGAATAAGGGTGATCTTTTTCATATTACTGGTTATACCCCCTAATGAAGGAATCAAGCTTTTGTCTCATCTTATCTGCATACCGCTTTTCTGCATCAGGATCTCGTACATCTAGGCTTTTGTAAAAGCCCTTCCGAAAAGGCGGACACATCAAGCCTGAAGCATACTTTACACGAATATCGTACTGCACTTCGATTGCCTTTGCTCGAAGCATTACCTTTACCTCATATTCAATCGATTCAAAATAGAACTCTGTGGCTTCATTGCTGAGGCATCGTATTCTCAAGGTAAATCCTGCGGCATACTCCCGCTCAGTCTGAACCCTTGCATTGTACCAATAGGAACCTTTCTGCTTATAATAATCTGTAAGATAGGTATAAAGTGCCTCTTTTATCTCTTTTACGGTATATTCTCCTTCCTTTTGTGTTTTCCCCTTGCCTGAAGCCAAGTGTACGCTATCCAAAGAAACCGTAAGGGTTCCGCCTGAATAAATCTCAGGAAAGGCTTCCTCCTTCTGTACATATTCATCATAAAAAATGTGTACACGGGTCTTTGCGTGCTCTCGGCCTTGAAGGATAATTTCTAGAGAGTCGGGCGATACCTCCAATAGGAAAGCGCATCTATCAAAGAGCTTCTCTGATAAAGTCTCTCCATGGGTTTGATAATGGCTCTTCTTCAGCCCCAACCACGCCTGCTTAAGGGAATCATCTGTTATGTATGTACTCTTAAGGTATAAGGTAAGTAAATCTTCTTGAACCTCTAATCGATCGACTTCCATCATTTGCGATACGCCTACTTGGTCAAGCCAATAGGCGTATTCCTCTACTTGTTTGGTAAAGAAGGCTTCGTGATTTTGTAAGCCTTGGCTCCAAAGGGGAGAAGCTTGTAGGCTACATAATAGCAAGAGGCAGATACATTGTATATATTTCATAGAATTTGTTCTCGTTTAGTCTTCGGTTACAGGCATGATAGGAACCTCCTCTCTCCCGAAATCATTGATTTGAGGATGTTGTTGGTTCTTGGTTCGTTCCATCACCTTAGGAGAGAGATAATTAAATAGCTCATTAGAGGTAATCATCTTATCTTTATTGGTATCTGCGGCTCCTTTAATACCTTCTATAAAGTAATGAGAAAAGACCCCTCCTATATCAGGATCTCCTACGGAAAGCTCCCCCACCTGCGCAGAATTCATAAAGACAATACCTCCTTCCACTTGCTCGCGAGCTTCGTGAAATTTATCTAGGGTATCCTTAGGGATAGGAGCAGCATACATTTTACGACAAGATTCAAACACACATAATTTATGACGAGCAGGGCTCAACTCTAACAAATCCATGATTTCTTGCTCTGAAATCAAGCTATTGGGCTGATTATATGTGAACTCATAGGGACATATTCCTATTTCATTGCCTAATATGACCCCATGCCCAGAGAAATAGAAAATCACAAGGTCATTGGGTTTCACCTTATGTATATCACATAATTCCTCCTTTATAGCGTCTAAAATTGCTTGTCGCTTCGCTTGTCTCCCTAAGAGTATGGTGGAAGATTCAGAGACAATATGCTTATTTATCATCCAACCATATAGTTCCAAGGCTTGTTTTTGTGGCCAAGAGAGCTCGTTCTGGTACTCATAGTCTCCTATCCCTACAATGACAACCCTCACCTTCCCTATAGGTGCATTCACCAGCTTTTCTTTTAAACGCTTCAGGTTATTTTTAGACATTAAAAAGCTAGGGTCTAATACAAGTGCTTTTTCATAATCTTGTTTTGCTCCTGTAAGATTCCCTACTTGTTCTTTTGTATACCCCCGATTGTTGTAAGCTAGTGCATATTCAGGATTGAGTTCTATAGCGCGATCATAATCCTTGAGCGCGGAGGCATAATCTTTTAAGTAATATTTCGCAAGCCCTCGCCCGACGTAAGCGGCAGCATATTCAGGATCGATTTGAAGAGCGCGATCATAATCCTTGAGCGCGGAGGCATAATCTTTTAAGTCATCTTTCACATTACCCCGCCCGACGTAAGCGGCAGCATATTCAGGATCGATTTGAAGAGCGCGATCATAATCCTTGATCGCGGAGGCATAACCTTTTAACTTTCTTTTCGCAATCCCCCGATTGTTGTAAGCTATTGCATCTTCAGGATTGAGTTCTATAGCGCGATCATAATCCTTGATCGCGGAGGCATAATCGCCTAAGTCATCTTTCGCAATCCCCCGATTGTTGTAAGCATCAGCATATTCAGGATTGAGTTCTATAGCGCGATCATAATCCTTGATCGCGGAGGCATAATCGCCTAAGTCATCTTTCGCAAGCCCCCGATTGTTGTAAGCTATTGCATCTTCAGGATTGAGTTCTATAGCGCGATCATAATCCTTGATCGCGGAGGCATAATCGCCTAAGTCATCTTTCGCATTACCCCGATTGTTGTAAGCTATTGCATATTCAGGATCCAGTTCTATAGCGCGATTATAATCCTTGATCGCGGAGGCATAATCTTTTAACTTTCTTTTCGCAATCCCCCGATTGTTGTAAGCTATTGCATCTTCAGGATTGAGTTCTATAGCGCGATCATAATCCTTGATCGTGGAGGCATAATCTTTTAAGTAATATTTCGCAAGCCCCCGATTGTTGTAAGCGAGTGCATATTCAGGATCCAGTTCTATAGCCTTAGTATACCAAAGTACTTTATCCTTGGGATCACTTGCTGCATATCCTTTGTCAAAATACTCCTCTGCCGTTTGGGCGCAGAGAAGCTGTATGCATAGAAATGTAAAGATACATAAAGCCAATAGCTTTCTCATAGGTAACAACATGGATGGTTAAACGCGTTTAATAGTACTAACACATCTAAAATGCACAAAATACATTCCATAATCAATGGATTAGGGGATAAATAGCTTGGTGGTGTGTGTCGGGGGGGGGGGGACGCTATTCTCGTACCCGCGCCAAGTTACGCCTAGCTGCCTCGTAATCAGGTTGAAGCTCCAATGCGCGCTCGTAATCCCGTCGAGCGGCGGGGAGAAGGCCTAGTTGTTCCTTGGCGTAGCCGCGGTTGTTGTAGACGAAGCTGTCTGTGGGATTGAGTTCGAGGGCGCGGTCGTAGTCGGATATTGCGCCCGTGTAGTCGCCGAGATTGTCCTTGACGTAGCCACGGATGGCGTAGGAACGGGCATGGGTGGAGTCGAGGTAGATGGCAAAGTTGCAGTCGAGTAAGGCTTCTTTGGGCTTGTTGAGGTCGTCCTTTAGGTTACAACGTTCGAGGTAGGCCTTCATATAGGTGGGTTGTAGGGCAATGGCTTGGGTGTAGTCGGCTAATGCTTGGGGGTATTGGTCGAGACAGTGGAGGGAGAGGCCGCGGTTGTAGTAGGTAGTGGCATCCGTCGAATCTAAGGATAAGGCATGAGTGTATGCTCGAATAGCTGCTTCATAGGCTTCTAGCTTGTGTTGGCTTACGCCCCGATTGGTATAGGCATCGGCATAATCAGGCTTTAGTCGGATGGCTTCGGTATAGTCGTCTATAGAGGCATCGTATTGTTTGAGGGCATAACGGGCGAGGCCACGGTTGTAGTAAACAGTGGCGGAGGCAGGCGCAAGCGTCAATGCAGTATCATAATCGGCTATGGCTCGGGTATATTCGCCCAATTCGTCTTTAATCATCCCCCGAATCTCATAGGCTCTGGCAAAGCGAGGGTCTAGTTCAATCGCCCGACTACAATCCCATAATCCCCCCTTATACTCCGCCAACTTATATTTCGCCAATCCCCTATTGGCATAGCCTGGCGCATACTCAGGATCGAATAGGAGCGAACGGTTATAGTCCTCTATGGCGGCGGCATATTGCTTCAGGGCGTATTTCGTGATGGCTCGGTTGTAGTAGGCGGCATCACTTTCATCATTCAATGCCAATGCTTGATCGAAGTCTAGCAATGCCGCTTTATGCTTTCCTAAATGCTTCTGTGCTATTCCTCGCTTGATATATGCGTTTACATAAGTCGAATCTAGGGCAATGATTTGGGTATATAGCTGTATTTTTTCTTGCGATGATTGGGCATTCGCTGCTTGGGACATATATTCCTCCACCGTCTGCCCGAATCCGCCATTGACTATCCCATATACCAAGCCCAATAGGGTTATTAGTTTTTTCATAGTTATTTCTATTGCACAAAATATGCCTTTACAAGGGTTTCAACAGGGCAAGTAATTCTCGTGGATCATAAACCCTCCACGGCGTGCAAGGTATGCAAAACAAGTGTCTGGCAAGCCCTCCACGCGTGGAGAGGAAGCAAGACAACTGTCTGGTAAACCCTCCGCGCGTGGAGAGGAAGCAAGACAACTGTCTGGTAAACCCTCCACGGCGTGCAAGGTATGCAAGACAACTGTCTGATAAACCCTCCACGCGTGGAGAGGAAGCAAGACAACTGTCTGGTAAACCCTCCGCCGCGTGCAAGGTATGCAAGACAACTGTCTGATAAACCCTCCACGCGTGGAGAGGAGGCAAAACAACTGTCTGGTAAACCCTCCACGGCGCGCAAGGTATACAAAACAAGCTATTTCCGTCTATTACGCCTTCTTACAGCAGGGTCAGCCTAGTCGATCCCAAATACCCGTCCAAAATACCCGCCTAATTCCTCCACCAATCCCTCACTTCCTTGGAGTTCAATGCCTGCAATTACCCTCGCCAAACGTTTCTTATAAGCCAATTGCATAAAGCGACCTATTTGGATGCGTTGGGCTTGGGGAGAGCCTGCTCCGTGCATGCTCTCCGTCAGGTATCCGACTGCGTTCCGACCGAGGGTCATGTTTTCAATCAGTCGGAGGATACGGGCGCGGTCTTCTGTGGCATATCCAGCCTTGCCCCGTAGGTACTTCTTCAACAAGCGGCCGATTTCAGGATGGTTGAGGTCTTGCTCTGAGGGCATAGTTGCCACTAGGCCTCCTGCTAGGTCTTGCGCCAATCGGCTGATTTCAAAGGGGAACTTCGTGACATGATGCTTGCATACATTGGCCAGCATATCATCACAAATATACGCCCCCGATTTGGTGGCAAAGCCGTGGTAGGAGGCCGCAATCCCTGTTCCGTAGATGGTTTCGTTTAGGTGGGTCATCTCTACGAGCTTATCTTTAATGTGCGATGCCCGTTCGACCCCATTCATTTCGGCTATCATGGCCGCCGCCCCAATCAGCACATCCCCTACCCCACTTTTGCATACATAGCTACGCCGATGATAGGCGGTAAAACGTTCGACTAGTATTGCAGCAAAATCATATTCGCCATCCATAAAGATCAATTCATTGGGGATAAAAACCTCGTCAAAGATAATCATCGCCTCTTGCCCCCCATATTGGGCATTGCCTACATCAATGTTTCCACCCTCCAAGCTCCTTGTATCACAGGATTGGCGACCATATATATAGGTAATCCCTTTTGCATCCACAGGAATCGCTCCGACAATCGCATATGCTCGGTCGGCCTCTCGCAAGCGCATAGTAGGCATCACCACTATCCAATGCGAATTGATGCAGCCCGTTTGGTGCGCCTTTGCCCCTGTGATGTATACCCCTTCTGGGGTACGTTTGGTGATTCGAACGAATAGATCGGGATCCTCCTGCTTATGAGGCGGCAAACTTCGGTCGCCCTTTACATCCGTCATGGCTCCGCCTACCACATAATTGTAGCGGTGCATCTCTGTTAGGAAGACCTTTAAGCGTTCATGATAAGGCGTTCCATATTGTTCATCCATCTCAAAAGTCACCGAATACAGAGCATTGAAGGCATCCATTCCCACACAACGTTGGAAACAAGTCCCTGTTAATTGACCCAGCTTACGTTGCATCTTATTTTGCAATACCAAATCCTGCGCATTGGTACATACATGCAGAAAGCGGCTCACCCATTCTCCTGTGAAGGGCGATTGTACAGCAGCCAATTCGGGTGCAGCCACCGCCAAATCATATGTTTTCGCCACTGCCTGAATAGAAGGCCGAATCATGGGATGATCCACAACCTCCTCTATCAATTCGCCAAATAACCAAACCTTCAGTTCGCGCCCTCGCAAAGATGCGATATAGTCTGCCCCTGTTTGTATCTTTTGCTTGTTCATCTTGAAATCCCCTAAAGTGTTCCTACCAATTGGATAAGCCTTACACAATGTTTTGCCCCTTATACATAAGGAAGTTATTCCATAAAAGAAAGACGCATCCAACTTTCGTGTAGATGCGTCTTCCTATTGAAAAACATATGATGAGTGGGCAATGCCTAATGCACCACTTGTACTTCTTTTGAACGAATATGAATTTCCACCCGACGGTTCCGCGCTTTCTCCGATGCACTTGTATTGAGGCTCACAGGCTTCAATTCGCCCAATGAGATCAGGCGCATCTGCGAACCTTTTACGCCTAGCTCCATCAACTTACGCGAAATCTCACGAGATCGATCCATTGCGAGATCCGCATTCGAACGCGCATCTCCATCTTTGTCTGTATGCCCTTTGACCTCTAGTATCCAATCCCCATTGTTCTTTGCCCCTGCCGCAACCGAGTTCAATAGGTTCTCATACTTCGCTTTTACATTCGAACTCTTTGCATCGAACAAAATAACCACAGGGCTATCCTCCAACTCAATTGCCTTAGCAGAGTTCAATCGCTCCTCCCAATTGATCGCATCCCCTTCTTGCTTTCTCCACATAGGGTTAGAAGGGAAGTTGTAGAAGCTGCGATTCTTGACATAGGGATCTTTTTTGTTGATAGGCGTAAAGTCCTCATCTTCCTCTCCATAACGCTTATTGGTTGAAGCGATGGAGGCATTGTCTGGCGTAGAGACCGATCGAACAGAAATATCTCCCCCTGTATTCGCAGGGTTTGGTGCTTTGAAGACCTTCTCTCCTAGGCTTTCCCCTGTATCTTCATCCTCTCCTCTTGTACCTGCGAGGTCACCGACATCGGCTGTTCCTTGATGCTCACGCCACCAACGAGGATTCGTTGAGAGGTCATAGAAGTCATATCTGTAGCTAATGCCTCTGCTCGCTGGATTATTGGCATCCGTTGCCGCATTCGGATTAGCCGTTGCGTCTCCTTCCCCATTCGCACCCGTCGCGACATTCACTCCTTTGGCAGCAAGCTCTCCCGCATCTCCTCCTCCTTCAATAGAGCGAACATTACCCGCTGCTCCATCAAATGGAATCATCAATACACCTGATTCTACGCTTGTAAGGAAGATATTGGCCTTAGGGTCAGTCGGCATATCCACATCCGAATTCACTGTCATTGCCACATCACCTGGATCCAATTTGATCTCCTTGGTAACCGTTCCATGAATGGTACTCTTAAACACCTGATTATAGGTATTGCCCTCATTCGGAACCGCCATTGCATACTCACCCGTTAAGGCATTGCTTCGAGCTGTTGCCTTTACTTTATTGGTTTCGACCTCAATCAATTGGATTTCCACCTGTACAGGAGTTTTGTCTTCATTCTGCACACGACCTGTAACCACAACTGTTGGGCGAGGCTTCAATTCGGCTCCAGCCAATTCTAAGTCGCAAGAGTAGATATCGCCATCACGAATAAAGTAGGCTTCATCTCCGAAGGCCGTAATGATAAATCCGTAGTCGTCTTCTTCCGTATTAAATGGCTTCCCAATGTTCACGGGTGCCGTAAAGCTACCGTCATTCTGGATGACTGTTTTGAAGATATCCAATCCCCCAAAACCCTCATATCCATCAGAAGCAAAGTAGATGGTTCGGCCATCTCCAGCGATGAATACAGAACGCTCATCGCCCGAAGTATTAAATGGAAGTTTCTCAGGCACTCCCCATTGACCTGCGTCTATATTCAATAGACTAACATAGATGTCCATCTCCTGAGAGTACTCAACATTCCCCGTTGCAATCAAGAAGGTACGTCCATCAGGCGAGATAGCCGAACCGTCCGTAGAGTAATTCTTGGTTGCGAAGAATAGATTGATTCCTCCCCCAACGCCCTTCGAAGGCGCCCATTCATCCCCTCTTAAAGTTGTCTTATAATAAGGCCCTCCATCCAATCTCCATCCGTCTGAGAAGCTTTGATAGTAAACCGTTTGTCCATCAGGGAAGATTACAGGTTCATCCTCAAACTTACCCGTATTGACCATTTTTCCTAATGACTTAGGGAATTGCCATTCTCCCTTCCCTTTGCGGCTATACCAGATATCTCCATCATATTCCGTTTTTCCTTTAAAGGTGATAAAATCCTTAGAAGACCAAGCCTGCTTTCCTCGGCTTGACATAAAGTATAAATAACGGCCATCAGGAGTAATCGAAAGATTCGTTTCTCTATGCTCAGAATTCAGTACATCCAATTTCTTGACCTGAATATTATCAGGATTCTCTAAAACTTTAGCGGGTTGTTTTTGTCCATATGCTTTAATTAGGAAAAAACAACTAATCAAAAGAATGAGTTTTTTCATACGAGTCTTAATGTTAAAAAAGTTTTAACAATTTCCGAGCAATGAAATTACGAAAGCACACGTCCATAAACAAACGAAAATTATTCCCCTACAAAATACTACAGGCATGGAATGTACCTCACAAGCAGCACAATAGCTTTAGAAAACATACAATTTTCAGTATCTTCTTTGCTCTCCATTGTCTCTAAATCCCTCTAAAAAAACACAACACCAAAAGTACGATACCAAAAGGAAAAGAAAAACCTACCAAAACACAACAAATATCTACCTATCCTCCTATCCCCAAAACACAGCAAGATTTTTCATTGCGTATTCTCTTTTCCTGCGCTACCTTTGCCCGCAAAACCTGAAAAACGCACATGATTTCGTTACCTACCAAATATATTTTCGTGACAGGGGGCGTTACGTCGTCTCTTGGAAAAGGGATCGTCGCGGCTTCCCTCGGCAAATTGCTCCAAATGCGAGGCTTTCGAGTGGGCATCCAAAAGCTTGATCCTTATATAAATGTAGACCCAGGAACCTTGAATCCTTATGAGCATGGCGAAGTGTATGTTACAGAGGATGGTGCAGAAACAGACCTTGACCTAGGCCACTACGAACGCTTCCTCAATGTCCCAACCTCTCAGGCCAATAATGTAACAACTGGAAGAATCTATCAGACGGTTATCAAGCGGGAAAGGATGGGAGAATATCAAGGAAGAACGGTACAAGTGATTCCGCATATTACGGATGAGATTAAACGTCGCTTCCAACTCCTCAACAAACATGGTAAGTACCAAATCATTATCACAGAGATTGGCGGAACAGTAGGAGATATTGAATCCCTCCCCTATATAGAAGCCCTCCGACAATTCCGCTACGAGTTTGGGCATCAGCATTGCCTCGTTATCCATCTTACTCTTGTTCCCTACCTAAAATCCGTAGGCGAACTCAAAACGAAGCCCACCCAACATTCTGTAAAGCTCCTCCTCCAATCAGGTATCCAGCCCGATATATTGGTCTGCCGAACAGAACGCCATATAACTCCCGAAATTCGAAGCAAGATTGCACGATTCTGTAATGTAAGTATCGACTCGGTTATTGAGAATGTAGATGCTGCTTCTATTTATGATGTTCCGCTATTGCTCAAGAAAGAACGCTTAGACAATGTGGTGCTGAATAAGCTGCATATTCGGGCAGAGAAAACGCCCAACCTCACCAATTGGAAACAGTTTCTTAGTAAGCTCAAGAATCCTATTGACGAAGTTAGAATTGGCCTAATTGGGAAATATGTCGAATTGCATGATGCCTATATATCTATATCTGAAGCCCTCAAGATTGCAGGAACCGCCCAAGAGCTTACTGTAAATATTGACTGGATTCATTCGGAGGATATTAATGCTGAGAATGTACAACGTATATGTGGCCCTCTTGATGCAGTGCTGATTGCTCCAGGCTTCGGAGAAAGAGGAATTGAAGGAAAAATTACAACTGCCAAGTTCGCCCGCGAGTCGAATGTCCCTTATTTTGGAATATGCCTAGGCCTACAAGTAGCAGTCATCGAATTTGGTCGGAATGTCCTGAAGCTCCCCGATTGTAATAGTACGGAGTTTAACTCCCAAGCCGAGAATAAGGTAATTGCGATGTTGGAGGAGCAGAAGGAGGTGACCCAACTAGGGGGCACCATGCGATTGGGGGCATATGAGTGCAAACTAGAAAAGGGCTCACTGGCTCATAAAGCCTACGGCAAACGCAAAATCACGGAACGGCATCGGCACAGATATGAGTTCAACAACCGATACAAAGAGCAATATACAGAGGCAGGGATGCTCGCAAGTGGAATCAATCCAGAAACTGGCCTTGTGGAAATAATGGAAATCAAATCCCATCCTTATTTCATGGGAACGCAGTTTCACCCTGAGTACAAAAATACGGTTGAAAATCCCCATCCTCTATTTATCCAGTTTGTGAAAGCTGCATACAACTTCAAACAACAGAAGAACTCATATTAAGAATACACTGATTTTCTTTTATTATAAAGAAACTTCTATAACTTTACCGTCCGATTTCAGTTAGTAACTAGAAAAGAGAGAATAGAGAAGAGGATATGGATAGGAATGGATTAACAGGGCTTTTACTTATCATGATGTTAGTAGTTGCATACTACACAATCATGAGTCCTCAAATGAAGCCCCCAAAAAACGATACGGGAGAAATAGCTAATACAGACTCAATTGCCCAACCAGAGGACGAGAAGCCTGCCGCAATCTCAGAATGGGATCAACTCCCTGACTCATTGAGCAATATTGAAAAAGATTCTATAATCGCCCTCAAAAGCCAAGAACGCTTTAGTGACTTTGGTCCTTTCACAAAAGGTACTGAAAAGATCATCAAAGTTAAGACGGATAAGTTCACGATTGAACTGAATTCTAAAGGTGCCCAAATACACAAGGCAACTTTAAATGAGTATAAAACATTTGATAGCTTACCCCTCCCCATCATTCACCCCGATAAGAGGGCAAACTGTTTTCTGGCATTCGATTATGACCACAAGCTCATCTATACAGATTCCCTTTTCTTCGAAACAAAGGCAAATTCGGAGATTGTTGTAACGGGTACAGATACACAAGAGGTTGTGTTCAGCATCCCTATCTCCAAGGATCGTTTCCTTGAGCAGATCTACACTTTTACGGGAGACAATTACAGGATTGGCTATGCAAACCGATTTGTTGGGTTAAATGACAAGATTCGGAATTCCAACTTCGAGATGGAATGGAATCAAGTATTACCCAAGACAGAACAATCAGTCAAGAATATGCGCCTCAAATCGGGGATTGTATATCGATATAAATCTGGAGATATGGAATGGATGTCGAAAGAAGATGAGGTACTTGATAAAGCAACCAGTAGCTCTCTCTCTTGGATTTCCTACAAAAGTCAATTTTTCTCTAGTGCCCTCATGTCTGAAGAAGGCTTCAAGGCCAAAATGGCCGTAGCTACTCCTAAAGATGTGGATGATGTAAACAAACTCATGAGCTCTACGCTCTTCCTTGACTTTAAGAAGAGAGCCAATGAGACCTATCATGAGTTCAATATTTTCATGGGTCCTAATGAGTACAATACGCTTAGTTCCTATGATGTTGGTTTACAAAAGCAAATGGACTTGGGTTGGTGGATTATCAAATACATCAACATAGGAACAATCTATATCTTTAAGTTATTAGAGCAAACTATCTCAAACTATGGACTTATCATCATATTGTTTGCGGTAGTTATTAAGGTCGTATTGTTCCCGCTTACCCGTAAGAGCTTTATCTCAATGGCCAAAGTTCGGGTCTTGAATCAGAGCGACGAAATGAAAGCCCTTGATGAAAAGTATAAGGAAGACCCAACGAAGCTTCAGCAAGAAAAGATGGCACTATATCGCCAAATGGGTGCAAATCCCTTAGGTGGATGCCTCCCTCAATTGTTGCAGATGCCTCTATTGTTTGCGATGTTTTTCTTCTTCCCTCAATCCATAGAACTCCGCCAGAAGTCGTTCCTTTGGGCACATGATTTATCAACCTATGACTCTATTTTGGATCTTGGGTTCTCCATTCCTTTCTATGGAGACCATGTCAGTCTCTTTACCCTATTGATGGCAGCAGCCATTTATATCAATACCTTTATCACCCAAAAGGCTCAACCTGCAACAGGACCCAATGCCCAAATGAAATACCTCGCATATATCTTCCCACTTATATTCGTGGTATTCTTAAATAACTACTCCGCAGGTCTAAGTATCTACTATTTTACTTCTACCCTCATCTCAATCCTACAAACAACAGCTATTCGTTACTCACAGAACGATGATAAAATACTGGCAGATTTGAGAAAAGTAGCAAAAGCGAAAAAGAAAGGGAAAGTAAAGAAGTCGAAAATGGAGCAATGGATTGAAACCCAACAAAAGAAACAACAAGAGCTTTCTCGTCAGCGTTCTCAGCAAAATAACACTAAGAACCGTCGGGACAGAAGAAAGAAATAAATTCCATTAGGATACCCATCTTATGCAATCCCCTTTCTAGGCATACTTGTATTGCTCACAGAAAGGGGATTACTATTTATGGATATCCCATTACTATGCTCCTTATATGCTAAAAGATTAAATCGTTGGAATAGTTACCGCTTTTTTATCTAAATTGGCAGCATAATTTCTAAATCAGATCACATGAAACTAATACCTGCTGTAATCATTACCCTAATTGTTATTGCTTTGTTTGCATTCAATGCATGTAAGTCTACAGATGCAAGCACAAGTAAAGAAAGTAAAGACATTGCCAAAGTAGAAGTAAAGGAAGATTTTAAATTGTATATCGAAAGAACTCCCTGCTATGGTTCTTGTCCCACTTTCAAATTGACAGTAGATGCTAAGGGAAATGTAGACTATGAAGGAATTCGTTTTGTAGATAATATCGGAAAATACACGAAAAGCCTCTCAAAGAAAAAAGTGCAAGAATTGGTTTATACCATTGAAACAGGAGACTTCTGGTCATTTAAAGATAAATATGATGGCCAAGTTACCGATCTCCCAGCAGTGATTACCGAGTGTACACACGATGGAAAAACCAAGAAAGTATATAACCGATATGAAGCACCTAAAGGACTTCGTGACTTGCAACAGCGACTAGAGGCAATTATTGGAGGAGAGGGATACAAGGAAGTTAAATCTAAAGAAGAGTAAATTCGGTTTTTTCAATAAATTGAGCCTATTATGAAAAAGTGGTTTATCCGAATTAGCCTATTCCTCATCCTTGCTTCATTTATACTCCCTGCTTGTAAGCTTCTTCGTGGAGATCCACGTAAAAACTGCAATCACCCCAAGCATGGAGAATATATGAGAGAAAAGTGGCTCAAAGAGGTAGGATTTGACAAATAAATCGTCTCTCTACCCTAACTCAATAAGTAAACACCAAACTATATACTTATTCAGTAATGAATCAGTTTTTACATCATGTCTTATTTGAATATGCTGAGCTCAGGCTAACTGTGCTCAGCATATTGCTTATCGTACTCATCCTAATAGGAGTAGTCATTGTTTCTCGCATACTCCGAAAGTTGTTCGATAATGAAGTATTGAAACGCTTCCGACTATCTTTTGCCATAGATCAAAAGAATATTCTGCTGAGGATTATACACCTTTTCTTATACTTCGGTGCTCTCATCCTCATGTTAAGGAGTGTCAATATTATTATTCCTATCGATGAGTTTCTATTTTATCATCTATATAATGGAGAGCAGTATACCCTTCAGGTTTATCAAGTTCTCTTAGCGGGGTTAGTGGCAGTTGCTGCTTACTTCGTAGTCTTCATCGCTCAAAAGATATTTGAGCAAGAAAGTATATTTCCTGATTGGACGGAGATGGATCAAGAGCGTAGACAAACGTTCTTCCGTGTGGGTAGAGCCATCATTTATGCACTAGGGCTCCTGTTACTTGTCCAACAATTGGGAATTGATATCACCCTAAATGATGTACTAGAATACCAGATTGTTGCTCTTGGAGACTATGCTATACATATCTACAATATACTTCTCATCTTTGTCATTACTTTTTTGACATTCTTTATTACATTCTTCATACGCAAGGTTTTAGGAGGAGAGGTATATAAAGACATGAACTTGGATCAAGGGCGGAAACATGCCTTATTCCAAATCATCAAGTATATCATATATACAGTAGCGATTGTCCTTGGGATTCGAAGTGCGGGTTTAGATGTATCTATCCTATTAGCAGGTTCTGCTGCGCTATTTGTCGGATTGGGGTTAGGACTCCAACAAACCTTTAACGACTTTGTTAGTGGCATTATCATTCTCTTCGATAGCACAATTGAGGTAGGAGATGTTGTTGAGGTCGCTGGAGTAGTAGGCAAAGTGAAATCAATTACCCTGAGAACAACCTATATTGAAACCCGCGATTCTGTAACCATCGTCGTCCCAAACTCTCGATTCACATCAGAGAATGTAATTAACTGGAGCCATGATGACTGGGAAACACGTTTTCATGTAACAGTAGGAGTTGCTTATGGTTCTGATATAGAATTGGTTAAAAATTTACTTTACAATTGTGCATACGCACATCCTCTCGTATTAAAGCACCCTCAGCCTTCTGTCATGTTTATGGACTTTGGCGATAATGCGCTAGTCTTCGACTTGCTATTTTGGAGCAATAATCCTTTTGAGAAACCTGGTATTGCAAGTGATATTCGTTTCGCTGTAGAGAAGGCGTTTCGGGATCACGATATTAACATTCCATTCCCACAAAGAGATCTACATATTGTTACTGACGTTAGGAAGAAATCGGTTTCATCATAAATAATAAATACGGGCGGAAGTATCACCAAAGGTGCTTCCGCCCAACCCATTACGATTGATTTATCACTTACTTAATCAATAACCTGTTCAGATATTTTTTGCCATCCTTGTCTTTCAGTTCGATGAGGTATCCTCCTGAAGGAATTCCCAATGCCCTTACATTAAATTTTGCCCTTTCGCCTCCACGGAATTTTCCTACATATTTGATAAGACGCCCATCTAACGCATGAATCCTCATCTCAAAGTCAGAGTGTAGAATGTCTGGGATTTCTACATTGCATATATGATTTGCAGGGATAGGATATACTAGAAGCTTTCCTACTTCTTGGTCTATATCTATGTCTGAAACGACAACGCTTTTGTAAACATACAAGTCTTCTGACCGATTTCGCCAGTTAAGGCTATCTGTGTCCCATGTATCTAAACACACTCGTTCGAGGTTGTCATTCTCATTATACATCTTTAAGAAGCGATACTCAGGGATCCAAAGATTCCCTTCTCCTGTTTTATACACTTCTTCTATAGGTTGATTCATCGTGTTGAATACTGCCAGATATTGTGAATCGGGAACCCAAGCTCCTGTTATCTCGTTCCATAATAGAAATGAAACATTGTTTTCATTTCCCTCGAGATCATATGATCGAAGTTGCTTGTTTTTCCGTACCCACATACTCGAATCGACCAACCAATGTTCCTCTAATCGTTCGAGTTCTCGCCCATCATTGTTGTAAATAAAAGCAAGCCGAGTAGAGTCTTCCCATTGGCTGCCTAGCAATCGTTGTAAGGACTCCTCTATTCTCCATCCATTGGTATCATACGAATAGACAATCCGACTATTCTCTTGCCAATCATTGTTCGAATCATCCCAAATATCGAAGGAGGTTTCGTCTAATTGTCCTCCACTTTCATATATGTAACGTATGCGCTCTATAAAGCTCCAATTACTTGTGGTATTACTCCAGCTGCTCAGTCTTTTCTCAATTAGTCTATCCTGCCCGTCATATGTTCGGTTCATCTTCTCTGAATGTATCCAGATATTTAGTGATGGTTCTCCTACCTGAACCACTTCTTCTGCTAATAAGATATTCTGGTATGAATAGGAACGCTTCTCCTTCTTGCGCCAGTCTCCATTCGGCATAATACCCTGAAAATAAGCATAACTAAGCAACTCACTATCAGAGCCATATAAATGTTCTATTCGTTCTTTTGGAGCCCATAGTGTACCATTCCATTCTGTATACTCCCACCCGATTTCATGTCCATCCGAGTCGTATTCCCATGTTTCCTTCCAATCATTCTCATACAATCCAGTTACCCAGCGTTGTCCAAGCCTTTCCTGTAGAATCCCTTCTATATCATAAAAATATATCGTTATAGAAGAGAGTTCTTTTTGATAACTCGGCTCTTTTGATACATAATGATAAATCGTATCGATTAATTCTCCTGAAGGTCTCAGCATTTGTATTTGATCGGAGAGGGAAAAGCTTTCTCTGTTTGAAAGATGCGCCCTACTTTCTTCTAGCAAGAATACAAATAGGATCAAGGCGACTGTTATATATTTATTCATATTGAGTTCTGTTGATAGTGAAGAAATAGATACCACTTCCATCCTACATCCCTACTTGAATGGGGATATAGAAAGGAAGTAATACGCTACAAAGTCCTAATGTTGGATGATAATTTGTCGAGTTATAGCAATACCTGAATCACCCTGTATATGAACCCAATATAAACCATGGGGAATTCGATTGACATTCATGACTAATTGGCTCTGCCCTAGCTTCATGCGTTCTGCCTTCACTATCCTCCCACTTATATCAAAGAGGGTAATAGTAAATTGCTCCTTTCTATCCTTGGGCAATACAACTGTCAATTCCGACTCAGATGGAACGGGATATATAGTTACATCAATGGTGGGCTCGAACTTATCTTCTATATTTGTTGCATTAACAAAAGGTTGGTATTTGTATATGTAACGTTTAGCTGTAATCCATTCCTCGATATCTGCATTCCAGTTTTCCTCTCCATGTAAGCTTACATTACCCAAATCAGTATAATCATATAACCAACGTTTCATATTACGACCGTCAAAGAGTCTACGAAGTTCTCGCAGGTGTCCATCTCCATCATAGGTATATACCAAAGCTGACTCAACATTCGAGTGAGTACTTACCCTTCGACTTTCCAATATTCGACCATCATCATTATAGGTATACTCCCAATAATACTCTGTGAACCAGCTCGAAGTGTTTGGACGCCAATCATCATATTCTTTTAGCACCAGTTCACCATCCCAATTATAAGAATAAGTGTATCGCTCCTTCCACACCCACTCTAAAGAGTCATTTTCCCACGTCCAAAGCAAGATTTCCTCTTGCCAACCATTTGTATAATATGAATATGTTTCTTTACGAACCTCCTCCCATTCTAAAGTGTTCCCATTTCCTTCCCAATAGGTTACTTCATTATACTCGCCGTCCTGTGTATAAGAATACTCATATCGAGTATCTGGCGACCAAGTTGTTGGGCTTAAATTACCTATAAAACATGACTCAGAGGTCAAACGCAAATCTGCATCATAAGTCCATGCATACTTAAGTTCATTTACCCATGTATTCAATTCTCCACTCCATCGTAAATAATATTGCTCTACCTTCTGCTTTGTATTCGGATCGTATACATAAATAATTTGTCTAAATTTCTCAAAGAAACTACTATCACAATCTAACGAGCTTGGTATGATATGCAAGGTAAAGCGAATTAAACTATCATTCCAAGAGGCATACTCATAATCTCCATAACAGTCATTACACCAAGCACTATCTTTCCAAATAAAGTGCTGATAATCTATCTTTTGCTCTTTGGTATTATAAGCAAATGTCTCTCGGATATGAGGAGTCCAACCATTTTCAAGGCTGTCCCAATCTTGTACTTCTATCACTCGTCTTTCGGAATCATAGGTATAATCGTCTAGGTACCAAGCTTCCAAGGGTCCCCCATTATTTCGATAGTAAATGAAGGTATCAAGAAGTTCACTAACAGCATTTTGCTCCAACTGAGGATTGAATCCATCTTGCAGTTGTCTCATATTCATTCCTGTTGCACTTTCTAAAACTTGATGAGAAGCCTCAATTAGGTCTGTATTCTCCTCTTGAGGTGGAGACATACTCAAACCCTTTTCAAAGTCTGTCAAACGATTTTCTAGACCGTATTTAGCACGAAAATCTTCTAGCAAAATATTTTGAGCATAACCATTGCTCATGCAAAAAAACATGAGAATAAACGGATATATATATTTCATATGTATCTTAAAGTATTAATGTGTTAGAAAACAACAAAGCCAATCTGATAAAGCGAGTCTCTTATTTCCGAAGTGACTTAATCAATGGGTTACTTATGAATAGTGATTCGTTTGCTACCAACACTCCCTTGATCCCCTTTTACATACAACCAGTATATACCACTTGGAACATCCATTACCTCTAAATTAAGGACTTCGCCTGCTATCCCCCCTTCATATTCCTTCACGACTCGTCCTCTTATATCCACTAGAGAAATCTCAAACTTCTCCATACGGCTCGAAGGCAGTTCCAAGTTTAGGTAATCCGAAGATGGCACAGGATAGGCATGCAACTCTATTCGTTGCTCGAAAGCCTCTTCTACATCCGTTACATCGGAAGAAGTACGATAGGTATATTCGATATCCATCAATCCATACCAGCCCTCTACATTCGCCCATCTTTGCTCTGAAACCATTGCGATATTTCCATGAGGCGTGTAGGCATACAAAAGCCTTCCCTCTTGCGCCCCATTGATCCAAAGTACTTCTTGAACCAACTCACCCTCAAAATTATACCCATACACAAGCTCCGAATCCCGCCAAACAGTATCTTCCCATTGAAAATGGTGCTCACTCAGTATCAAACCAGCCAGCGTATAATCGTATTCCCATCTTTGTGTGGTATGCCAGTTCCCATTATCAGCATCCCATAAATCGAATGTTCGTTCTATGAGTTGAGTGTTTCCATTATAGGCATACATATAACGAGCGGAATCTTGCCAACCTCCCGCATGAGACCAATTCATGTAGCGGATTTCCTCATAGTCTCCATTAAGTTGATAGGTATAAATTACGATACGCTTATTCTTCCATTCCACATTAGCATCATCCCACATAGCTGTTTCAGCAGAATCGACCCAGCCTTCTGGTGTATATGTATAACGATAACGTTCTGAAGGGCTCCACGTAGCCGTAAGGCCGCCCCATCCTTCAGACAAAACTTCCTGTTCAATTTGTGCCTCTTCATCGTATACGAATTCACGTTTTTTTGAACTTCCCCAAGTATTACCCGTTGAGGTTCCTTCCATAAAATACTCCTCTATTTTTAGATGAGTAATAGAATCATATACATATATACTTTGCTCTCTAGTTCCGAGTATGCTGTCACACTCATTAGAAGTGCCGACATTTCCTAGAAGCCATGTATCTCGGCTCAACTTCCCCGTTACATCATCATATTCATATTCAAATGACATATAAGGGCACCAAGCAGCATTCTCCCACAAAGAATGAACAGTATACACCTCTCTATCAGCAGCATCATAGGTATACAAACATTGAATATGAGGATACCAAGTAGTTGTTCCGAAATCCCAATCGTCCATTTGAATCAACTTACCCTCTTCGTCGTAGTGATACGCTTCTAAAAACCAAGGTTCACGGACGTTAATCGTAGGATACCGATAATAGGTCATTGTATCCAATATCTCTATAGATGTGTAAGGGCTTGTTTCATCATTAGGATTATTAGATAATACTTGTCGCAAGATCGAAGCCTTAACAAATTGCGATTCCTGCTGATCAAAATGAGCAGATATATGTTCGTGTCGTATATGCTCATTGGGGAGCTCCGAGAATAATCCCGTCTTTGTTTCTAAAGAGTTCTTCAGTTCGGCATTCTGCCCATATCCATATACTAGCAGAATACAAAAGAGTAATAAACAGATCGTATTTTTCATCATAAATCTAAGATTAAAAGTTTCAAAAAAGTCCAGACATAGTTCTGGGCTAAAAAAGCTTGCGAATAGCAAGAGCAATTCTTTTCTATCTTAGATTCACCTTTATTAGTCGAAAAAATCGCATGAGGATCAACGATCTTTTCTATATTTTTTCAAAAAAGTTTTCCACATACTTATAAAGAACTAATAACCAAGGTCTTGAACACACATGATTCACAAAACTTATTGTTCGAAAAACAAACAAAATCATGCTTTTCTAGGGTATTCATTACGTTATTGAACCCTTAACTCCTTGTTCCCAACTCCTTTACTACTCAACCAAGTTCTCTCTATTAGTCGAAAAAGATTCACGAAAATGAAAAAAACCATTTGAAATATTTGATTAATAGATAAATTATCTATTAATTAGCTAGTGGAAAAAACTAAGATTCATAACCTGATGAAAAACTATCGACTACACAATCCTAATAATACTCTTGTATTTTTAAACTCATTCTATTCAACATTTCTTAATGTACATAGTTATTGTAAGTTATTACAATAGTATTACTCTATACATTCAAAACACCTTTTCATTCCATTAGTCTTTACATTATTATAAAGGAATAGGTATATATAAATAATACCTAAAGTGAGTTGTCATTATTTGACATCATAATATATTTATGTCCCTTTTCAGGAGAACTAGAAGCCATATTGCTTCTATATGATTGACTTTCATTCAAGTAGAAAAAAACAAATCTATGCGTACTTACCTTCTTGTTATCATGGTTTTATGCTATGTAACTCACCTAAGTGCTCAATCAACTTACCTACATAGGTATTTAGAAAATGGCTCAGGTGAAGATGCATCTGCATTCCACTTTACAGAATTATCAGATGGAAGCTACCTAGCAGCAAGTTCCTGTTTGGCTTCCAATGGAAACCACGACTTTTGTTTTACGAAACTAGATGCAACGGGCAATGTTATCCAAAGTCTTACTGCTGGAGCAGATATACAAGAAAACTATTCGGCCTCAGCGAACCTAAAAACCTTTGATATTGCCCAAAACCAAGATCTATTGTATGCAATTGAAGGACATGATGCGAGTGTTGCGACTGTCCTAAAACCTGTCCTCATTCGGTTTAGTACAAATACTAATACCACCACATTCATCAAGAAAATTGACCGAGCTCAGATTTTCCCTACCGCACTATCTTATACGAATGATGATGGTTGTGTGCTGGCAGCATCTCCAATTGATCGAACTCAACTTAATATATCTTCAACGGGAGTTGTGCGGCCTTCACTGCTTTGCAAATTCGACCCAGCTGGAAATGTTCTTTGGCAGCAAGCCTTTAATGATGCCAATAATAGTAATCCTTCACCCAATGGCTCTTTAAAGATATACGACGTATGTGCATTGTCAGATGGCAATGTTGCCATTACATGTGTTTCTGATGATATGGATCCTCACCTATATCTTTTAAAGGTAAATGGCCAAGATGGAAGCATCCTTTGGCAAAGAAAATTCGAGGATGCCAATAATACAAATGCAAATCTCGTGGGATATGATCTGGCAGAGATACAATCAGGTGATTTACTTATTTGTGGGAACTATATTGTATCCAGTAATCGAAAAGGGTTAATTATCAAAACATCTGCCAATGGAGAAGTAATATGGACTAAGCTTTTTGGAACAGACCAAGCCCATGAATCAGCCTATACAGTCCATCCAACTCCTAATGGTTTTATACTAGGAGGAGGGACTTCTATCCCCACGGGGGCAACAGGGATGGTTGGAAACTCCTCAGCCTTTCTCATGAAGTTCAATGATAATGATGGGATCGAGTGGTTCAATACTTATCAACTTAACAATCTATTCGGCACAGGAACATCAAGCAAAATTTATCGCGTGGAACCAACCTTAGATGGAGGATATGCCGCTAGTGCTGGCCGATACGAAAGCATAACATTGGCACCAGGCGAAATGAATATTCTTATCAAAACCGACTCAAAAGGGGAGGTAGGCGATGAACAGAAATGTGTCGTACAACACTTCCAACTCTATCCTCCTACGAAGCCTATTAAAAAATATTCTATAGGAAGTCCAATCTTACCAGGACTCAATTTAGGGCTTCATAATATTGCTTCTATCCAAGAAGTTCCAAGTACAATCACTGCTTCAACCAGTACTGTCACAATCGTAGATGAACAACCGAATCCTCCTGCTAATAAATCTTTTTCTCCTACTTCGGAATCATGTCTAAACTGTAATTGCCAATGAAAACCAACTATATAACCACAATAGCCATAGGGGCACTTCTCATTATATGCCTTATTCTAGGAATCTTCCTCAACCGCACACCTCGTATTGCATTTGTAAATACATCTCAACTTGTATATGAATATGCAGGGATGCAAGAAGCGCGGAGTCTTTTTCAGAGAAAAGCAAGCATATGGCAAGCCAATGTCGATACGGTCAAGCATACGTTTCAACAACGTTCAAGCTCTATACAGGCTCAGCTCGTCAATCTTGACAAGTCTCAACAAGAAGAACAAATAGGCCGATTGGATAAAGAACGACAAAGAATGTTACATTATTCAAAAAGTATGGCTCAAAAGCAAAAAGAGGAAGAAGAGAAGATGACACAATCCGTCCTCAACCAAATTAACTCCTTCGTCCAAGAGTATGGAAAAAGAAATGGATATGCACTCATTCTAGGAACAACCACCGATGGAGGAATACTATACGGCCAAGACGCTATTGATCTTACAGATGAAATACTGAAAGAATTAAACGCTTATTATGAAAACGGAGTACATCCATGAATGTGCTTAACATTCGCTTACCCAGCTAAGTGGGACTACCTAAAACATTTCACTTATCCTATTATGGAGATCCTTAAAACAATATAAGAATGAAAAGCCCCTTATATATCGTACTCATCCTAACCATGACTTGTCTTCTTTTTTCATGTAGTAACCAACAAGAACTGGCTCCTAATGATTGGTTCGTATACATAAACGATCCAGAAAATGGCCTCATCAAAGAGCGTGAAGTCAATGGAATTCAATATCAACTAAAGTATCTTCCTCCAGATTACTGGATATACAGAGAACATAAACGGCGAAGCCAGCTAATTCCTAAGGTCGAACAAGACAGCATAAGAAACCTATACACAAAGTCTGCTCACTTCCTCCTTACCCTAAGCACAAATCCTGAGAAGTTATCTGATGTAGACATTACGAAAGTGGGAGTCAGTAATTATCAAATGTATACCCAACGGATGTTGAAGATGAACTTTCATATGAAGGAACAATTTTCCCTCAAAGGAAAAAAGTATGAGCAAGAGCCCACTTTTGTAAATCTAGAAAATGTTCATGGATTATCAACTAAAAGGAACTTCAATATCGTATTCGAACGAACAAACGATCTTAAAGATGCCCCAAAATGGGATCTAAGAATAGAAGATGACACCTTCTACACAGGCATCCATCACTTCAGCTTTAGAAAGAAAGACATCCAATCCATACCCACTATCAAGCTATAATCAATATGCGATTCCGAAACTCCATTCTATTCCGAATCATTAGTGCATATCTCTGCATCTATATGATAGCAGAAGGATTTTGCGCTACGACAGCCTTTGCTCTTACAGGAGGCCCTTCTCAACCTGAGTTTACAAGCTTTGAGCCTGTTGCCACAACTAATATGGTCAATGAATTCACAGGCGATTTTACGTATAACATCCCTTTATTCGAAGTACCTGGTCCACATGGAAGCGGTTATCCTGTTTCCCTTTCTTATCATAGTGGCGAATCGCAAGAGGGAATTGGCTCTTGGGTAGGCTATGGTTGGACACTCAATGCAGGAGCCATCAACCGAATGAAACGCGGCTTTCCTGATGACCGAAAAGGAGCTTTCGTTGAAAATTGGAACCATACTACTCCCAACCAAACAACAACAGTATCTCCAAATGTTGCAATAGAAACCTATAGCCAAAACGGTGATGTTACCACGACAACAAGCACAAGTGGATTAAATGCAAGTTTACGATACAACAATTATCGAGGTTTTGGCACTTCTCTTGGAACAAGTCTCACCACTTGGGGAGCAACTCTAGGATATGGAATTTCAGATGGTGTAGGTTCGTTTTCTTTATCCATTAACCCTAAGAAATTACTAAATAAGGTCGCATCCAAACGAACCAAAAGAGAAAATACCAAGAATGAAGACGCAACGAGCGACTCTAAAGGAAAGCGGATGAAGGAAACCGTTTCTAAACTTAAGAACAGTAGTCTTTTTCAATACGGCCTTTCCAAGCTCTACTTATCAACAAGCTATGGAATGAAATATGCCCCAACTTTCGCATCTCAATATTCAGGAGTCGAAACAAAGGCCAAAGTTGGTGTAATGGCGACCCCTTCAGTACTTCAATTAGGGCTAAGTACCAACCTTACAGGTAGATACATAGAGCAAACAAATGAAGATATGATTAGTCGCCAATCTTATGGATATATGTATTCAAAAGATGCAGAGTCAAACCCGACAACCCTCATGGACTACTACAAAGAGAAAGATACTCCTTGGGATGCACGCGATGTATTCCTCGGAATACCATTTTCTAATGTGGATCAATTTATCATGACAGGTGAAGGATTAGCAGGCGGATTCCGATTACACCAAAAGAATGTTGGGCACTTTTTCCCGCCAAAATCAGAAAGTGGTCAGGATATTCGAGAAATAGGACGTGAGGTTGGCTTAGGTGTAAACATGGATTTAGGAACAGAATTAGGAGTCGGTTATGAAGAAACTCGCCAAACGCGCTATTGGCCCATAGACGGTGAAAGTTCAGATTTTACTTTCGCTAATTCGGATGAAGATGAAGCAACTTTCTTCCGCTTCAACAATGATTTAGGAGGAAGCGTTTCTTATGGTGCTTTAGCAATTGAAAGAGCAAAGTTCATAGACAATTTCGTTAAAATGCCATTTGGCATCGCAAAAACCATGAACAATGGAAAACGTTCTGGCCGAAACTCCCTCATCGAATACCATACAAATCAAGAGATGTCCAGTTCTGACTATGAAGGTTCAAATGGTAAACAAATGCTCGCCTATACCCGAAGAGCAGATATTGATGCCTTTGTTAATCGAAATGATCCCACTTTACAAGATCAGATTGGCGAGATTGCGATGTGTAGTGAAACAGGATTACGATACGTCTATGGTCTTCCTACCTATAGCCGAAACGAACACTCTTTAGCATATGATGTAGGAGATGATGGCAGGGTGTATCACAATCACTTAGTCGAAAAAACCATTCCTACAAATTATCAAGGGGACAAGCTTGTAGGAACCGTTGATAATACCCCTTACGCAACAACATTTCTCCTTACAGAAATCCATTCACCCGAATATATAGACGTGGGACTAGATGGTCCAACAGCAGATGATATAGGCGGTTGGACTAAGTTCTCTTACCAACAAACAGCTGGCGGGGCTTCGTCAAACTGGTATAAATGGCGAATTCCTTATAAAGGATTACAATATGATAAAGGATCTATTTCCAGTACGAACGACGATGTCGCTTCTGTTTCTTGGGGAGAAAAAGAAATTTATTACCTACAACAAATTGAGACTAAAACCCATTACGCTATCTTCCATACGAGTACACGTCTTGACGCCTATCCAGCTATTGATGACGAAGAAGTTGCAACAGGGGACTTAACAGCTAATATTCCACAAAACAATCCACTTCAAAAGCTAGATAAAATTGAGTTGTTTTCGAAGGATGATCCCACAACTCCTATCCAAACTGTGAACTTCGAATATGATTATTCGTTAGTACCAGGTACACCTGATGCTTCTGGAAACTCCATTAGCACAACAGGGGGGAATCTCAATTTTCAAGGAACAAGGGGAAAACTTACCCTCAAAAGAATGTGGTTCGAGTTTGGACGTATCAAGGATGCAAAAATTACTCCTTATGACTTTGAATATGAATACGCACATCTCAATGGAGGAATCACATATCCGACCCCTTACAATCATTTAAACGATCATGGCAATCAACTTTCTAGCAATAGCCAGAATCCCAACTACGACTTATTTAACTTAGATGTTTGGGGAAATTACCAAACAGGAGGGGCGGCTTTACACGATGAAATGCGAATTGGGCTCGACCAACAAGATTTAGCGACTTTTGACCCTGCCGCTTGGCAACTAAAACGAATTATCATGCCATCTGGAGGAGAAATCCACATCCAGTATGAGCAAGATGACTACGCTTTTGTGCAAGACCAACTCGCGATGGAAATGATCAAGCTCAGCGAAACCATAAACGAACAAGACATCAATACCAATCGATTCTACCTCAGTCTTGCAGATGAATTAGGGATAAGTACCCCTGTAGAGCTTCAAGCATATGCAGACTTCTTAGATAACTATTTCAAAAAGAGCGAGAATCAGAAGATTTACTTCAAATTCCTATATGAGTTGCTCGAAAGCTCAAGCAGTGTTCCTGGACTCGACTGCGCCAATACTGAATTTATCACGGGATATGTACACTTTGAAAAGGCCGAATATGACCAAACAAGCAATAGAATCTATATTCAACTAGGAAAAGATGGCCCCAAATACCTTCCTCATCAGGTCTGTAAAGACTTTTATAAAACTCAGAGGAGAGGGAAAGTGGCAAACGATTGTTCGACTCCAGAAGGACTCGTCATGAATAGTAATGATGCCCTTGGAAATATTGTAGGATTACTTCAAAATGTTGGCAATCTCCCGACATCCCCAAATTGTGAGCGCCTCAACCCAGAATATTCATATTTCAAGATTCCTCTCCCTCCTACCAGAGGAAAAAAAGGAGGAGGAGTTAGAGTAAAACGCCTACTCATGTATGATACAGGGCTTGAAGCAGGAGCAGAAGTTGTATATGGTACAGAATATATCTACAAACAATTTGACCCGAAATATGGACTTATCAGTAGTGGAGTGGCGACAAATGAACCTCAGGAAATTCGTTCGGAAAATCCTCTAGTTCATTATATGCCTCGTAAAAAGCAAGGCCTCCTTAGTCGAATTGTTTCTGGCCGAGATACGGAACAAGGAGAAGGTCCACTAGGAGAGTCATTATTACCAGGCTCGTCTGTAGGTTATTCTACAGTCTATGCTAAGAATATACATTCGGGCAAAACCAATACTGGCTTCAGTGAATCAACCTTCTATACTACAAGAGACTTCCCTTATAACAAATATTATGAGGCTCTAGACGAACGAGGAACCCAAATGACCAACCTAAAGAAGAGTCGTTCCTTCCGCCCAACTCTAGCACTCGGCCCAGTAAAGATTAGTAATAAAATCATTAATCTATCACAAGGATTCAAGTTCATCCAGTATGCAATCTCTGGGAATCCAAAACGAATAGCTACATATAGTGGAGATTATAATGAACCCTGGAATGAATCGGCTAGAAGCCTTGTAACCTCACAGGAATACATTTATTATGAACCAGGTGAACAAATCCCAGTCATGACAGAATTAGGGCAAATCACCTATGCAAATCCAGGACTCGAACAAGAAGTAGTTTGTGAACAAAGGCAAGTAGTAAATACTCGAACAGATTTAAAAGCAGAAGTAGATGCTAGTATCGCCTACGCGGGTCCTATTCCCATCGTCCAAGCATCAGCTTCTCCAAATATTGAACGCATTTCAACTAAAGCACGCACTCATGCCATTACCAAAGTGGTTAAATATCCTGTTATTCAGAAAGCAGTTCGAACCTATCAAGATGGAGCTTACCAAACAGTCGAAAACGTTGCATTCAGCCCAATTACAGGTCAGCCAATTGTAAATAGAAGTTATGATGCCTTTCATGACTTAACTCTTGGCTCTTCTAGTAGCCCGCATAATGGAATCCGCACCTCCTACAGTTTCCTTGCAGCAGACAAGTATGAAGCATTGGGACAAAAAGCACAGAATATTCGCAAGCGTCTTCAAAGCGGAGGAAACCTTAATATGCTCAATGCAATACACAATGGGCGATACTTCATTGAACTATCTGCAAATTCAGGAAATGTCTGCGACGCTATTGAGTTTCTCCAAGAAGGAGACTTCATACGAGCTCAATTAACCAACTCTTCCCATGTATTTTACCATATTGGCGAGAAACGTGGAGGACAAATCGAAGTATTTCCTAGCATACATAACAATACCCAATCTCTTCCTTCCACTTCCAGCCTTATAGACGAAATTGAAGTGATTCGAAGTGGGTTCAACAATGTATTAAGTAGCAGTGTAGGAAATATCACTACCTATGGAAAAGATGAAACCAGTCAGCCTGTATATCAGCCTATCTCCCAGCCGAAATTAGATGCAGAAAACGCTTTCGCACAATTATTGAGCATCGCAAACCCCTCCACTGTTAATGGAAATGGAACAGTAGATATTCCATCCGATATAATCGTAGGAAGTGATTGTGACAGTGAAATCTATATGGAAAGAACTTCCGCAAATTATGTTACATTGGAATACCATAATGAGAATGGAGTTATCTTGTGCCAAGAAACGCTCTATGACCCACTAGGATCAGGTGCAGGAGGGCATTTTGAAGTATCTACCACAGATGGTATCTCACAACTCGTCTTCTACTCCGAAGATAATCCGTGTACTCCTCAAGAGGTTAATTGCATTCAACTTTGTCAAACAGGAAATGGGGGTTGGACATTCCCGAATGTCTTACAAGCCAATGCAACCGTATTATCTGATGATTGGGGATATGACGAAGATATTTATCGAGAGATTTCTTATTCCAATGACCCATACGAAACAGGAGAGAAAGGAAAGTGGCGTCTGCTATCGTCTTATGTATACAAGGAGGAAACCACAAGCGCCAATGCGCCTGGTTCAAGTATTTATGATAATGCAGGTATTTTCTCAGAAGATTTAAAGTTGTTTAGTTGGAACTATGAAGGTCGGAACGATCCACAGAAATGGATCCAATCAACCATTGTTACCCAATATTCCCCTCATGGAGAACCTCTAGAGGAGCAAAATGCACTAGGTATTTATAGTTGTTCTAAGTTTGGGTATAGCCAAAATGTCCCTTATATCGTTGCCCAAAACACAGATTATGACGCAGTTCAATTCGAGAGCTTTGAGAATGTTTATGACATCAATGGAATCTCCTATCTTGAAGACGGACTAGTATTGCCCAACCCTTCTCAACGTATATTGGGGCCAGCTCATACAGGAAGAGGAGCATATGAATTAACTTCTGCCACTAATACATTGTCTCTCAAACCATTTACTTTATCTGCCCAACACCAAAATGAAGGAACAAGTATTAAATTCTGGTTGCGAGATATAGAATGGCGTAATAATCCTCCAATTGAACTGGTGATGGAATCAACTAATAATAGTCATATTGTCCCAAGTAATGAGATTCAGAAGATTGCACAAGTTGAATACTGGACACTTTATGAGGTACGAATTAATCCTTGGATGAATATTCTCATAGGAGAGGAGGTAACCCCTAAATTAATGTATGTAAATTCAGGCAATAATACCCCTATCCAGATAGACGACATTCGACTCCAACCTCTCGCTGCTCAGGTTAATTGTTATGTGTATGACACCCAAAACCTCCGACTACAAGCGACCTTTGACGACCAGCATTTCGGCGTATTGAATCAATACAATCCTGAAGGCCAACTCATTCGTAGAATAATTGAAACAGAACGAGGCCGAAAAACAGTCGAAGAAACCCAGTATAATATACCGAAACGACCACGATAATATCACTTAACTGTATTCATGTCTAATACCTCTGAACGTACGGATAGGCACTGGTTCTATCCGTACTCTCTCAGAGGTAAATATATCTCCTTTACTAATACATCTATATAAACTCGTGAATAGTCATACAATATTGTATGTAATAGGTATTCTATTACTCATTACATCTTATTCCCCCCTTCAATCTCAATCTCGTCAAGAAGATTGCAAAACTAAGCTCCAGGCTCTCTTGAAAAGCATCAACGTAGGAGGAGAAGATAAAGCATTTCAGATTGCCTACACTTATACCGTTGAAATGAAACAGCCTACAAAACAGACATATTCAACGAACATCCGAATGACAGGAAATGATAAGTTCTACCAACTTAACTCAGAAGATGTCGAGGTTTATCATGACTATATTCATACAGTTGTGATTTACCCTAAAGATAAAGTCATCACAATTGGGGATTCGGACGAAACATATGTCAAGCAATTTCAACCTGTTCAATTAGCAACTATACAAGATTCGTTATTTGCTCGAACGAAGGTAAAAAGTTGTCTTTCAGGAGAGCATTCTAGCATTATTCTAGAACCTATGCAGAAATGGGAAAAGACATATCAATTCAAAGCTCTTGAATTTGAATTATCTCCCGAGAATACCCACATCCAACGAATCAAAGTTGAGCTTCCCCCTAATAATGAAGCTAGTTATATAGAATATACCTATACACAATTTGAGATAGATACAAAAGTAGTTGCTCCCAATATAACAGCTGCCAGTCGCATCTTCGATAAGAAAGGCAATTTGCTTCCTGTATACCACGGGTACGCGTTGGAAGATGTCCGAATCAAACGTTAGAATACACTTTTAGCACTTTACAATCATGAGAAAAACATATCGGCTAATATCCTTATTTCTTCTCCTAAGTATGTGGCAATTCGCATCTTTTGGCCGTGAGTTCCACTATAGCGACTTATCCGTAGCAGGATCCGACACGCTCGATTTCGGAAAGCAATTATGTATGGGGGATGACCTTTACGAAGGCTACGTATATGTCCGTCTTGATTTAGGCGATGTGTACAACTATGGGGATTTGCTTGATCCCATAGCTGTTGCTCTAACCTTACAGGATCCTAATGGAGGAAGTACTTTCAACGAAAGTCGGACACTTATCATTGACAAGAATTCTCCTGTAATGGTATGGAAGGTAGATATCACTACCCTATACCCCAATATAAATCATCTCGATATCAGTTGGCAAGCCATTAACTGCCCACAATGTGGCGTATTACAGGGACTCAATAATGATGTCCGTATCAAGATATGGCATGAAGTAGACAGAAGAATTCCTGTACCATCGGGGATTACCTCCCCTACCCTTACCCCCCTATCTAGTCCACAAACGAGCTCTAGAACTACCTTTCAGTGGTCAGCTGTATGTGGAGCGAGTCAATATAAAGTACAGGTTCTCAAACTCTATAATGAGAATGCCGCCTATACATCTGATGAGCAAGTATATGGACAAGTGGCTTGGGGACGGGCTTTGCGATTGGAAACAGCAGGAGACGAAACAGAGTTGTCTCTGACCCTATCCGAAGGAACAGGATACTATATCTGGCGCGTACAGCCTGTATTCTCTGGAGAACCTAATGGAGTGAATGATCCTCGGAATCTAGGAAGTTGGAGTAGCTTTCCAGCAGGAGGGAGCTATATAAACTGTCCTAATAGTGGCAATTGCCAAGGAGTTTCAACGGATGCCATTTTCTTCTATCAACAATTCGACGAAGATAAAAACTGGATTCACTCACGTATTTTTACCGAAGAAATGCGAACAAAGGAAGGAATGGTCTACGCTAATGGATTACAACAAACCCAGCAAAACCAAAGCCGTCTCCAAAGCCAAGAGAATATCATTGCCACTCAACAGATATACGATTATTCGGCACGCCCTGCTCTAAACAGTCTCGCTGCTCCTATCAACCAAAACAGTTTTGGGTACAAAGAAAAACTTTTGACCCACAATAATAATCTCTACACAGCAGAGCATTTCGATGATGACAATCAGCTAAACTTCATAGATCCGCTCCCTGTCAATGGTGGGGCTATAAATGATTATTTTTCTGACAACAATCCTGATAAAACAATTCCTAATGCAGAAGAATATCCTTTTAGTCGAATCTTATTCTATAACGATGGAATGGGCAGGCCAAGAGAAGAAGGGGCTCCTGGAAATGCGCACAAACTTACCTCCACCATAGAGGATAAACATACCGTAAGAACCTACTATGCAGGAGTTTCCGACGCTGAATTAATCCGAGTCTTTGGAAATGAAGCCCCCAAAGCAGAAAGAGTTCAAAAAGTCATTACACTTGACCCTAACAATACTGCTCCTGTACAATACATAAGTGATGGTAATGTTATCGCCAACTGCTTAGCCATCACAGAAACATCTGATTTACTTGAAGACTTACCCAGCAGAGCCAATGCCCTTTTCTCTATCAATGATGAAATTACTGACGACGCCAGCTGCGGGCAAGGATGTTGGAACAGAGGAAAGGTATATGCTTTTACTGAACCCACCAATTTCCATATATCCTATTATATTGATCCTACAAGCCTATACGGAAACTGTGGAGGAGGATGCTTCCAATGTACCTACACACTCGAACTAAAGCTTACACGACTTGATGATCCCTGTATCACTGATCCTGTTTGGAGTTATAATGATATAATAGACGAAAGCTGTGGAGGTACTCCCTTCCAAAAAAGTGTTACCACCAAGGTTGAACCAGGAAGTTATAGATTAGAAAGAATTCTTCGCTCAGACCCTCTCTCTGCTAATGGGCAAACATTCTTTGAGCAATACCAACAGCAAGCAATGGATGAACTGGAGAACACCATACAAACCAGTTTCCTAGATGAATTGTATGACAGACTTGATCAAAACGATATTGAAGGATTCTACCAAGCACTCAGTGAACATTCTAATGTAACGATTCTCACACAGGACAATGATGTAGTTGATGACCAAGGGAATAACGTCACCGTAACTGAAACAAGCTATCTCTTTCAAGCAGATGACAACTGTTGTACAATGGAAATTCCTGACATCAGATGCCCTAAGTTTGATTGTAGCGAAACAAATTTCACAAATCTACTTCTAGAATCGGCGCAAGTACAAACCCTAGAAGACCTAAACATTGTATATGACGAAATAACAATTAATAAACTTTTTCACAATCTGGTGGGGGAGGGCTACAACTGCGAAACTGTATTAGCGTGTGTAACCAACGCAGGTAATTCGTGGGAGGAACTCAATGAAATTCTTGATGACCCTACGAATCCCCCCCTCCCCCCTTCTCATCCACATAATATAGACATCCTTGACTTGATTTTCGACTGTGTAGGTGTCAATCCAACAGAAATCACGGATGCCCCAATCCCTCCTACAAGAGCATATGGATACTTTGCATATACACTTGGCATGTCTCCTACTTGTGAAGAAATATTCTTGGGTGCACCTGCCTCTTCTATGCAACAAATCCAACTCTTACCCTTAGAAGATCGATTACAGTTTATCGAGTGTGTCCAAGCCCTACAAGCAGGGAGCCTAATCGATATCACTACAATATCGCCAAGCATTGTTCAACAAGAAGTGCAAGACCAATGTAGCACCATATGCCAAAGCAGATATCAGAGTTTTCTTGATGGGACCATTGCCATGCTAGAGGAACAAGGCGTTGCCCCCAATCTCATTGAAGAAGAAGCCCGATGTATCGCACAAAACCTAGTTGAGAATTGCCTACAAGGCTGTCAATTGACCATTACCCCTGATGGGCTTGGAACTCCCGATGAGCAAACAGCAGTTACCCAATCTATGACATACGCTTGGGATATACAGACGCCCAATGGAAGCAGTTGCCCGACAGGATACGACCTTATTCAAAACGATATTGCCCAAAATCAGATTCTCATAGACTATCTCAATGATCAAATCGAGGAGATTCGAGAACAATATTGGGCAGTGCAGCCTCATAATCAGCCCGATATGATTCTGATTCCAGGAATCGATATATCAGGGATTGGCATTTGTCAAGGACAAACGAATCTCACTATTACCGATTGTAATGGACAAATTCCTATATACCGAGACTTCGAATCAGAATTTATCCTTAATCCTAGTGATCCTTGTGAAATTATATATGTCATACATATCCCAAAAGGAAAAACGCTTACACTCTGCGATCAAACCGTAATAGGGAGTGTTACCCAAGAAGGATCAATTTCTTCCAGCTCTATCACACAAACATTTTACTTCAATAATCCTACTGGAGGAACTCCCGCTGTATTTGACGCACCTCCGCATATCACAATTGACTTCCCTACTCACCTTGGAACAGTAGAGATTATTGAGCTCACCCATGAATATGTAGTACTGACCATCGTTCCAACGTCAAATTTTGGATTGACTGAAATTAGCTTTACCCTCCAAGCTTCCCAAATCTATTATGAGGTAGACGGCTGTAGATCTTGTGACATAGAAAATTGTCCTGTATGTTTCAAATGGGAAATGCGAGAAATACAAGACCCAATTGAAATCAGTTTGCAATCCTGTGAAGAAGAAACGGCAGAATACCTTCGAGATCTCCTAGAAGCAAGCTTGCAAAGTTGTTTAATAGCATACGGAGACCAACTACAAGAAGAATTCCAAACACAATGCGAACCTACAACCCTATTAAATGACAAGTTTACGGCATCTTACAAAGCAGGGTATCACCACTATATGCTATTCTACTACGATAGAGCAGGCAGACTCTCCAAGACTGTGCCTCCAGCGGGGGTTGTATATCAAACAGATTTAACTAGCCGAGCCAATTCTACAAATCATACACTTGAAACTACTTATAAGTATAATTCCCTTAATCAAGTTGTTGAACAACACTCTCCTGACGGAGGAACAAGGCATTTATATTATGATAATTTAGGGCGATTACGTTTCTCCCAAAATGCTCAGCAACTACTTGATGGAAAGTATTCTTATATAAAATATGATAATCTAGGTAGAGCTATTGAGGCAGGACAAAGTAGCTGGGCGAGTAATACCAACTTACTAGAATACGTAAATAATCCACTCATCCCTTATCTCACTAGCTTTAATGAAGAAGTAATCTTCACCAAGTATGCCCAAGCAGCAAATGTAACATTCTCCGATGGCAGTCCACAAAGGCATCTCAGAAATAGAATAAGTTATACTTATACAGATGGTGGGGTGTACACATTTTTTAGCTATGACCCTCACGGTAATATTGAATGGGCTATAAGACGTCTACCTGGACTACCCGATCAATATCTCAAATATGACATTGAAAACCTTAGTGGAAATACCTACAAATTCCAATATAATCCAGGGCAGACCGATCAATTTTATCATAGATATTCATATGATGAAGATAATAGAATCCTACTAACCGAGACATCTTCAGATGGAGTCATTTGGGAAAATGATATAAACTATCAATACAACCTCCACGGCTTCATTAAACGAGAAGAAATAGGACATGATAAAATTCAAGGGCTTGACTATGTCCAAACAATCAGAGGTTGGCTTAAGGCAATAAACAACCCCATATTAGCAACAAATCCGAATGCCGACCCAGGACAAGATGGAATAGCTGGTAGTTTATTTCCTGTAGATGCGTTTGGCATGAAGTTACACTACTTCGAAGGAGACTTCAATAGACAAGGAAGTGTTTTCTCAAATACGAATAATGCCTTTAATAGCGAGCTTCTGCCCTCACATCTAGATAATACTTACCAAGGGTTATATAATGGCAATATCACCTCTTGGCATACTTCCATTAAGCCAGTAGGAGATTCACAATTAAAATTCGAAAACCAAACAGGTTATATTTATAAATATGATGAATTAAACAAGCTTATAGCAGGCAATTTTTATGAACGGGATCTCACTACCACTCCTCAATGGAATAGTCAGAATCAATATAACGTTACCTACCAATATGATTCAAATAGCAACCTGTTAAACCTAACTCGAGAGCAAAGTAGAAGTTCTGGTAATGACCCCAATCCCAACCTCGACAACCTTACCTATCATTATTACCCCAATACAAATAGAATAGAATATATTGATGATTTGGTTAATGGCATAGACCCAACAAGTATTTCGGATCAGCAGCCAAATAATTATCAATACAATGCCATAGGTAATCTTATCAGATCAGAAAGCGATGAAGTAGAAATAGAATGGAATTCAATAGGAAAGATTGCATCAATTATAAAACTGGACGGTAGTTGGGAGCTAAGGTATCTCTATGATCAAAAAGGGGATCGGGTGTTGAAGCATTATCTAAGACACCTTAACGGATCTACTACAGAACATAAATACACATGGTATATTTTAAATTTAGAAGGAGATATTGCCAGTGTGTATGAAAAAGAAGAAACCATACAGGGGCAACAAACCGTAGGTAATTCAACAATCTACCAGAGTCAAATACCTATATATGGAAGAAACAAAATTGGCGTATTTAGATCGTTTAGAGAGATTGATCAAATCCAAACGGATTCACTTGGCATTTACTCTCGTAGGTATGATTACCGGTTATATGAATTAAAAGATCACCTTAGTAATGTACGAGCAGTTGTAAGTGATAAGAAGTTAGCCTCATTCAATAATACAATGAATGCCTGGAAGTACGATGTAAGCCTAATCACATACAGTAATTACTATCCTTTTGGACTAGAACAACCGAATAGAAATTTCCAATCTACAGAATACACTTTCGGTCTAAACGGACAAGAAGAAGATAGAGAATGGTTAAATAGTCAGGCTATCTCATTCAAATATCGAGTTTATGATCCAAGGTTAAGCAGATTCTTCTCTGTGGACCCAATAGCCCTCAAATACCCTTGGTGGACGCCTTACCAATTCGCAGGGAACAATCCTATCGCAGCCCAGGAATTAGAAGGGCTGGAACCAGGCATGGATAACAAAAGGAGTTATGCTTACATTGCTATGGGCTATACGACAAAAGAGTTCGAAGATGCTTATTGGGGTGGGGCATGGCTAACCACTAAGGTGGTACTTGAAACTGCTACGACAGATTTAATATTGCCTGAAGTTCTTATAACAGCAAAAGCTACAAGTCTAGTAAGAAAGATAGGACGATTCTTCTCAAAAATTATGTCTAGATTCAAGAAGAGCCCCATAGATGAGGGTAAGCGGTATATGAGTACTTATGCTAAAGAAGCAGATGATCCACAAACATATTCAAGCTTTACACATCGCCCACGTCCTAAGCCCGATATTTACACATCTGAAAATAAAACTATTTTATACAATACAGGGAAACGAAATCAATCTAAGGAAGTGCCAATTTATGGTGCATACGCAGGTAGAACCCCACGAGGGATGCATGATGTACACACTCACGGTTTTCCAGGAGGAATTGCAAAATATGACGAAAAAATATTAGAAGTAGATGAAATGGCCTCAATTCTTCAAAAAGCAGCAGGAGGCTCAAATACAAGTGTTTTCAATCTTTTTACATGCCAGATTGCACGTGAATCTTATGTAAAAAGACTTGCCCAAAAAACAGGTGCATTTATTAGTGGCCCGACCGAAGTAATTAGTTTCAGTAAAACTGGAAAAATCACATTCGCTAACCCACACAAAGCTAGATGGGACTTATATGATGGAGAAGGAAATCTAATAAAAAGCTTCCTTCCAAAGGAAATACAATACGTAGAAGATGTTCATAAGCAAATCGGAGATTTTCTCAAGAAAGAATATCCAGAGTTATTGAAAGGTGGTTACCTTGATTGAAAAGAGTTCGTACTTCTAAAGAATTCTTGATGTTACCTCTAACAATTTTTTCAGATAAACTATTATGAAAAAAATATATCGTCTATTCCCTCTACTACTCCTACTAGGGTTATTACACACCAACTCCCTAGCCCGTGAGTTCCACTACAGCGACTTATCCGTAGCAGGCTCCGATACACTCGATTTCGGGAAACAATCCTGCATGGGAGATGACCTTTACGAAGGCTATGTATATGTCCGACTTGATTTAGGGGATGTATACAATTATGGGGATTTGCTCGATCCCATAGCCGTCGCCCTAACCTTACAGGATCCTAATGGGGGAAGTACCTTCAGTGAAAGTCGAACGCTTATCATTGACAAGAATTCTCCTGTAATGGTATGGAAAGTAGATATCGCTACCCTATATCCCAATATGGATCACCTCGATATCAGTTGGCAAGCCATTAACTGCCCACAATGCGGGGTGCTTCAAGGACTCAATAATGATGTTCGTATCAAGATATGGCATGAAATAGATAGAAGAGTTCTTGTTCCATCGGGCATCACCTCCCCTACCCTTACCCCCCTATCTAGCCCCCAAACGAGTTCTAGAACTACCTTTCAGTGGTCAGTTGTATGTGGAGCGAGTCAATACAAAGTACAAATTCTAAAACTCTACAACGAAAACGCCACCTATACATCCGATGAGCAAGTGTATGGGCAAGTAGCATGGGGACGAGCTCTCCGCCTAGAAACAGCAGGGGACGAAACTGAGCTGTCCCTCACCCTATCTGAAGGTACAGGATACTATATCTGGAGGGTACAGCCTGTATTCTCTGGTGAACCCAATGGCGTAAATGATCCTCGCAATCTAGGAAGTTGGAGCAGCTTCCCTCCTGGAGGAAGCTATATCAACTGCTCTAATAGTGGCAATTGCCAAGGTGTTCCGACAGATGCCATTTTCTTCTACCAACAGTTTGATGAAGATAAAAACTGGGCTCATTCTCGAATATTCACAGAAGAGATGAGAACTAAAGAAGAGATGATTTACGCTAATGGGCTAGAACAAACCCAACAAAATCAAAGTCGTCTCAATAGCCAAGAAAACATCATAGCTACTCAGCAAATATATGACTACTCAGGTCGCTCCGCTCTAAATAGTCTTGCAGGACCCATTAACCAGTCAAGTTTCGGGTATAAAGAAAAACTATTAACTCACAATAATAATCTCTATACAGCAGAGCATTTCGATGATGACAATCAACTAAACTTCATAGATCCACTTCCTGTCAATGGAGGAGCAATAAGTGAGTACTTTTCTGATAACAATCCTGACAAAACAATACCTAATGCTGAAGGATATCCATTTAACAGAATTCTATTCTATAACGATGGACTGACAAGACCCAAGGAAGTGGGCACGCCTGGCAGCGCCCATAAACTTACTTCTACCATAGAAGATAAACACACTGAGAGAACATTTTATGCAGGGGCGTCAGATGCAGAACTTATTAGAATTTTTGGGGAAGAAGCCCCCAAAGCAGAAAGGGTTCAAAAAGTCATTACACTTGACCCTAACAATACCGCTTCTGTGCAATACATAAGTGACGGTAATGTAATTGCTAACTGCTTAGCCATCACAGAAACATCTGACCTACTTGAAGACTTACCCAGCAGAGCTAATGCCCTATTTTCTATCAATGATGAAATCACTGATGATGCCAGCTGCGGACAAGGATGCTGGAACAGAGGAAAAGTATATGCTTTTACTGAACCCACAAACTTCCATATATCCTATTCTATTGATCCTGCAAGCCTATACGGAAACTGTGGAGGAGGATGCTTCAAATGTACCTACACACTCGAACTAAAGCTTACCCGACTTGATGATCCCTGTATCACCGATCCTATCTGGAGTTATAGTGATATAATAGACGAAAGCTGTGGCGGCACGCCCTTCCAAAAAAGTGTTACCACCAAAGTTGAACCAGGAAGTTATAGGTTAGAGAGAACGCTTCGCTCAGACCCTCTCTCTGCTAATGGGCAAACATTCTTTGAGCAATACCAACAACAAGCAATGGATGAACTGGAAAATACCATACAGACCAGTTTCCTAGATGAATTATATGACAGACTCGATCAAAACGATATCGAAGGATTCTACCAAGCACTCAGCGGGCATCCAAATGTAAATGTCCTAACACAGGACAGTGATATAATTGATGATCAAGGAGATAACATTACTGTAACTGAAACGAGCTATCTCTTTCAAGCAGATGATAATTGCTGTACAATGGAAATACCTGACATCAGATGCCCTAAGTTTGATTGTAGCGAAACGGATTTTACAAGCTTGCTTCTAGAGTCGGCGCAAGTACAAACACTAGAAGACCTAAACATTGTATATGACGAAGTAACAATTAATAAACTTTTTCACAATCTGGTGGGAGAGGGCTACGACTGCGAAACCGTACTAGCGTGTGTAACCAACGCAGGTAATTCGTGGGAAGAACTTAATGAGATCCTTGATGACCCTACGAATCCCCCCCTCCCCCCTTCTCATCCACATAATATAGACATCCTTGACTTGATTTTCGACTGTGTAGGAGTCTATCCAACCGAAATCACAGACGACCCAATCCCTCCAACAAGAGCCTATGGATACTTTGCATATACACTCGGCATGTCTCCTACTTGTGAAGAAATATTCTTAGGGGCTCCAGCCTCTTCTATGCAACAAATTCAGCTCTTGCCGCTAGAAGATCGATTGCAATTTATCGAGTGTGTCCAAGCCGTACAAGCAGGAAGCCTAATCGATATTACTACTATATCACCCAGTATTGTACAAAATGAGGTTCAAGATCAATGTAGTACCATATGCCAAAGTAGATACCAAAGCTTCTTAGATGGAGCCATTTCCATGCTAGAAGAACAAGGAATTGCACCCAACCTCATTGAAGAAGAAGCCCGATGTATCGCACAAAACCTAGTTGAGAATTGCCTACAAGGCTGTCAATTGACCATTACCCCCGATGGGCTTGGAACCCCTGATGAGCAAACGTCTGTGACTCAATCTATGACATATGCTTGGGATATACAGATGCCTAATGGTAGCAGTTGTCCAGCTGGATATGATCTTATTCAAAATGACATTGTCCAAAATCAGATTCTCATAGACTACCTCAATGACCAAATCGAAGAAATCAGAGAACAATATTGGGCAGTACAACCTCATAATCAGCCAGATATGATCCTGATTCCAGGAATCGATATATCGGGTATTGGCATTTGTCAGGGGCAAACCAACCTCACGATTTCCTATTGTAATGGACAAATTCCTATCTATAGAGATTTTGAATCGGAATTCATTCTTAATCCTAGTGATCCTTGTGAGATCATATATGTACTACACATACCAAAAGGAAAAACAGTTACCCTCTGTGACCAAACAGTAGTTGGAGAGATTGAACAGGTTCATACCTTCCAATCGAATTCCATCACACACACATTTTACTTCAACAATCCTCATGACGGAACCTCTGCAACATTTGATGCTCTTCCACATATCACAGTGGACTTTCCTTCACATCTGGGAACCATTGAAATTATTGAACTAACCAATGAATATGTAGTCGTCACGTTAATCCCTAGTGCAGCTTTCGACTCTAGCGAGATTTATTTGACCCTACAAGCTTCCCAAATCCAATATGAAGTAGACGGATGTCGATCTTGTGATATAGAAAGTTGTCCTGTATGTTTCAAATGGGAAATGAGAGAAATACAAGACCCAATTGAGATTAGTTTACAATCTTGTGAAGAGGAAACGGCGGAATACCTTAGAAACCTCTTAGAAGAAAATCTACAAAACTGTTTACAGTCTTATGGAGACCAACTACAGGAAGAGTTCCAAACACAATGCGAGCCTACAACACTACTAAATGACAAGTTTACAGCATCGTACAAAGTAGGATATCACCACTACACACTTTTCTACTATGATAGAGCAGGAAGACTCACTAAGACCGTTCCTCCAGCGGGAGTCGTTTATCAAACAGATTTAACTAGCAGAAGCAGTTCGACAAACCATACACTAGAAACCACGTATGATCACAATACCCTTAACCAAGTCATCAAACAACATTCTTCTGATGGAGGCGTCACATATTACTACTATGACTCATTGGGCCGCCTACGTTTCTCGCAAGATGCTCAGCAACTAATAGATGGAAAGTATTCCTACATAAAATATGATAATTTAGGACGAATCATTGAAGCAGGCCAAAGTAGTTGGGCAATAAATTCTGGGTTTAAACAGTTCACAGATGACCCGTACGCTCCCAATTCATCTGCCCTAAACGAGTATCAGATATTTACGATCTATACTAAATCGGCAAACATACTTTTTTCTGATGGAACACCTCAACGCAACCTTCAAGAAAGGGTTAGTTATACATACACAAATGAAGGCGTTTATACTTTCTACAGTTATGATTCACATGGAAATATAGAATGGACTATACAACGTCTACCCGAATTGCCTGACCAACATATAAAGTATGAATATAATCTCATTAGTGGAAACATATCAAAAGTCATATATAATCCAGGAAGACAAGACCAATTTCTACACAGATACACATATAATATAGACAACAGAGTAGTCATCACAGAAACTTCTTCTGATGGAGTAATATGGGAAAAAGATGCAAATTATCAATATTATCCTCATGGCCCTCTGAAACGCATTGAATTAGGTACTGATAAAGTCCAAGGTATTGATTATATCTATACCATTCAAGGCTGGTTAAAGGCAACCAATAACCCAATACTTGGAACAAACCCTAATGCAGACCCAGGTACAGATGGTATCAATGGTAGTTTATTTCCTCCAGATGCTTTTGGGATGAAATTGCATTACTATGAAGGGGACTTTAACAGACAAGGAAGTGTTTTCTCCAATACAAATATCACTTTCAATAGTGAATTAATACCTACTCACTTACATAGTTCATACAAAGGACTATACAATGGAAATATTGCATCTTGGCATACAGCAATAAAACCAACAGGAGATTCTAATCTCAAGCTCGAAGGTCAAACAGGCTATATCTTCAAGTATGATGAACTTCACCGAATTAAAGCTGGCCAATTCTTTAGCAGAAATCTCCTCTCAACTCCCCAATGGAATAATGAGAATCAATACAATACTACGTATGCATATGATGCAAATGGAAATATTCTAAACTTAACAAGAGAAAAAGACAAAGCTACTGGAATAGACCCAGGCCCTAATCTAGATAATCTTATCTATCACTACTACCCCAATACCAATAGGCTGGAATATGTAGATGACTTAGTCAGTGGGTTAGATCCCAATAGTGTATCAGATCAGATTCCGCTAAACTATACATATGATGCAAACGGGAGCCTAATATCAGACCATGCAGGAAATATTAGTCTTGAATGGAATCCACAGAAAAAAATCCATAAGATAAAAGCTCTAGATAATACATGGATTCTGTCATTTTCATATGACACATGGGGAAACAGAGTCTTGAAACATCTTGAAAGTGTAATTAGCTCAAATGAGATACAACATATATATACTTGGTATATATATTCTCCAGACGGAAAAGTGATTGGTATATATGAAAGAAATGCAATAGAGCAAGGAGGCATAATTGTAGGAAATCCTTTGATTACACAGGTAGAAGCTCCGATATACGGGAATAAACGCCTTGGGGTATTTAAATCTAACAATACCACCGATTTAAGTCTAAGTAACAATTTAGGAATTTATACACGAGATTTCAATCTACGCTCCTATGAGATTAAAGATCATTTGGACAATGTCCGAGTTATATTAAGTGATAAAAAAATAGCGAATTACAATAATGGGTGGGAATATGAAGGAGATTTATTATCCTACAATAACTACTACCCATTCGGGCTTCATCATACAAACCGTATTTTCAATAGTGGCTCTTATCGTTTCGGGTATCAAAGTCAAGAATCTGATGATGAAGTACTTGGAGCTGGTAATTTCATTAATTATAAATACAGAGCCCATGATGCTCGAATAGGAAGATTTTTTAGTATTGACCCACTCGCGCCAGAATACCCATACAACTCGCCTTATGCCTTTAGTGAGAATAGAGTAATTGACGCAATTGAACTAGAAGGTTTAGAAAGCCATAGCGTTCACGGTACACCTCCTGAGATTGGGACTCAAGAAGAAGGTATTCCTCATGGTTTCAAAAGAACCTATTGGGAGAGAACAGGTCGCATGACAGGGATTTCGGGATTATTAATTCCTGAACAGAAAGCAACTGAACTAATTTATCATGGAGGGAATCAATATGCAGATGAAGGTTGGTACGATTCTGAGTCTTTTACGCAAATCAATTTAGATTGGGCAAATGGCCAAGTACTACCTAGTTTATCGTTTTGGGACAAGCTATTGGGCTTAAGAGGAGAATCTACCCTAGGAAATTATCGAAACTGGAATGGGTGGGCAGTCGACGATAATGGTTATTTAACTGGCGACACCTTTAAACCAGTTACATTTAGCGAAGTTCCAGATATCTCCCTAAAAGGAGGTAGTAAACTCCTAAAGTCTCTAAGCGCAGCCAAAAAAGCTCAAGCGGCTAGAAACCTTGCAAGAACAGGCAATTATTCACTCTACTTCGGTTATAAAACAGTAAAAGGTGCTAAACAAAAATTTTTATATATCGGAAAAGCCAAAAATGGCATTCTCGCTCGCTATACGGCTAAATTACGTAAAGAGCTTTCAATTGTAGAATTTAAAGAATTATCTTTAACAATACCTAATAATGGAATTGCCCTAGGAATTGAACAAGTTGTTATGGAACTTAATGGTTGGAAAGGCAAGATTCCTAATATTAAAAAACCAGCTTTAAGTAACAAAATTAATGCAACAAATAATGAAATATTAAAATATGAAGCCATTAAATGGCTAAACAAACAAGACTTTGGCCAAGATTGGCGAACACTATTTAAATTACAGTAAACATGAAAGAAAAAAGATCGGGAGAGATTTATCAATTTCGGTTAGAACATAATCAAGGATTAGGATACGCACAACTCCTTGATTTTTCGGATATGAGTAATATTTCGGGCTGGATCATATATATATATGATCAATTTGATGTTGATCAAAAAATATTACCTTCAATTGAAACAATCACTAATAAAAGCATCTTCATAGGACCTTTAACACATTGCAAATATCCTGCTCGTAGAGGCAAATACGCTTGGAAATATATTGGAAAAAGTAACCGCCTAATTACGACAGAATATCCGACTATGAAATACTTAAAGGGGAATAGACACAAGGATAATAACTGGGCTAATTTATATCCATGGTTCAAAGAAACTGGAATAGGTTCCAGTTGTAGGAAAACTCAATGTTCTTACGAAGATATTAGACATTTAGAGACAGGCGTAATAGACACGCAACCATCAACAGTTACGAAGGTAACTATGAAACGATTAATTGATTCAGGAGTAGACTTACGTGAATATTACAATCTTAATGATGAAATAAATAAATTATGTTTTATTGAGATTGTAAATACCTACTATCCCCTTGAGAAAACAATCCAGTTATTAAATCTAATTTCAAATTAAATGTCTCGTCCTGAAATAGTGGTCCAATAAATTAACAAGAAAAGATAACTAGATTAGTTGAGTGGAGTATTGTTATTGTACTCAACATTCTTTTCTCTGTAATGTTTTTTTTCAAAGATTGACTTTATGCAGTGTAAATAAGGCTTTGTTTTTCATACAAAGGTTGAAAGGCTTCTTCAGATAATATGAAGCCTTTCAACCTCTTTTAATGTCACCCTGTTACCAAAGTAGATGGGGTCAGTAGTTAAAGAATTTGTGTATTACAACAAACTTAAATCAGTGTCTAGCCCAAATATATCTTTTATTTTTGTCTCTAGCTTTCGATGATTTCTTTGACTTTTTCTGTCAGGATACTTGAGTAGTTACTACTTCTTCTTGAAAGAAGGGGAAAAAGGATTGAAGTCGTTGTTGCCTCAAGGAGCTTGTCATCCGTTTTGATGTTCCCCGCTTCAATGGGAACAGAATTTAATAGACTCTCCAGTTTCTTTTATATTCCTTGACGAAACTCCACCTTTTCTAAAATCTTTTATTCTTCTGTTCGCTAAAGATTCAAAAACGATTTGTACTAGAGGTATCATACGAACCTGAAATGCACTCTTTGTGCAAATAGGAAGGCCAATCGAGTCTAATTATTTTAATCGGGTAACTATGATGCATAAAGAAAATATTACTCGTCTAATAAGAAAACAAGGCTTTCCTCTTCCCTCTATAATTTGTTTTTCCCCGAATGAATTCCGTATTTTCGGTTGGAATGAACGAGCTTTTCCGTATAGACACATTCGCGACTCCCGAAGCATTGGTGCTGTTGCTATTTATACCCGCGTATATTGTGTGGTATTTCACCCGATATGACCAGAAACGGTTGCGGGTGAAGCTTAGCTATGACCCTGCCGACTTCCAACAAAAGTCCTCTTTCGTCGTGTGGTTGAGGTACCTACCTTTCTTTTTGCAAATTGTGGCAATGAGTTTACTGATTGTTGCATTGGCGAGACCCCAGACGGCAACGGATATTATTCAGAAGGATGCGGAAGGAATTGACATTATGCTACTCTTGGATACCAGTGGAAGTATGGAAACAGAGGATTTCCCACCCAATCGGTTGGAGGTGGCCAAGAAAACAGCTATTTCATTTGTGGAAGGACGGATTAGTGACCGCATTGGCCTCGTTCTATTCGCAGCGGATGCCTTCAATTATGTACCATTGACCCTCGATTATGATTTATTGAAAAACATGATTGAGGACATCAACTTCAAGATGATTCCGAAGGAGGGGACAGCGATTGGTTCGGCTATAGCTGTAGGGATAAATCATATGCGCGATTCGAAGACGCCCTCTAAAGTTATTGTGCTATTGACAGATGGTGCCAATAATCGGGGGCAAATTGACCCCATTACTGCTTCTAAATTGGCCAAACGATTCAATATAAAGATGTATTGTATTGGAGTAGGCAAAGAAAATAAGGGCAATAATTCGGCGCATGCTTCCCATTTGGTGAAGTCCGATTTGGACGAAACAACCCTCAGAAAGATCGCAGACATTACAGGGGGCAGATTCTTCCGATCCACGGATTCGCAAAGCCTCAAAGAAATCTTCCAGCAAATTTCAGAAATGGAAAGGGTCGAAATCACCAACCATGTATTCCGAGATATTACCGACCACTACCCTATTTTCTTGGGATCATCCATTGTCTGCTTTGGCCTCACCTTCCTTCTCATGCTCTCCTTCTTCTACAATCCTCTAGAACAATAGAGCTGTGTATACAATTACACACACGCTGTATATAATACAGGCCAATTTTGGGCTAAAAAATACCGTTATCCCCTAAATATCCCCCATTCACCTAAGAAATATTAATTATTTTTTCCCTTTTACTCTACTAACTATTCGAGTAATAAAGTTATTAATACAATGCAAATTTAGGGCAATTCGGGCATTATAAGGCTATTCTATTCCTTGATAAAGAAGCAATTATATAAGGTAAGTACAGACTCGAATACCCCATAAAAGCACATAATAGGGTGCTCCCACTTCTTGAGTGAATGAACACGAATGCCGAATTTCCTTACACGCATTTTCGGTCTGATGTCACCAATATCAACTTGACCAATAGAATAGAGAATCGCTCCCTCACCTTATCTCAAGGCCTCACCAACAAACCCACTTCTGCACAGAAAGTAAAGGAATACCTAGCAATTCATACAATTCCTTTCTCCATCAATCCAAGGGAAATACGACACATTTCCCCAATATTATCTATTTTCGAAACCGAATTCTCTAGCTTACTTACAAACAGCTGGTATATTTTATGAATTCCCTTGATTGTAGAGAAATAATAAAATAGTATGAAAAGATTTACTCTCCTAGTATTCGCCTTCCTTTGTGCATACGGACACATAGCCGCACAAAGCAATAATGCCACAGAAACAAGAGCTAAGTACCGCCTTGGCCTAAACGTAGGATCCATTATCCAATGTAGTGATGTAAAAAGCCAATTAGGATGGGGCGCAGGAGTTACCTTTGAAAAGGTATTGTTACAAAATGACAGAAGCCTATTAGGGTTTACCGTACGTGCCAGATACCTATACGCAATCTCACGCGGAAGAGACCTACAAGGCCTATCAAACATTGACAACAACCAAGCCCTCAATGGAACACTAAACCCCGCATTAAGCTACACTGACCAAAACTTCGTTTTCCACAACTACCGTACGAAAAAGCATGACCTAGCCCTCGAACTCATGATTGAGGCCAATAGATTGCGTGCCAATACGGGCGTAATCTTCTACGTATTTGGGGGAATCGGAGGAGTAGGTTTTGACGCATTAATTGACCAACTCAATGCCGCAGGAGAAACCTACCAATACACAAACATTGACAATAACTCTCCTCGGTCTCAAATTATCAACAGCCTTAACAGCATCAGAGATGGCGTATATGAGTCGCCTGCAGATGGAAATGGGCCTAATGATCCTAGCGTAACCTTCGCTGCAAACCTAGGCTTGGGACTAGGATACGAGCTATCTCCAGTTGTATCGGTTGGATTGGAGCATCGAGTGAATTTCACCTTCACAGATGTATTGGATGGACAACAATGGGATGCCAATAACCTCGCGACAGGAGACAATGACAAATACCATTATACAGGTCTTTGGTTGAAGTTTTCGATCAATGGTTCTTCGACGAGCCGCCCAATATCGAATAATAACCCTCCGAACCCAACCAATCCGACCTATACACCTGTACGCCCTTCAGTTACCATCAACCACCCTCCACAAAGCACCTACACAACTACACAGTGTAATATGACAGTTGTGGCAACGGTAACGAATGTACCAAGTAAGCAGGCCATCATTATTACAAGCGATGGCAGAAGACTCAACCCAAGTCAATTCAATTACAATGCGAGTACAGGTAAGGTACAAATCCCTACGAATATCAATGGCTCCACTACCATCCGAATCTCTGCAGGTAGCCAATCAGGAAGTGATGCACAGGAAGTTCGGTTGATTTGTGAGGAACGCCCTTCAACAAATACGACTCCTAAACCAAGTATTCAAATCACAAACCCAGGTCAGAGCCCATTTACAACAAACAATTGTTATAGCATTGCTGTAGATGCCATTGTCCAGAATGTGAATAGTATCAACGATATCACCATCACCCAAAACGGACGGGAGATTTCGGGTAACTATAATAGAAGTAACAAAAAGCTTCAAATCAAGGCGAGCATTGATGGAAACACAACCTTCATCATTAAAGCCAGAAACAATGCAGGTACAGCAAGTGCAACCCAAGTTGTAAAGTGTAACTCTTTCACACCTTCGAAGCCAACGGTGAATATCACAAAGCCTCGTCAAGACCCATATGTATCAGCAAACTGTCGAGCCGATATTACAGCTATGGTAACAGGTGTTTCAGGAAAAGAGCGCATCAAAGTATTGAAGAATGGTTCAAACTTCCCACGTTCGAACTACCAGTATAATACTTCTAGCCAAGTACTTACGCTTTCTGACAATTTCGATCGTTCGGCTACCTATACCATTACTGCAACCAATAATGCGGGTAGCGCAACCGAGTCAGTCACCATTAAGTGTAATACTACTCCTACTACTCCACGCCCGACCGTAAATATTACCAAGCCTGCTACTAGCCCATTCGTTTCTTCTGATTGTATGGCCAATATTTTGGCAACCGTTACAGGCGTACAAACCAAAGAGCGTATTAAGGTAACAGCCAATGGCCAACCCGTAGGAAGACAATTCTACACCTACAATGCGAGCCGTAAGCAGTTAGATTTCAGCATGCGAATCAATAAGGAGACGGAATTCCGCATTACAGCAACCAATAATGCAGGTTCGGCTTCTGATATCACAACGATTAAGTGCCAACCTACTACGAGCACCAAGAAGCCAATCGTAAATATCACATCGCCTGCTCAAGATCCTTATGAAGCAGACAACTGCCGCACGCAGATCATTGCGACTGTTAGAAACGTATCCAATGTACGATACATCACAGTTAAGAAGGGCAGTTCAATCATGACTGCAAGTCAATATACCTTCAACAATACGACGAAGAAATTGACGATTCCAGTTGAGATTTCTGGCCAAACGCGATACACAATTACGGCAAAGAACAATGCAGGTTCGGCTTCTGATGCCATCACAATCAAGTGTAAGCCAAAGCCCGTTACACCTAAGCCACTTGTAACCATTACAAGCCCAACCAGCAATCCATACAATGCGCCAGGTTGTAAGACAACAATCACGGCTACCTTAAAGAACATCACAGGTGTAAAGCAAGTTACCGTTAAAGCAGGAACACGTACATTGCCTTCTAGTGAATATGTTGTGAATATCACCCGAGGAATCGTTACAATTCCTGTTAAGATTCGCCAACAAACGCGTTATGTCATCACAGGAACCAATAGTGCAGGTTCGGCTACCGCTGCTATTACGATTAAGTGTTCAGCTCCTGCCGTCAAGCCAACTGTAAAGATTACAACGCCAATCAGAAGTCCTTTCTTGTCTGCCAACTGTAAGTCTAATATTGTTGCGAAAGTAACAGGCGTAAAAGGAAAAAGTAATATCACCGTTCGACGAAACAATGTGGTCATTCCTGCTTCTGCCTATAGCTACAATACAGCGAATAAAGAACTCAGAATCAACGGGCTTGAACTCAGTAGCGGAAACAATGTATTCCAAATCATGGCAATGAATGATGCGGGTTCGGCTACAGCTTCAACTACTCTAACTTGTAAGCCACGTGCTGCAACGCCTAAGCCTGTAATCACCATTACAGATCCAAAGTCTAGTCCATTTACAACGACCAATTGTAAGTATACCATCAAGGCTACGGTTAAGCATATTCAAAGTGTACAGAACATTTCTGTGAAGAAGGACGGACGGATTGTAGTGCCAAGCTCCTATTCTTACAATACAGGATCAAAGGTATTGACCATTCGTACGACTATCGACAAGCAAGCGAACTACCAAATCATCGCAAAGAACTCTGCTGGAACAGCTATTGTTTCTCAGATTATCAAATGTTCTCAAACAGCTAGTATTGCTAAGCCTGTAGTTGTATTGATTCGCCCAAGAGGCAATCCAGCAATGGTATCAGGATGTAAAGCAACCATCGAAGCCAGTATCCAAAACGTATCGAATATCAGTCAGATTACCGTTATGAAAGGTACACAGAAGCTTCCTGCAAAGGCTTATACATACAATGCCCAAACGAAGAAGGTACTTATCAAGGATCAGCCTGTTACGCCTAACCAGAATACGAAATTCACCATTAAGGCAACAAACAGAGCAGGAACAGATTCTAAGTATGTAAACGTAAGCTGTAAGCCAACAGGCCCTGTTGCAACGGTAGACATCATCAAGCCTGTGTTGAATCCATTTGTAGCACAGAATTGTAGTACAAACTTAACGGTACGAATTAACCATGTGACCAATGCGAACCAAATTTCGGTTACACGAAATGGTGCAACGGTTGATCCAAACACCTATATGTACAATCCGAATGCGAAGATGCTATTGGTACAGAATGTATATTCAACGCCTGGCGATAGCACGACCTATGTTATCACGGCATCGAATTCAAACGGTACTGGTTCTGATTCAATCGTTATCCTTTGTGGAAGTTCTGCTCAGCCTCGTAGCGGTAACAAACCTCAAAAGGGAAGCAGTACAGAACCTAGAACTCCAGGAAGAAAGAGTGGTGGCGGAAACTAATTCGCCCCTTATATATCCAAAGAAAAGTGTGCTTCGCCCTTGTGCGAGGCACACTTTTTTTTATCTTCCAATGGATTAATTGCACAACTCCCCTCCCCTATGGCAACATACACCCAACTCCAGCAGGAGGACATTCAGTTCATTGCTCAGCAGTATCAACTTGATATCCAAAGTGTTGAACCTATCAAAGAGGGCTCAAACAATTCAAACTTCAAGCTCTATACGAAGCAAGGATTGTTCATTGCAACCCTATCAGAAGCACGTCCTATTCAGGAGATTCGCCAATTGGCCGAATTAATTGACTACCTCCACTTCCACGGAATCAAGACCAATAGCATTCAACGAACCAAAGACCAAGCGTTTGTTACGGAACTAAAGGGAAAGCCGCTCTTTGTGAAAAACTATATTGAGGGAGGGGTGATAGAGAGCCTGAGCCTTTCGATGATCCGAGAAGTAGGCCGAACCATGGGGAAGTTCCATAATATTGCGCCTCCTCCTTATCTTACCACCATTCACGACTATGAACGGGCTCACTATGAAGTCGTCTTACATCAAGATATTGACCCTCAATATGGGGCTTGGCTCCAACAAATATCGGCTAGTTTGTCCAAGCTAATTGAGCGATATCCTCTGCAAAAAGGCTGTGTACATGGGGATTTATTCACCGATAATATGCTGTTTCATCAAGGAAAGCTACAGGCCTTTATCGACTTTGAGGATACTTGCTACCATCACTTGGTGCTTGATATTGGAATGACCCTCATCGGTACGTGTCGAATCAATCTACGGTATATCAATTTCGAATTGGCTGCCGAATTTTTGAGAGGATACCAAGAGGAAAGAAGCCTCACTCACCATGAGATATTGATGATACAAGTGTATATGATTTGGTCTGCCGTCCAAACCTCTAAATGGCGTTTTTGGAAATACCGAATGCATGCTCCTTGGCCTGAGAGAGCTGATTGGCATACCCATATGGTAGACCTAGCCAACTATCTCCAAAGCATTTCTCCTGATGAGTGCCTCACAAAATTGGGCTTTGACTAAGACAATAGACCTTTGTTTTTCACCCATTTCAATCCCTCTCTTCGGCTCAAACCCGATAAGTCGGGATGCGTGTCAATGAATTCAATCACAGCCTTTGGATTGACCTTAGAGTATTCGCGTAATGCCCACCCAATTCCTTTCCGAATAAAGAATTCAGTAGAGTGGGCATGATAGGCACAATACCCAAACAATCGATCCGAATCAGTCTCCTTCTTAAAACGCAGTTGGTGGATGATGGCAGCACGTTGTAGCCACATTTTATCGCCCTCAATCCATTTGTCCATGACCTTCGTCAATTGGGGATACTGTAGTACCATTCTCCCTACTGTCTTGCTTACGCTATCTACTGTGTCCCACCAAGACTTTGTCAGCATCATCCATTTCAAGGTATCAATAAAGGTAACGGAATAGCGTTTCACGGCCTTATCCACTTGTTCGCAAGCAAAATACTGAACCTCTCGCTCATCTACTTGGAAGGCCTCCTTCACCATAGCCGTCATCTCCTTTTCTCCTAACTTTGGTTGTCCCTTTAGGAAGGTCGCTTGAATCGCTCTTCTTTCTGGGCTTTTAATCCCATAAAATTCAAATTGGTTCTTCATATACCGCTTCATATGATAGGCATTATCTGCTGATCGTTCGGCATGAAGGGCATCCAACAAAGGTTGTAAGTAATTCTTAGCATTGAAATGAAGTTCCATAGCAGTATGGGTTAGAAATGAGAGATGTACAAAGCTAGGCAAAATCTCCTATATTCGAGTCACTCGCCCCTCAAACAATTCTATTTTTGCCTATTCCTTCTAAGGAAAGTTTTCCCGACTTAAGGTTTATCTACTCACAATGATTAAATGAAAGGACTGGTAAAATGCCCAGCTGCTAGGCAACTTCTGTAGAGCAAGTGGGCATTTTGCCCACTTGCTAGTCAACTCCTGTAGAGAAAGTAGGCACAATGCCCAATTGCTAGCCAACTTCTGTAGAGAGAACGGGCAAAATGCCCAATTGCTAGTCAACTTCTGTAGAGTAAGCGGGCAAAATGCCCATCGGCTAGTCAACTTCTGTAGAGAGAACGGGCAAAATGCCCAGCTGCTAGGCAACTTCTGTAGAGTAAGCGGGCAAAATGCCCATCGGCTAGTCAACTTCTGTAGAGAAAGCGGGCAAAATGCCCACCTGCTAGTCAACTTCTGTAGAGAAAACGGGAAAAATCCCAGCTTGCTAGTCATGCGCGGCAGAGAGGGCTGGGAAAATCCCAGTTTGCTAGTCATACACGGGAGAGAGGGCTGGGAAAATCCCAGCTTGCTAGTCATGCACGGGAGAGAGGGCTGGGAAAATCCCAGCTTGCTAGTCATGCGCGGCAGAGAGAGCTGGGAAAATCCCAGCTCGCTAGTCATGCGTGGCAGAGAGGGCTGGGAAAATCCCAGCTTGCTAGTCATGCGCGGCAGAGAGAGCTGGGAAAATCCCAGCTTACTAGTCATGCGTGGCAGAGAGGGCTGGGAAAATCCCAGCTTGCTAGTCATGCGTGGCAGAGAGGGCAAAACATTTGTCTGGTCTTCTCTCTTGCTCAGGAGAGGACACAAAACAGTTGTACGATTAACTCTCTTGGCCGAGAGAGGAAGCAAAACAGTTGTTCGGTTAGCTCTCTTGGTCAAGAGAGGAAGCAAAACAATTGTATGCTTAGCTCTCTTGGTCAGGAGAGAGGGCAAAACAGTTGTATGGTTAGCTCTATTGCTCAGGAGAGAAGGCAAAACAGTTGTTCGGTCAGCTCTCTTGGCCAAGAGAGAAGACAAAACAATTGTTCGGTTAGCTCTCTTGATCAAGAGAGAAGGCAAAACAATTGTTTATACATACAGAAAGGGCAGTCCCTATGGAACTGCCCTTTGGTTATATCATATTTCCTAAAAGGATAGGTTAGTTTTGCTCAACAACCAATCGCTTGTAGGTAATACCTTTAGAAGTCATTACACGTAGCATATAGATACCAGCAGCAGATCCGCTAACATCAATTTGCTGTGTCATTTCTACAACATTGTGCTTGCTTGTTTCGTAGATAGCACGTCCTTGAATATCAAAGATTGCGATATCTACATTGTCTGTATTCAACAATTCCATCTTGATAGTGAATACACCCGCAGATGGGTTTGGATATGTTTCCAATACAGTCAAACCAGCAGCGAAGATATCATCCAAGCTAGCAGGGCCATCATTTACCATAACAGTTTCTGAAGTCGTACAACCATTCGCATCAGTTACAGTCACCGTATAAGTTGCAGGAGAAAGACCTGTAATAGTCTCTGTTGTTCCACCTGTATTCCACTGATAGCTATATGGAGGAGTACCACCAGCACCCATTGCAGTAGCTGTACCATCGTTTGCACCTTGTGTAGTTGCATCTGTAGAAGTAGCCGTTACACTAAGCGCATTTGCAGGCTCATTGATTGTTACACTTTCAGAAGCTGTACAACCATTTGCATCGGTTACAGTCACTGTATATGTTCCAGCAGCAAGGTTAGAAGCATTTGCGCCTGTTTGGCCATCACTCCAATCATATGTATAAGGAGGTGTACCATCAGCAGCTGTAGCCGCAGCAGATCCTTCACTAGCACCATTACAGTTTACATCTGTACCTGTAACTGTTACTGTTGGAGAAGCTCCGTCATTGATTGTTACTGTTTCAAGCGAGACACATCCAGCTGCATCTGTTACCGTTACAGTGTAAGAACCAGCAGCAAGCCCAGAAGCCATTGCCATTGTTCCGCCATTGCTCCAAGAATATGTATAAGGCGTTGTACCACCTGTAGCCGTTACCATAGCTGTACCATCTGAACCACCTTCACAAAGTGGGTCTGTAGTTGTTGTAGCGAGGGAAGCACCACCAGCAGAGTTAATCGTTACGTTTACAGTTGAAGAACAACCTGCAGCGTTTGTACCTGTTACAGTATATGTACCCGCAGCGAGTCCTGTAGCCGTTGCCGTTGTTTGTCCATCACTCCACATATATGTATCCGCACCTGTAGCCGTTGCAGAACCATCACTTGCGCCACAGCTAGCAGCAGTCGTTGTAACAGAAACAGCAGGAGGAGCAGAAACCGTAATGGCTGTAGCCATAACCTCAGTATCAGTACCCGCACCATTTGAAGCGGTAAGCGTTACAGAGTATGTACCAGGTGTGTTATACACAACCGTTGGGTTTTGAGCCGAAGAAGAAGAAGGCGTACCTCCAGGGAATGCCCAGTTCCAAACCGTTGGAGAGTTTGTAGAAGCATCAGAGAAGTTTACAGTCAATGGTGCACATCCCATGCTCACATCAGAAGTGAAAGATGCAACAGGTGCTTGACCTCCACCACTAGAACAAACGATTGGCAATACATAATGAGCTGCAGCGAGTCCCCAAGAGTTTGCATCATCATAAGGTACCCAAGTAGTATTGTCACTAAACAACTCCCATCCTGTAGCTGCTGGAGTGTCTCCATCCGTAGTTGTAATCAATGCCAATGTATCTCCTGATCCATAGCTCAAGTTTACACCCGCGAAGAATTCACCCGAAGCAGGAAGCGTAATAGCTGGACTGAAGGTCACTTGTGTAAAGTCTCCATTCGCAACATCTGTAGCAATTGTTGCGATAGCTACAGTAGCTGTACCCAAAACAGCACCTGGTGTTCCACCTGTACCATCCCAGATAGAAAGAGTTGCCATAGAAGAACCCGTTCCATCTACTGCATATCCGAATCCATACAATACATCTGCAAGCTGTGTACCCGCACCTGCATAGTTGAAGTATTCAGCTTTTGCTGCATCTTGGTAACTGTTGTGTCCAGATACGAATCCTCCATTTTGATCGATATAGAGCGTTGGCGTTGCTGCAGCAGGAACATTCAATAAGGTATCACATCCACCTCCAACAGGGCAGTTATTTGCCGTAATATATCCAGTTTGTACTTGTGTATCAGAACCATCTGAGTTTGTAACAGTCAATGTCACATTGTATGTACCTGGCGTAGCATAACTTACCGTTGGGTTTTGCATAGTAGAGGAAGTAGGTGTACCTCCAGGGAATGTCCATACCCAACTAGTCGGCGTTCCTGTAGAAGCATCCATGAAGTTCACTGTAAATGGCGCACATCCTGAAGTTACATCAGAAGAGAAGGCAGCTGTTGGGCCTGTAGTAGTTGAACCAGAACAAACGACAGGGAAGATATAGTGTCCAGCAGCAAGTCCCCAAGAGTTTGCATCATCATAAGGAACCCAAGTAGTGTTGTCACTAAACAACTCCCATCCTGTAGCTGCAGGAGAATCACCATCTGTATTTGTAATCAGTGCCAATGTATCACCAGATCCATATGCAAGCTCTACCCCAATAAAGAATTGGTTAGAGGCAGGCAATGTAATGGCTGGGCTGAAGGTTACATTTGTAAGGTCACCATTCGTTACATCTGTAACAATAGATGCGTAAGAAATTGTAGCAGAACCCAAAGATGCGCCAGGTGTTCCACCTGTTCCATCCCATACTCGAACAGTAGCCATAGAAGAACCTGTTCCATCTACTGCATATCCAAATCCGACTAAAGCAGCATCCAATTGGTTACCCGTTCCTGTATACGTGAAAGATTCCGCTTTTGCAGCATCTTGGTAACTATTGTGTCCAGAAACAAATCCTCCGTTTTGGTCTACATACAAAGTAGGGGTAGAACCAGCAGGAATAGTACTAAGCGTATCACATCCGCCCGCAGGACAGTTGTTTACGGTGATATAAGTAGTTTGTGTTTCTGTGTCTGTTGCTCCTGTATTGTCTGTAACTGTCAATACAACTGTATATGTACCAGGGGTACTATATACAACAGAAGGGTTCTGAGAAGTAGAAATAGCAGGCGTACCACCTTGGAATGTCCATTGCCAAGCAACAGGCGAACCAGAAGAAAGGTCAGAGAAGTTTACTGACAATGGTGCACATCCTGAAGTAGGAGAAGCAGAGAAGTTTGCATCTAGGCCTCCTCCTGTTGTACTACAGTTTGTAGCAGCAGAGTTCAAAAGACCTGAACGGTGTGTATTCAATACACCTACCATTACACTCTTTTGTCCTGCCGTGAAAAGGTTCATACAAGCGTCATCCACATAGTCCATGTAGTTCATGTGCATATCATTCGAGCTACAAGAGTTCTGTGGGAAAGAAGGACAACCATAGTAAGGAGCAGAAGAAGTAGGCGTATCGTTAATCCCATCATCATCACCACATCCACCACCATCACCCCATACGTGAGACAATCCTAGGTAGTGTCCAACTTCGTGAACCGCTGTACGTCCTAGGTTATAAGGTGCACCAGAACTTGGTCGGCCAAAAGATTGATCCAATACTACTACACCATCAATATCTGGATCAGATACAGGAGGGAAATAAGCATACCCCAAGATACCACCCGTGATACGAGCCGTCCAGATGTTCAAGTAAGCGTTACGGTTCCATGTAGTAGCAGGCTTAATGCTATTGTCCAATGTAGAAGAAGAAACCGTAGAGCTATTATGTGCATATCGGGTTACTCCGTCTGTTGGGTTACCATTTGGATCTACAGATGCAAGGCAAAATTCAATTTCACAGTCTGCCGCTACTCCTTGGAAAGCTGCAGGCGTGTTAGAAGCATCTGTATTTAGGCGACGATAGTCTTCATTCAATACATCAATTTGCGATTGGATTTGTGTCATGGAAAGGTTACGACCTGTTCCTACACTTTCACTAGGTAAGTGTACTACAATTACGTGTACAGGAATGGTGATGACCATTCGCTGCCCCTGATGCGTTGCCGACCAATTCTGGGCATCTCTACGTAATTGCTGCACCTGATCCCGAAGGGTAGGATTGGCATTGTATTGAGCTTCCATGAGTTCGTCGGTAGCACATCGTTGTACTCCCTGCGCATATGTCTGAGCAACACAAAGCAAAGAGAAGATGAGTAAAAGAGGAAATGTAATGCGTTTCATACTAATTCTAAATACGTTTAACAAGTTCGTATAAGGTTGCAAAATAAGTAATTTTTCAGATTGGGTTACTATAATTTGTATGGATTCTTTCCATCTACATAAAATAGGCATCATATGCAGATTATCCAAAGGCTATCATTATACAAGCCTTAAACATCCATATAAGATAGAACTTCATACAAAAAATACTTAGTCACAAACAAGAGCAACGATACATATAAATAATTGATTATCAGATTTTAAAAGAGAGTTACAAGACAACCTTCTGCTCTCTTAGGTATTGGATATCGGCAGAGGTTTTCCCTAATTCATGCAATATAGAGTCTGTATGTTCGCTTAAATGTGGAGGTCTATGTAATAGGTTTTGCCGAAAAGCATCTCCTCTAGCCGCGAATGTTCGCACACCTGTATATCCTTCCGACTTGATCAATAATGATTGACTTTGGGGCAACTCAAATACATCAGGAATGCTGTTTACGGCTCCTGCAGGAATCTTATGCGCAATCAATGTTTGCAATAGGTCCTTTCGATTCCACTCCAAAATTCTGACACTCAGTTTTTCCAATACTTCTTCACGGTATTTAACCCTCCCTGAGTTGGTTACATACTCCTCTTGGAATTCCCATCGTAGAATCCTCCCCAAGGATGCAAACTGTTTGTCATTTCCCACTGCCAACACGATTTGTTTCCCGTCCTTTGTTTGAAAGATGGTGCCATAAGGGACAATATTAGGATGTTCCGATCCGATTGCTTGAGGAATATGACGCGCAACTAACCAGTTTGTCGCCTGATTCACCAAGGAACTGACCCCCGATTCAATCAAAGACGCACTAACCCTCTCTCCCCGCCCTGTCTGCATCCGCCGAATATACGCCAACAAAATCGCCTCTTTCAATTGATGCCCCGTTAACACATCCATCAATGCCACGGGCATTTTGTAAATCCCCTTTTCCTTCAATCCATTCATAAAGGTAAAGCCTGCTTCTGCTTGAATCATCGCATCAAAAGCAGCTCGGCTTTCCTCTCGTCCATACCCATTAATTTCTGCCAAGATAGCCCTTGGATTAATCTGTTGGAGGGTATCTGCATCGACCTGCAAACGCTTGGCTGAAGCAGGTAAAAAACTGGAAATCACTATATCTGCTTTTCGTACACAGGCGTAGACAAGTTCTCGTCCTTTCTGTTGTTTGAGGTCAATGGCTATAGATTGTTTGCCCCAATTCACACAACTAAAATAGGCTGATATATCCGTATCTGAGGGTTCCGTATTGAGCTTCCAGCTTCGGGTCACATCCCCTTGGGTTTGGAGATTCTCTACTTTCACGACGGTAGCTCCAAGTTCTGCGAAAAACATCCCCACCATTGGCCCCGCCAATACACTCGCAAGCTCCAATACGTATACCCCTTCAAACATCTATTTGCGTTTTGTTTTATTAGAAGCTTCTGCTACGTAAGGCCCCGTAAAGTTAATCTTATAATAGTCTGTCAGAATGGTATTGCCTCGCTCATCTTTCTTGACAAAGATAATGTAGAAGGAATCTGCGGAATAGTCAGCAATGGGCATCTTCCGACGAGAATATACGCTATTTACTTGCACCAAGTTTTCTACCTCTCGGGTAAAGATTCGCCGCCCCTTTTTCTCTTTCACTGAATGGAACTCCATCTTCTCCCTTGAACGATAATGCCAATTCGCATAAGATTCCTCTGATAGGCTAATGCTTTTATGTTTGATCCCATAATATTCTGCTTCTAACCTACCTTCCCCAAAACATTGATAACGCGATAGAGGCGTATTTTTCTCTACCAATTTCGCAAACTGATCATTGGAACAGGCATTGACCCATAAATCCCCTCCTTGATATTGCGTAAGGACAAAGGAAAAAGGCCCTTTTTGGATGTTAAACACATGGTCTTGGGCTTCAATCTTATTTTTCCCTTGGACAATATCAATCTCTAACACCTGAGCAGGAACTGTTAGGTATATTCCCAACAGCATCGTCCATATCATCATAACTCTTAGCATACATTGCATTCTTTGGTCTCGATTGTGCGGCTTCGCTTCCTTATGCATAATGCCTAAACATACAAATTATTGTAAACCCAGCAAAAATCTTGTCCTTATAATATTACTCGTAGATCCTTTCACAAAGGTTGGGGTTGTATCTCCCAAAGATAAGAAAATGATATTGGATGTGCTTTTCTCGCAACAATCTGGCGTTTTATTCGCTATATTCATATAACAATAATAGAATTTTATGAAGAGAATACGTTTGCGAAAAAATTATATGCTCTTACTCATTCTATCAGCTGGATCATTGCTTTCAATGGTCGGGGTAGATGGTATTACATGGAAGCTCGCAAAGAATTCAAATGGTATTAAGGTATATACATCAAAGCTCAAAAATAGTCGGATCAAGGCCTTTAAAGTGACAACCCGTGTCAAAGCAGAAGCATCAGACTACATAAAGGCGCTTACTGATTTCCCGAACTACTGGCGTTGGCTTGCCAATTGTGAAACGGCATCCCTTATATCACAACCAACCCCTAACGAATATATCTACTATGTGAGATGGAGAGCCCCTTGGCCGATGAGTTACCGAGATGCAGTTGTGAGGATGGTCATGGAAGAAGTAAGTGATACTGAAATCGTTTGTACCCTACAAAATGTAAAAGGCCATAAAAAAGTCGAAAAGAACATCGTTCGATTGCCTCATTTGAATGGGCATTGGAAGTTTATTTCAACTCCAGAAGGCCAACTCTACATAGAGAATTACCTTCATATGGATCCTGGTGGAGCAGTTCCCAGTTGGCTAGTCAATACAATGCTCATTGATGGCCCCTTCAATACCATTGTACAATTAAAAAAGTTTGTCCACCATTCTTCTCAAGAATAACGAAGCCAAGGTATCTTCTCTCTCTGTTAAAAGAAACAATTATATGGGAAAATACTGACAACTTAGTTTCGTTCTATATAAGCTTAGAAGATTTTCTTAGCTTTGTTTCAGTCTGACACACATTTTGTGTATATCTCATTACTCAAATATCATTATTTATTAGTAATCCATACTTATGAGAAATCTGCTTATTATTATTACCCTAAGTGTTGCCTTTAGCATGCAAGCTTTCTCCCAAGGTGTCATCGGAAAATGGAAAACCATTGATGATGAGACTGGTAAGAAAAAGTCTATTGTAAAAATCTACAAAGGAACGGATGGAAAAGTTTATGGAAAGGTAACCAAGCTATTCCGCGAACCCCATGAGGTGCAAGATCCTGTATGTGAAAAGTGTTCTGGAAGTAAGAAGGGCAAGAAGGTCATGGGAATGGTTGTAGTTTGGGGGCTATCAAAGAAAGGAGACACATGGGCAGGTGGCAAAATCCTAGACCCAGCAAAAGGAAAAGAATACTCATGCAAAATTTGGCTTAAAGACGGTGATAAGGATGTCTTAAATGTAAGAGGATATTGGGGAATGTTCTTCCGTACCCAAACATGGTATAGAATCAAGGAATAAACTCATTACTCTCAGCTTCAAAAACAGGCTAATACCTATCAAAATCAAAAGGTATTAGCCTGTTTTGGTTTATATACTCCTTCCTATGTAACTTGGAATATGAAATAGAGCACAAACTTATACTGATAAACGAATATTTCCATACGCCTATGTCTCCCTCTGAATTGTCTTTCCACATAAAAGCATATGGCCATCAATTAGGATTTGATATGGTGGGCATTTCCAAAGCCGAATTCCTTGAAAAGGAAGCGAGAGATTTGGAACAATGGCTACATGAGAATCGCCATGGCAAGATGCAATACATGGAGAACTATTTTGACAAACGAACTGATCCTCGTCTATTGGTAGAAGGAGCTAAGTCAGTCATTAGCGTCATTCACAATTATTACCCCCAGCCAGAACATAAACAACCTCCTAATACCCCCAAAGTTTCCATCTACACTTGGGGCAAGGATTACCACAAGGTTCTCAAACAGAAACTCTATCAATTGTTCGCACATATACAAGAACGGGTTGGAGCAGAAATTAGTGGAAGGGTGTTTGTTGATTCGGCTCCTGTATTGGATAAGGCTTGGGCAAAACGATCTGGTCTAGGTTGGGTCGGAAAAAATACTAACCTCATCAATCCCCGTAAAGGTTCCTTTTTCTTTATAGGAGAAATTATTCTCGACCTAGAACTTGAATACGACGGCCCTATAAAGGATTATTGTGGGAGTTGTACGCGTTGCATTGATGCTTGCCCAACAGAAGCCCTTCAACCTTATCAGATTGATGCCTCCCGATGTATATCCTACCTGACCATTGAACTAAAAGAAGAAATCCCATCCCAATTTGCGGGCAAGATGGAGGATTGGGCATATGGTTGTGATATCTGTCAAACAGTATGTCCTTGGAATAAGTTCTCAAGGCCTCATACAGAAGATGCTTTTTCTCCTATGCCACACATATTGACATTCACCCAAGAAGATTGGGAGGCATTGGACAAATCTCAATTCAAACGCCTAACCAAAAAGTCTGCAATGAACCGTGTGAAATGGGATAAGATGAAAAAAAATCTGGCCTTCTTACAAAAAGAAGACCAGTGATCAAACCTCAAATTTACTGTAAAAGATTCGCCTGCTAATATGCAGGCAATATATACTTAAGCATCAAGATGATGAATTCATGCAGTTTGGGGAAAACCCATATCGACCTTATCTACCTTCTTATATTGGGAAACCAAGGTTTGGTGATATTGCACTAACTCGAGTGGCTCCAACCCAAGCTTATCCAACAACTGAATCATTCCCTCTAAATCTTCACTCATCGTCTCATAAGTTGGTAGTAATACAAATCCGAAGAACTTTTCTTGAACCTTCCAACGTTTAGCAATATGGTCTGGATGGAAACTCACCCCTTCAGTTCCATATTTTTTTCTCAACTTCTTCCGTTTCTTGGAAGACAAGGTTCCATTAGGGTGTTGAGGAGCTCGAAAATAGACATATCCAATATATTCATCGGTGCTTGCATCGTAGGCTACATGTACAAAATAGTTGTTCATCATTCCTCCATACAAGCCTGTGGGATAAGCAGTAAATCCTTTTTCCAAAAAGGTTTTCAATGGCCCACGGTTATGGCGCTTCGCAGTCTTTTTATCATCATGTGTACTTCCAAACACAATCATTCCCAGCCCCACACCTAACACCCCCAATCCAACAGAAGAATTCAACACATGAAGTAGGTCTAACTCAAATACATAACAAATGATGGGTAACGCGGCAATAACACCTAAAATCTGGATTAAGTTCCGCCTAAATTCTTGTTCCATAATTGTTGTTTTAAAACGTACAATATTTTTTAAAGATTAATGATACTGTATAGACGGTTCAGTATCTAGAGATGTTAAGAGAAATTTCACTTTTCCTATTCATCTACTGAGAAAAATAAAAAAAGCTCCATTTGGGATAAATGGAGCAAAAGGATATTATAATGAACTCACTTGACGTTTATGACGAAGCTTAATCAAAATTCATCGTTCTCTGCACATTCCGAGGGTCACTTAATCGATAGCCTTTTTCCATATCTTCTGCAGCTCCTTCTCTGTCATTCATTTGTTTCCGAATGTTAGACCGACCAAAATATCCTTCTGGCGAATCTGGAGAAAGTTCAATTGCTCGGTTAAAATCATCCAATGCTGATTGGTATTGTTTTACCATCCCGCGACAATTTCCACGCATGAGATATAAATGGTAATTCATAGGATCCAATTTGATAGCATAGTCTAGATCCTGCAATGCTAGGATAACAAAATTAGGAGTCCTTTTATTAGGAGACGAAGAAAAGTTGCCCGCACTCATATTAACATATGTCCGAGCTCGATTCACATAAGAAAAAACATATCTAGGTTGTTTTCGAATGGCCTTATCAAGAAGCCTCAAGGCCTCTTCATACTTACTCTCCGATAAGCGATTTACCGCTAGTTGGTTCAGTTCAAGAACAGTTTGGGGATAAGCGGGGATGCTTAGGAAAAGCATTCCTAGGAGTAAAAGTGCTAAGCGCATGGTAATTCGGTTTTTTAAGTAATTGGGTGATAAAATAAATAGAGTAATTGTATATCTACTAAGTATATACTACTGGTAAACAGGTAATTGTAATATTGTTTCTGCTAGGCGTATAAGCTTTACGAATACTAAGGTAAGGATGAACTTATTAGAATCAAAACATACAAAAACACACCCAACAAATGGCACGTAAGTTTTTATAACAAAAGTTTGGCTTTTGGGAATATCATACAACTATTAACATATAAACAACATACTAAATATGGGCATATAACCGAATGCTCCCCATTAAAGCCATAGGAATCTTCTAGTCTAAGAGCAAAAAGGGAAAACCTTATACGTATCTCATTACGTATAAGGTTTTCCCTTGTTTTGTCGAATTTTAATACACAATACTTGCTTATCGTTCTGATAAGGCATATACAGCAAAGGAGGCTAGCCAATGCTCCCCCTCATAGGCTCCACTTGCAATATTCGGTAAAGTTGCCATGATATGTTTTTCGGCAGAGGCCAATAAACTTATCTTCAACTTAGGGTTCTTTAGAGAAGAGGCTATTCCGTATATACACCATACCCTACTGAGATTGAGCCCATCTAAGTGTACAATCTGGGGATCTTCTCTGTCTGAGACCTCGGCAGGTGTTTGGAGAAAATATTGCAACTTCTTCTTCGGGATAAATTTCGCAAACCATCGGTTAAATTCTCCTTGACTAAGTACCCGACGCATTAAATTGGCCTCCTCCAAACAGGGAGATAAGAAATCAGATCCACCAGGTTCCCATTCAGCAGGACAATCGGTATCAAGCAGATAATAATCCTTAGCACGCTTGGCAATAAGATTCTTCAAGGCATCATGCTTAGTTGTAACGGCATAGTCCCAAGCGAACGAAAGGCCAAAAGCCGTATTGGGATGAACGCCTGTTCGGATAGGATAGGTTTGTTTGGGGAGGAATGCTAAGTATCGATCAATGATTACATCCGTGAGGGGTTTTAAGTTCTTGTACCACCGCTGAGCATCCTCATCTTCCCACGTGTATAGTTCTTCGCTTAATTTCATCAACCAAGACCAGCCATAAGTTCTTTCAAATGATTTGGCCGTTTTCTGTTGGAAATATGCAACCTCTGCAGCAATATTTTCCGCGGATAAATTGGCGTTTAGCTTTTTACGAATCTCCGCAGCTTCAGGCATGTCAGGAAACTTACGCAACAATCGAATCAACATCCAATGTCCATGAACAGCCGAATGCCAATCATAACAACCATAGAAAGCAGGATGTAAAGTCTTAGGTGACTTAAGATCTTGGTCTCCTGTAAGCACTTGCCCTAACTTATTGGGGTATTCTTGCTGCATGCACTTAAGTGCAAGTTCAGCGAAATGTGAAGCCCCTTCAACGGTCAAGGCTAGTTGTCCGTTTTCATTTTTTTCGTAATATTCCATTTTCTGTGCAAGCCCTGTAAGGCTTATCATGCAGATTAGTAGTATTCCAAGCAGTGTTCGCATCATTATATAATAGTGTTTCAATCAATTGGGAGCTTAGTCTTCAATCCATATCACCTTTTGATCCCTTTCATTGATATACGCAATCTTATGGGATCGATACATGCCGTAGGGGTCGTCCTCTAGCTTAACCTTTGCCACATGGCCATCAAAGTCATGAACAATATTGAACTGGGGATAGAAAATATAATTGCCACCATGGTCAATATACCCCCACTTGCCATTTCGTTTTACGGCAGCAAGCCCATTGTGATAAGGACGTGCATCATCATAGATTGGATTCAACACAATTTTCCCTGTGCTATCAATGAAAGACCACCTACCTCCATCAAATTCTTGTGTCTTGATTTGATCTTGATAGATAATGAAGTCCTCCTGCTTGCTTCCAATTAAGGCAGGAGCAAGCCCCTCACTATAGGCTAGCACTTTATCAAACTCTGGCTTTACAACTATATGCCCTCCATTATCCATTAGTCCCATTTTTAGTCTATCTTCGAACTCGATATCTTCTCCCCTGAAACCCGATTTAATGACCGCAATTCCATGATGGAAACGAGATTCAATTCTGTATTGTCTAAAGACAGCCTGACCAGATTTGTCAATACAAAAGATATTCATATTGCTATCCATGACCAAGGCGAAGCCTTCATCGAAATTTACAGGAAAAAGGAACTGAGGCTCAATGACTACTCGACCATCAGGGTTGATATACCCCCATTTATTATTGATATATACTGCCGCTAAGCCTTCTGAAAAACGACGTGCAGATTGTATGTTTAAGCCCGATATCGCGACAGAATCATTGGACGTGATATATACCCATTCCTCCTTGATTCGCACAGGCGCCAAGCCTTCCGAGAAGATATATCCCTCATGCATGACCAAGGAAAGTTCATGTAGGTCAAAGGGTGCCGCTTTACAAACAGGAGATAAATACTTCGGATTGATCACAAATTCACTTTCCCTATTGATAAAGCCCCATTTTCCATCCTCTGGCATGTCTCTATAATTCGCATGCCCTCCAACATTCACAGCCCCTAATTCTTCCCGAAATTCAACGGTATAATCGAATTGGCAAGGAACCACCTTTTCTCCATCAGGATTGATATAACCATAATATCCATTCTCCCATATTACATACAGATGGCTATCAAATTCGGATGGGGGGTCACAAGCAGCTATCAAGAGCATTATCCATAACCCGCAAACTATTCCTATATGTGGAATCCCTATTTTAGTCATTACTCTCATTGCTTAAAAATACAGAGGCTTAAGCAATTTTCACAAAAATTCATCTCTTAATCCTACTGAGGAAAATCTCTCTCGCTCCTTACAATTCTTCGCATTCTGCCAAATAAGCCCTAAATTCGTACTCCAAAGAATTATCTTTATGAAAAACTTTTTTGGGGATAGCAGCAATACACTATCTAACCAACTTGAAATTAACGAAACGCCTGCTCACTGGGAAATAGGAATTCCTGCACAAGGAATATACTTTTGGGTATATATACTTAAAGTTTCTGATAATAGCCTAAAAGTAGTAGCCAATTGGGGAGATTTCTTAGAGATATTGGATTTCCTTCCTACTGAACAACTACAAATCCATACCCCCACCTTACTTCAATTGTCTGAAAATGAAAAGACACGTCCAGCCAATAAGCCTTATGTTATTAAATACGAAGAGGAAGATAGTCAATCAGTCAATTGGGCAATAGAAGAACTAGTAGAAGGGATTGACTACAGCCAATGCAAAGGTGAGCAAATACTCCAATATTCTCCTCTACAAGAGACTTTGAACGGGGTTATCACAATAAGTATTCATGTTATGGCTGAAATCCAGACGCTTCCCCAACTTGTCGAATATAAAAAACACTACGGATAGCAAACAATAAGTTTATACTCACAACATTATATAGTACTAATAAACAGAGAAGACATTATGTCTAACACATTTCCTCATCTATTAGCACCTCTTAATTTGGGGTTTACGACCCTGAAGAACCGAGTACTAATGGGTTCTATGCACACCATGCTCGAAGAAGCTCCAGGTGGGCTAGCCAGAGCTGCTGCATTCTATGCTGAAAGAGCTCGCGGACAAGTAGGATTGATCGTAACAGGAGGAATCTCCCCCAATGATGAAGGACGAACGGCCTTTTTCGCTAGTAAGTTGTCTACTGAAAAAGAAGCAGAACACCATAAAGTCATTACGGAAGCTGTTCATCGAGAAGGAGGCAAGATATGCTTACAGATCTTGCATACAGGGCGTTACGGGTATCATAATAAGATTGTTGCGCCTTCTCCTGCCCAGTCTCCTATCACCCCTTTCAAACCTCGTGAAATGACTGAGGCTGATATCGAAAGAACCATTCAGGATTATGTCAATTGTGCTTTACTTTCGCAAAAAGCAGGGTATGATGGTGTTGAAGTGATGGGGTCAGAGGGTTATCTCATCAATCAATTTATTGCAAAACGTACAAACTTCCGAATAGATGATTGGGGGGGAAGCTATGAAAATCGGATCCGTTTTGCGATTGAGATTGTTCGGAGAATGCGAGCGGCAGTAGGAACAAATTTTATCATCATCTATCGATTGTCTATGCTTGACCTTGTAGAAGGAGGAAGCACATGGCAAGAGGTTGTACATTTGGCCAAAGAAATTGAGAAAGCAGGGGCGACAATCATCAATACTGGTATTGGATGGCATGAAGCTCGTGTCCCTACTATTGCGACAATGGTACCCAGAGGAGGATTCAGCTGGGTGACAGAGCGAATGATGGGCGAGGTCAATATTCCCCTTATCACTACCAATCGAATCAATATGCCTGGCATAGCAGAAGATATACTTGCGAAGGGGCATGCAGACATGGTTTCGATGGCACGGCCATTCCTAGCTGATTCTGATTTGGTGTTAAAGGCAATGGAAAATCGGGTAGATGAAATCAATACCTGTATTGGATGTAACCAAGCATGCTTAGATCATACCTTCTCAGGTAAAATTTGTTCATGTTTGGTCAATCCTCGCGCCTGCTATGAAACCGAATTGAACTACCTTCCTACTGATAAGAAGAAGAAAATTGCTGTAGTAGGTGCAGGGCCAGCAGGGCTTGCAGCCTCGACTATTGCGGCCCAACGAGGTCATGAGGTACATCTCTATGAGGCCGCTCCTGAAACAGGAGGCCAATTCAACATGGCCAAACGCATTCCTGGCAAAGAGGAATTCTATGAAACCCTTCGTTATTTCAATCGCCAAATCGAATTAACAGGGGTAAACCTCCACCTGAACACATTTGTTGATGCCGAGATGCTCTTAAAGGGTGGGTTTGATGAGGTGATTCTTGCAACAGGTGTAAGCCCCCGTAAATCAGGGATTGAAGGAGAAGACCATCCAAAGGTATTGACATATGTGGATGTTCTTTATCATAAGAAACCCGTAGGGGACAGTGTAGCCATCGTAGGTGCAGGCGGAATTGGGTTTGACATGGCCGAATATCTCTCACACTCAGGTATATCACCTAGCCTCGACATCTCTCTATACATGAATGAATGGGGAGTGGATATGGAGTACCTCAAGGCTGGAGGGCTTAAGGCAGCAGCACATGCAACATCTCATCGTGAGATTTACCTATTAAAACGATCACGTGGAAAGCATGGAAAGAAATTGGGTAAGACTACAGGATGGATCCACCGTGCGAGCCTTAAAATGAAGAAAATCAAGATGCTCGGGGAGGTTACTTATCAAAAGATAGATGATGAAGGATTGCATATTCTCATGAACAATGAAGAACATGTATTGCCTGTAGACAATGTAGTTATTTGTGCGGGTCAAGAACCTCTGCGTGAACTATTGGCCCCACTTGAGGAAGCAGGTGTGAAGGTTCATCTCATTGGAGGGGCAGACGAAGCCCGCCAGTTGGATGCGAAACGTGCCATTGACCAAGCTGCACGTTTAGTAGCAACAATTTAAAACAATAGCTTCCACTATACAAAATAGGCTGCTGTGAATGTTAATTCTTCACAGCAGCCTATTGTTATATCAATACTTTGAGATAATTGTGCAAGAGATCACTATTATAGGCAAGAGGCGAGATTCTTAACAGCCTGTAGAATCCATGGCCGCAATCCAATCTCGAATCAATTGCACTCCCTCCTCATGAATAACTGAACGTCCCAGCTCAGGCATAGCGACATCAGGTACCACAGAGTTCATTCGATCGGGCATGATAGAGGCATCAGGGTTTCCAGGCACTATATCGTAAAAATTGTTGCCACTTCCCTGCCCTGCTGCAATGGGTGGCTTACAAATACCCAAAGCAAAATTATTGGTTTCTTCCCAATGGAGGAAAAGCCCTGAGCTATTGGCAGGACCATTAGGGTTATGACAATGGCCACAATTTACATCCAAATAGCCTCTAGTCCGTAAATCAAGGCTTCCAGATGTAGGGTCATTCCATACAGGTACTTTCGGAACCGTAGAGAGCGTAGGCATGCCTGTTAGATAACCGACAGCAATCAGTTTCTCCAATTGGTTCATTGTTCCATCTGAATAGGCAAAGTCACGATTGAGGTTACGCGCTTTGGGCCCTAATGGAATCACATTTGTTTCGTCGGGTTCATGGCAGCCCTTACATTCATTCTTATTAGGGATAAGATAACTCGTACTTCGTTGGCTTCCGTCAAAATGCGTCCAAGAAATATCTACAGGCCCTCCCACGACCGAGAAAGTGGCCTCTGTCTGAAGTTCATTCCACAAATAAGAATAAGGCTCCCAAGCATCTACTGTTTTTACCAGCAAACGGGTCTCTATGATATATCGACCCAATGAAGGGTCACGAAAATCATTGTCATAGTAAAAGGTTTTGATGATGATGGTTCCTAAAGGAAATACCAAGACACTGTCATCATCATAACCTGCGCTTACCCCTTCTGGCATATAGATGTAGCGGGCTTTGCGAGAATAATCGGAGAATAAAGGGGTGTTTAGGTCATAAGGAATAACACTCGAATGGGGCTCTAAATCGGCCAAGGTACCCTTGAAAAAACCGTAGTCAGATAGATTTGGAAGAGGAAGTAAAGACATATCCACAACCAAATGAGGTTCCACATCATTACGGTCTCCACAAGAAACCAACCCCCAACTATAAATCAACAAGGTAAAAGCAGCAAAGAATGCAAAAGATAAGCGTATTCTGTCCTTCATGTACTGAAATTGATGTGCTTAAACTAATGATGGGCAGGCAGTTAATGGCCCAATAAAATAGATAGAGTATTGTAAGAGAAAAGAGAGAGGAAAAGGCTTGTCAATAAATTGATAATCAATTGTTAAAAGCCTTTTCCCTTCCATATTACTTAAAGGTAGCTTATATACCTGGTGCGTTTACCGTCACTGCGTCAAGGACAATCCCTGTACAAGTATGGTGCGCTTCTTCTGTGTCTTGGGTTGCGAAGTTACTTGGAACTCCTAGGTCTACAAATCCGTAGTTGTTATTGCCATTCAAGCAAATACCTTCAGAAGGATCTGTCACGGCTGGATCAGCAAAACCATCATGTACAATATCAGGGATGTCACCATTAGGGTATCCATTCGCCAATACATTCCCCATATCATTCAATTCACTTGGGTAAGTAGCCGTACGCTCAAACGAATTGTTTCGAATTGTCACATCATGTGTATAAGGATCATATAATGAATCATTGATTTGCTCTCCAGCCAATGCTACCAAGGTCATATAAGAAATGACTCCTAATCCCATAAGGTTATTATTCGTGAAGGTATTGTCGAATATTTCCACTTGATTCGATGCCAATACCATGACTCCTGTTCCTGGAGGCACAGACCCTACCATATTTCCAGCAGGAGCAAAGTTTCTATGCGAATTATCAATCAATTGATTGTTATATACACGGGTAGCCGTTCCATTTTTTATCACAGGCAATCCAGGAAGGTCGAATACCAAGATTCCTCCTGTATTGTTTCGAGCAATGTTTCCATATACATCCGAATAATTACAATTTTCAATCTCAATTCCTGCCACATTCTCTTCACATGTATTGTTTCGAACAATTACATGCTCTGACTGTCCTACATAAATCCCTGCATCAGATGCTCCACGAATGTAACAATTGTCAATCAATACATTCTGACACGTTACAGGATAGAGTGCATACGCTCCATTGGTCTCGTCTGCTGGGCCATTGTAAATCGCATTAACATTAATGAAGCTTACTCCATCAGAATCTTTAATTTTGATATTATCGCCAATTGCATCTTGGATAGTGAAGTCAGTGAAGAGAATCCAATTTGTAGAAGAAGCTTGAATCCCTTGCGCTCCAGAAGTTTGGTTTTCAAAAGATAAAATTGTGTTATCTGCACCTTCTCCTGTAACGACAATACTGTCTTTACCATCTACCGTCAAAGTTCCTGTAAACTGATAGGTTCCTGCTTTGAAGTAAATGGTATCGCCATTGTTCATTAGAATAAGGGCTTCTTGTACTTCTGCTTGAATATCTGTTGCAGTTGCAGCATCAAATTCATAACGTGTATACAAACTTGGTTCTGGCTCAGGATCTTTACAAGAGGTTGCCAAAAAGCATAGAATCAACCCTAAAGAAAGTAATGAAAGAGATAGTTGTTTCATACGAGTCTCTGTATTTTATGGTAAATATTATGTGAGTATGCTATTTTGAAAGAATGTCGGCATGTTCTTCTTTCCATGCTTTTCGGAGGGTTTTAGCGCGCAAATCAGGGCCCTTGGCTGACCAACCTGGCGGCATAAATAGAATCCCTAATCGCTCCTTCCAACTATTCGCCTTACGGAGTTCATGGAAGATATTCTGATATTCATGGAAAGCAACCTTAAAGAGGTTATGCGTTTCAATGTTCTTAGTGATGCCATATATAGGCTTTACCTCATCTATTTCCTCTTGGAATGTCCCAAATATTCGATCCCATATAATGAAAATTCCTCCATGATTTCGGTCGAGATATAGATGATTGGAAGAATGATGAACACGATGATGTGAAGGCGTATTCATAAACCATTCTAATGGCCCAAGCTTTCCAACCAGTTGAGTATGAACCCAAAACTGATATATAAGGCTAAACGAAATCATAATAAAAATCATCATAGGAGGAAACCCCACCACAGGAAGCCACAACCAAAAGAAGTACTTATACACCTGTTCCATCCAACTTTGCCGAAGGGCAACTGCTAGATTAAATCGTTCTGAACTGTGATGATTGACATGTGCTGCCCACAATACCCGAATCTCATGACTTAGTCGGTGATGCCAATAAAACGTAAAGTCATCAGCAAAAAGAATCAAGATCCATGCCCACCAATCAGTCATGCTAATTTCAAACAAAGCGAAGGTATGTAGCAATACAAATAACCCATACATAAAACCCTTCATCACGACTTCCCATATCACGACCGTCAATCCCATCCCTATACAGGTCACAGAATCCTTAAACTCGTATACCTCCTCTAACCTTTCCTTTGACATCAACCAGATTTCTACTCCAATGAGGATGAAGAAAAAGGGGGAAAAATAAGTAACGGGGTCAGACCAAATATCAATTAACGTGAACTTCATCTTTCTAGCGTTTTATTCGGCTTTCTGTATATCTAGGGTATTAAAGGTAAGGATTCAGTGATAATCCTACAATAGCTTTGATGAATTTATGGCAATAATCTAAAAAGGAGTATGCCTAAACAATGCTCTACCCGACGGTTTTTAATGGAAAAAATCATCGGATAGAAATCCTATACATAAAGTTGAAAGCCGTTTGATAAGGAGGAGGATGCCATTTTCTTGCAAAGAAGTTTGTAGAGGGCTATTTAGACGTATAGTCTTTCTTGTTTTAAGTGAATGAATCGTTTCCTCCTTGATCTCCAAGGCTCGGGATGGGACAAAACTCGTTCCCTCCTTGATCTCCAAGGCTCGGGATGGGACAAAACTCGTTCCCTCCTTGATCTCCAAGGCTCGGGATGGGGCAAAACTCGTTTCTTCCTTGATCTCCAAGGCTGGGGATGGGACAAAACTCGTTTCTTCCTTGATCTCCAAGGCTCGGGATGAGACAAAACTCGTTTCTTCCTTGATCTCCAAGACTCGGGATGGGACCAAACTCGTTTCTTCCTTGATCTCCAAGACTCGGGATCGGGCAAAACTCGTGTCTTCCTTGATCTCCAAGACTCGGGATGGGACAAAACTCGTGTCTTCCTTGATCTCCAAGGCTCGGGATGGGACAAAACTCGTGTCTTCCTCGATCCCGAAGACTCGGGATGGGACAAAACTCGTGTCTTCCTTGATCCCCAAGGCGGGGGATGGGACAAAACTCGTGTCTTCCTTGATCCCCAAG